>PVBE011139935.1_pt1 | contig 20033 bp, 19 predicted proteins | sample 1631181 | NCBI WGS metagenome assembly PVBE01 (sample SAMN08397723, study PRJNA350692) | Marine metagenome, whole genome shotgun sequencing project. | isolation source: water | place: Pacific Ocean | collected 2012-04 | reverse complement strand
TCTTCGTTTTCTTCGTCCTCCTCGCGCCCCTATCGGCCGGGGATGCGCTGGCCAAGCGGCATGGGATCCTCGAGACGCAAATCAACGCTCTACTGGCGGACAAATCCGTCGCCGGGGGTCGAATCAGCGTCCTCGTGGAGCGCGCGAGAGGGGGGCCTTCGATCTACACGAGAAACGCTGACGAGCGACTCCATCCCGCCTCCAACAACAAAGTGGTGACCACCGCAGCGGCCCTCTCTCTCCTGGGACCCGCCTATCGATGGCAGACCGATTTGGTGGCCGATCGATACGAGGCCGGAGTGGCCCAAAATCTCTTCCTCGTGGGACGGGGAGATCCACGATTCGTCAGCGAGTCGCTCTGGAAAATGGTGGACGACGCGCGAATCCGTGGCCTCCACGAGGTCACCGGGAACATCATCGTAGACGACACCTGGTTCACCGCAGACCGCATGGCGCCCGGGTTTGATGACAAGGATCAGGACAGCGCCTATCGGGCCGCCACGGGGGCCATGAGCCTCAACTTCAACAGCGTCTCCATCCAAATTTTGCCGGGGAAGAAGGTGGGGGACGCGCCGCGGGTGATCCCTCGACCAGACAGCGGTTTTCTCGACCTCAAGGTGACCGCGACCACCAGCTCGCGCGGGCGGGCCAAGATTCGAGCCGGGGCACGCAAGAGTAAGGACCGCACTCGGCTCACGGTGTCGGGGCGAATCCCCCTCAAACACGCGGGGATCATCACCCGCAAGCGCATCGACAACCCGCCGCTTTACGCGGGCTTCGCCTTGGCCCACGCCCTCAAGCGCGCCGGGATCGTCTTCAAAGGACGAGTGCGGGTGGGCAAGGCCCCGTCCAAATCTCGTCGACTCGTTCGCCACTGGTCTCCCCCTTTGGGTCAAGTGGCGGCCGACGTGAACAAGCTCTCCAATAACTTTATGGCCGAGCACCTGGTGCGGACCTTGGGTCGCACTGAGGGCGCCGGCGATTGGCGGACGGGGACCAAGGTCGTGAGCCGTTTTCTCCGAGAGAAAATTGGGCTCAAGGGTTTTCGATACGTCAACGGGTCGGGGCTCTTCGGCGACTCGGCCTTCTCGGCCCGGGACTTGGTGAAGGTGCTTCGGTATATGCACAAGCGGAACCCACCCATGCCCGAGTTCGCTGCCTCCCTCGCCATCGGGTCGACGGACGGCACGCTCCGACGCCGGGTGAAGGGGGCGCCGGTAGGAGCGCTCCGCGCGAAGACGGGCACCTTGGACGGGGTCATCTGCCTGTCGGGATACCTGATCTTCGCCGACGGTACGCCGGGTGTGTTCAGCATTCTCCTGAACGACGTGCCCGGTCGACCTTGGAAGATTTGGGCCCTACAGGACCAAATCATCACCACACTCTTGGCCTATTCTCCGGGTCGATGAGTCACAGTCACCGGTCCGACAGCTGAGATCCGAGAGGATGTTTTCTCTTTTTTTCGGCCGCGACAGATCGAATCTCGATGACGCGCGTTGAAGCCTCCATCCCCCAACGGAGGTTCGCCATGACTCGAACGATCACTACGCTCTTCGCCCTCTTCGTCTTGCTCCCACTGAGCGCCTGCGCCCATCACTTGGCGCCGGCCTCCGCCGGGGGCTATAGCCTTCAGCTCGAAGACCAATACGGAAACCAACTCAACACCTACCATCACCGGGGTGCCACCTACGTCCTGGGCAACTACAACACCCGCTATAACGTCCGCATCACCAATCACACCGGCGCACGGGTGGAGGCGGTGTTGACCGTCGACGGGCGTGACGCGGTCACCGGGGATGTGGGGAACTACAAGACCCAAAGGGGGTATGTGATCGACCCCTACGGCTCCATCGTCATCGATGGATTTCGCAAGTCCATGAGCTCGGTGGCGGCCTTTCGCTTCACCAACCCCGGTGACAGTTACTCCAGCCGTCGCGGTACGCCTTAGAACGTGGGTGTAGTGGGTGTGGCCATCTTCAAGGAGCGGCGCGTCGTGCGCCGGCCGATGCCCCTGCGGAGGCACTCACATCGCGGAAACTTGCACTTTGACGGGGACATGTCCGGGGCCGACGAGGCGGCGCCCAGCCCGTCCACACGCGCCAAGTCCAGCTCCGCCGACCGCGCTTCCGGACGTTCCAGCATGAGCGCCGACGGCTATGTGGCTCGTCCCGCGCCGTCGCCCAAGAAGAACAACCTGGGCACCCGCTACGGCGAGACTCGTCACAGCCCGGTGGTTGAGGTGCCCTTTCGGCGCGCCCATCAGAGTCGGCCGAGCCAGGTCTTGTCCGCATACTATGATGACCACGGAGGGCTCGCCGCGCGGGGTATCATCGTCCACGGGCACGTGTCTTCGAACCCGCAGCCCTTCCCCAATAACCGTCATTTCGCGCCCCCGCCGGCCCCCTGAACGTCGTAGGAGGCCCTCTCCGGGGCCTTGCGTCTGCTCGCGCCATCCTCCATTCTGACCCCCCGCGGCGCTGCGGGGGGAGATGAAATGTCCGTTGTCGACGGAGTCCTGAGTCGATACGACCTCGGCGAGATTCAAACACATCGTCGCCTCTATTCCGGGCTGATGCACGCCACCTATATCGTAGACGCCGAGCGTGGCAGACACGTTCTTCAGCGGCTGCACCCCAAGCTCAGCACGGCCGAAATATTGGCCGACTACGAAGCCGTCACTCATCATCTCGCCGCCCAAGACTTCTCTGCCCCCTGCCTCGTCCACACCAACGACGGGGCGAGGGTGGTTGTGGATGTAGAGGGGCGGTGGTGGCGATTGGCGACCTGGGTGCCGGGAGAGACCAAAAACAAAGTGCAATCCACCGTGGAGGCCGAGCAGGGTGCCCGGGCTTTGGGCCGCTTTCACCAAGCTGTGGCGCACATCGAACATGACTTTGGTTCGCAGCACCCGCTCCACGACACGGACAGTCATCTGCGCGCCCTCATCAAGGCCGTCGAGAATCCGGCTCATGAGCCCCATCGCGCTACGGTGAGCGACGAGATAGACCGTATCCTGGCGCTCTTACCCACCTTGATGTTGCCCGATGACCTGCCTCAACGAGTGGTTCACGGGGACCCGAAGATCAGCAACATCTTGTTTCGGGGTGACGAGGCCATCGGTCTCATCGATCTCGACACCTGCAATCGCCACACGATCCTCGTGGATCTGGGGGACGCGGTGCGCTCCTGGTGTCGCGATGGGGGCGAGGATGAGCGCCAAGAATTTCAACTGGACCGCTTCGAGGCCATCCTGCGGGGCTACGCCGCCGAAGGACCGCCCCTGACCGCTGACGAGATTCACCATTTGGGGGGTGCCGGTCGATTGATCACCTTGGAGCTCGCCTCGCGCTTTGCCCGGGACGTGCTCGAAGACGAGTATTTCGCTTTTGACGCTGAGAGATATCCGAGCCGACGGGCCCACAATCAAGCGCGTACGCGGAGCATGCTCTATCTGGCCGACGATATGTTGGCTCACCAAGGCGAGATCGATGCCCTGGTCACCCAACACTTTCCCGCGCGCTGATCCGCCGTTAGGACGCCGAAAATGAACCCATCCCTCGTCGAGAGCGCCCAGCGATGGGTGAGCGAAGACCCGGACCCCATCACCAGAGAGGCGGGCCGCGCGCTATTAGCGAGCGGGGATGCCGACGCGATTCGCGCCCACTTCGGTCAACGTCTGAGGTTCGGCACCGCCGGGATGCGCGGCGCCATCGGGCCCGGGCCCAATCGGATGAATCGAGCCCTCGTTCGTCGCGTTACTGCGGGCTTGGGTCGGTATGTCTTAAACATGGTCCCCGACGCCCGGAAGCGCGGCGCGGTCATCGGCTTCGACGGGCGCCACGGCTCTCGTGAGTTCGCCGCCGACGCGGCCTCGGTGCTGGGCGGCTTGGGCGTCACGGTCTATCTCTTCGACACCCTCGTCCCCACCCCCACGCTGGCCCACGCGCTCCTCGAGTTGGGTGGGGCGGTGGGGATCATGGTCACCGCCAGCATAATCCACCCGAGGACAACGGCTATAAGGTGTATTGGGGGAACGGCGCCCAGATCGTGCCGCCCCATGACCGCGGAATCAGTGACGCTGTCGACGCCGTGGGGGCTTTGGACACCGTGGCCGTGGCCGACCACGAGACTTTACGGGAGACAGGGCTCCTCAAAGCCGTTCCGGCAGCGGTGGAGGCGGCCTATTTGACCGCCGTGGATGGACTCCGGGTCTACGATGGACCCACCGGTGGCCTCGACATCGTGTACACGGCCATGCACGGCGTCGGCCGGGAGATGGTGGAGCGCGTGCTGGCGCGTCACGGCTACACGCTCCACGTGGTGGCCGCTCAGGGCGACCCGGATCCGGATTTTCCCACCGTCAGCTTCCCCAACCCCGAAGAAGACGGCGCCATGGATTTGGCCCTCGATTTGGCCCGGAAGGTCTCGGCCGATCTGGTCATCGCCAATGATCCCGACGCCGACCGACTCGCGGTGGCCATCCCCACCGTCGACGGCTATCGGCAGCTAACAGGCAATCAGGTGGGGGCCTTATTGGCCGACGAACTCCTGCGCTACGGGCCCAAAGCGCCCGGACGGCTGGTGGTCAACACCATCGTCTCCTCGGGCATCCTCGAGGTGATCGCCGAGGCGCATGGGGTCGACTGCGAGCAGACCCTGACCGGGTTCAAGTGGATCGCCAACCTCGCCCTCGCCCGTGACGCTGCCGGCGGTCGCTTCGTGATGGGCTTCGAGGAGGCCCTTGGCTACACCGTGGGGCCCGTGGTCCGCGACAAAGATGGGGTGAGTACGGCGCTCTTGTTCTGCGACCTCGCCGCCCGCTGTCGAGCGGCGGGCGAGACGGTCCTCCATCGACTCGAGGCCGTGGCCCGTCGCTATGGGGTCTTCGTCAGCTGTCAGCACAGCCTCAAGTTGCCGGGCGAGACGGGGGCGGCCCAGATCAAGGGGATGATGTCGCGACTCCGCGCGAACCCACCGGAGGAGATCGGGGGCGCGGCGGTTCGTCGTATTCGCGACTACCAAACCCAAGAGGCGCGAGACCTCGAGCGGGGAGAGACCACGGCCTTACAGCTGCCCGTCAGCAACGTCTTGGCCTTTGATCTCGCCGGGGCTCGGGTCCTGGCGCGGCCTTCGGGCACCGAGCCCAAGATCAAGTTCTACTTCGAGGTCCGGGGTGACATCGAGGACGGAGAATCGCTGGATATGGCCGAGGCGCGGGCCCGCCGAAACATGGCCGCGCTGCGAGCTGAGTTCGTGGGCCGCTACGGCGCAGCCGAGGGCTAGGGTGCCGCCGGCGCTGCGGCCTTCTCGGCGGCAGCCTTCTTGGCCTTCTCGGCGGCAGCCTTCTTGGCCTTCTCCGTGCGCAGCGTGTGCTGAATAATCCCGATCAGATCATCTGGGTCCCGGGCGCCCACCTCCCGATAGGCCATGGACGTCCCGTTGATGAACCAGGTCGGTGTCCCCTGAACCCCCAAGGCGTCCCCCTGAGCGATGTCCTGCCGCACCACCTCCATGGTGGCGCCGTCGTTGATACACGCCCGGAAGGCCTCGATGTCGAGGCCGATGCTCAGGGCGTAGGTCTCGATTTGTTGTGGTGCCAGAGCGCGTTGATTGAGGAAAAGGAGGTCGTGCATCTTCCACGCGCGCCCTTGGCGGTCGGCGCAGACCATGGCGGCGGCGGCGGCGCAGGCCCGCTCGTGCATCACGCCCTCGAGGTTCTTATTGCACGAGGAGTCCATGGGGTAGTGCTTGAAGTGATAACGGAACAGCTTGGGTTCGCGGGCCGCCGCGGCCTTGAGACTGTCGCTCAAGCGCTTGCAGTGGGGGCACTCGAAGTCGCTGAACTCCACCAAGACCACCGGCGCGTCGGCGCCACCTCGGCCCGGACTTTGACCCACGTCCACTACGCCGGCGGGGGGTGGGGGTGGCGGCGGGGGCGGTGGATTCGTCGGGATCCGCGCGACGTACATCGCCTGAGTGACCAAAACGCCGATCGCCACCGTGCCGACAGCCATCCAAAAAGCTGCGGTCTTAGGGGAGGACAACGCGCCGCGAAGACCCGCTTTGGCGCCCTCCGGATGGGAGATTAAGGCGATGGCCAAGAGGCCGATGTTGATACCGTAAAGGGCGATACAGAGGGGGCAGAGCTTCCCCAAGGCCACCGCGCTCATGATGCCCAAGAAGACCGAGTAAGCAGCCGCCGCGAGGCCGCCGAGCACAAAGACATCGGCGAGATTTCGGCTCGGCTTGATTCGACCCACGAACGCCAAGAGGAGGACGGCCATGTAGAAGGCCTCTCCGAGTGCCGAGATCGGAAGACCCCAGATGTCGGAAAACGAGCTCATGGCGACTTCGCGGCAGGAGAAGATGTCGCCGGCCGCGCAGACGCCGGTGTCGGTGGCGTTGTGGTAGACGGTGTTGACGTGAACGTCGAGCAGGAGATCTGAGACGTAGATGCCCAGAGACGCCAGGACGAAGTAAACGATGAATGCCGGTGTACCCAATTGGGGCTCCCTAGGCTCGATGAACGACCGTACTCATTTAGTGAATACCATCGCCCCGTTCAACATCATTCGCCGACTTGGTTTTAAGACTCGCGCCGCCGAGCATATTGGAGATGGGCACCGTAAACACGACGCCGGTCCCCGGTTGATCGAGGGGCCCCGCCACGCGGTCCACCAGGACCGTACACTTGCGCGCCTTCTCGGCGCTCATCACCGCCAACAACACATGGGAGTCTTCAGCGGAGCCAGGAAACAGGCCGCGAAGGCTGGCGAAGATGGGCACATCACCGATGATCTGGCCCATACCCCGGCCTTCGAGCACCGTTGCACCCGTCACTTCGTACTCGACGAATCCCAATAAGATCTCCTCGATCTTACGGTAATCCTTGATGATGGTGACCAAGAGGACCATTGCGCCCATCGTTGGATCAGGGAGGATCGTTGTCAACATCCCCCGGCGCGATATAGTTCGTCCTATCGGTTCTAGGGGAGTCGGATGAACGCCGACCGCCGTTCGCGGCAACAATCAGTGCCCATCGCCAAGGGCACGGTCTTCGAGGGGAAGTACGAGGTCCTCGAGCTCATCGGCCGTGGCGGCATGGGGTATGTATTCCGAGGGCGGGACCAAAGCCTCGGGCGAGACGTCGCCATCAAGGTGTTGCGCGTACGCTATAGCCGCGACCACGAGAGCATCACCCGATTTCGGCGCGAGGCGCGGGCCATGGCCGCCCTCGACCATCGCAACATCATCCCCATCTACGCCATCGGCGAAGAGCACGGGATGCACTACTTCGTCATGAAGTACATCAGCGGATACACCATCGCCCGTCGGCTCAAGCGAGTGCGCAAGGGGATGGACCAGCCGTTCTCCGAGGGCGAAGTGCGCTTCATCGTCTCCGAGGTATGCAGCGGCCTCGGTCACGCCCACGACCGTGCCCTCATCCACCGCGACATCAAACCCAGCAACATCATCATCGGGGGCGATCACCGCGTCTGGATCATGGACTTCGGGATCGTCAAACAACTGGATGAAGACGGTCTGACCAAGACCGGGATCGTTTTCGGCACCCCGGAGTATCTCGCGCCGGAGCAGGCCCAGGGCAAAGCCAAGCCCAGCGCGGCCACGGACATCTACTCCCTGGGCATCGTGGCCTACGAGATGCTCACCGGTGAGCCGCCCTTCATGGGAGATACCCCGTTCAGCATGGTCCTCCAGCACATCAAGGACCCGCCCGCACCCATCTCGGGGAAGCGCCCGGAGGTGGACCCGATGCTGGAGAGCATCGTCTTGCGGGCCCTGGAGAAGGAAGCAGGGGTTCGTTTCCAGAGCGCTGCAGAGATGCACCAAGCCTTCAAGGCGCTCGAAGAGGACACCTCGGACACAGGGCCCACGCCCATGACGGATCAGGAGGCCGGCGAGATCTCGGAGATGAGTTTTCCGCCGCCCGGTCGAGTCCCATCCCTCCACGATTTGACCGGTGAAATGGGTCGGCTGCCGTCGTCGGCGTTCGCCAGACCCGAGAGGCGGGGCTCAGTCAATATGCGGAGCTCGGCGACCTTGAACAGCACGGCCGCCTACACTCAGCCCGGGATGTCTCGACCCGGTCATTACAGCGGCATCGTCACCGCCAATGATCTGCCCGCGCAAGGGAGCAAGACCAGCCGCACCTGGCTTTTGTTCTTTTGTGCGCTGGTGATGCTCGCCGGGCTGTCCCTGATGTACTTGGCCTCCCAAAGGGGCGGCGAGCCGGCCCCGGTGGAGACGAATCGGGAGGCGCCGAGCGCACCGGACGAGCGGGGCAAAGACTGAGGCACACGGCGGAGACCGGCGCCGGCGGAGCCCCTCATCGGGCGGTGGGCGCCCCTACTCGTCTCCGAGCGCCCGTGCTCAAATCGAAGACTGAGAGCCCCTGCCCAGCCCACTCCGTGACCGCCAGATAGCGCCCGTCATCACTGAAGGCCGCGTGCCAGGGGTTGGCGCCGCGCGGGAGGACATAGCGTCTCCGTTCGAGGCCGTCGGCGAGGCCGTAGACCACCACGTTATTGTCCGCCGAGTGCACCACATAGACCGCGTCACCCCGGATGTGCAGATCGTTGGGAATCTGGCCGAGCGCCCCGACCACCGTCTCCACGGGCGCCGTGCATTGGGTGTTCAGTGCCTCCAAATTCACCCGACGGACGACGCCGGCGAAGGCCAGAATCACGTACAAGGTGTCGCCCTCGATCCAGGGCGATTGAGCGCCTTCGACGGCGTCGCTGGAGCCCAAGTCCACGCCGCAACCGGTGGGGCGGCCATCTCCATCGAGGAGGTGGGCGTAGTCACTGTTGAAGTCCACGGCCACGAAACCCTCACGCCAGGGCTTGACCGAGCCCAGCCCCAACGCCGCCGCCGGCGTCAATGGATGGGGCCCATCCAAAGACGAGCCACGGTCCAAGTTCTGGAGATCGAGGCTCCAGACGGCGGTCTCCAAGGCCGATGAGACCACGGCCCGGTCTCCCTGGATCGCCAGGTCCACGGGGGCCATATCCAGCTCGAATTGTACAGCGGTCTCCAAATCGCCCGAATCTGTGAGAGAGAAGATCTCCACGGCGCCGGTGGTGCTGACTTGCGGCCGTTCGAAGTCACTGAAATCGAGGACGCCCGTCTCCACCACCACGAGGCGGTCCCCGTCTACGACGAGGCGCTGTGGATTGTCCCGCGCCGTGGGGATTTGGTCCTGCACTGACAGGGTCTTGAGGTCCAGGACCACGAGCCCGCCGGGGCGCCATTCGCGGACGTCGTATCCCGTGTTGGCCACCACCAGGCGATCGCCGATGAAGACCACGGCTTGGGGATGGTCGAAGGGGCTCGAATCGCCCTCCAAAATCGTCGTAGGAGACGGATCACAGGCGAACGCGAAGAGGAGGAAGATGACGGATAACGTTCTCATCGAGCGCCCTCCTCCGTCCCGGACATCAAGACCTGAGGGACCCCCGAACGGGGATGCGGAATCACCACACAGTTTTCGCCGTAAACCGCCTTGATTCGCGCCTCCGTCAGGACCGCCTCGGCGGGCCCGTCCGCTACGATTGACCCGGACTGCAGCATCACCAATCGGGTGCAAAAGAGGGCGGCGAGGTTCAGGTCATGGAGGGCTGCGATCATTGTCGGGCGCGTGGGGCTGGACACGTTCACCAATTGGTCCATCAGGCGCGCCGCGGCCCCCGGGTCGAGATGAGCCATCGGTTCGTCCAAGAGCAGGGTAGGCGCCTCCTGCGCTAGGGCCCGCGCCATCCTGACGCGTTGATATTCTCCCCCGCTCAGGGTGTCGACGGCGCGATGGGCGATGGCTGTGAGCGTCATCTGTTCGAGGGCGCGTGCAACCGACTCATGGTCGGTGGGGGTCAGGCCGCCCAGGCCACGGCGGTGGGCGTATCGTCCGAGGGCGACTACGTCCCGTACGGTGTAGCCCGCCGGCGCGGTCTCGAGTTGGGGGAGATATGCGATCTGTTTCGCCCTCTCAGGCGGAGAGAGGGTGTGGATAACGGCAGGGCCCACGGACACGCGCCCTGCGTCGAGGGCGAGGGCGCCCGCCAAGCAACGTAAGAGAGTGCTCTTGCCGGCGCCGTTGGGACCCACCAACCCGACCACCGCGCCGGCCTGGACGTGGAGGGAGAAGCCCGGACGGAGCCCGTAGGGGGCGGTGATCTCTTCAGCGACCAGCATTGAGGAAGCGCCGTCGGAGAAGGATGAGGAAGAAGGGGCCGCCTAAACAGCCGGTGATGACGCCGATGGGCAGCTCGCGATCGGCGAGGAGGACCCGCGCTCCCAGATCGGCAGAGACGAGGACAAAAGCGCCGGCGATGGCCGAGAGCACCACCAGCTGACGATGACCGGGACCCACCAGCATGCGGACCCCATGGGGCACGATCAGGCCTACGAAGCCGATGAGACCGCAGAAGGAGACGGCGGCGGCTACGAGGAGGGCCACGGCGGCGAAGACCACTAGCTTTACGCGCTCAGTGTGAACGCCCAGCGCGCTCGCGCTCTCCTCACCCAGGGCGAAGGCGTCCAGGGCGCGGGCCTGGGCCAAAAGGGGGACGATGCCCACCCCGGTCAGCCCGGCCACCCAGAGGACTTCGGACCATCCGCGTCCGCCGACGCTGCCCATCAGCCAGATCAAGACGTTCGTCGCTTGGGTCTCCGCGAGCACCAGCACCAGGGAGACCCCGGCGGAACAACTCAAGCCCACGGCGACTCCGGCCAACAAGACCGCGTTGACCGAGAGTCGACCCGCGGAGCGGGCCAGTGAGTGCACCAGAAAGGCCGCCCCGAAGGCCCCGACGAAGCCACCGAACACGGGTCCGAAGAGCCCGAGACCGGTGAAGACGACCATGGCCAGGGCCGCGCCCAGGGCACCCCCGGAGGCGATCCCCAGCACATAGGGGTCGGCCAACGGGTTTCGAAACACGCCCTGGAGAGCGGCACCGCCGGCGGCCAGAGCGGCCCCCACCAGAGTGGCCAGCGCCACGCGGGGTAGGCGGAGCGACCAGACGATGGCGCCGTGGGCGGGCTCTTGGGCCGACTCCGGCCCTCCCCACACCACCGCCAGGACCTGGTCGAGGGGCACGGAGACCGAGCCCACTGCGGCCCCCAAGGCCGCCGCCAAGGCCCACCCGAGGGCGAGCGCCAGGCCGCAGGCGAGCCCACGATTCATCGGCGAGACTCGGCGAACTTCGACTTCAGCCATCGCAAGCCTTCGATCAAGCGGGGCCCGGGTCGAACCAGCAGGCTGGGATCAGGCGGGACAAAAACGTGGCCCCGAGTCACCGCTGTGACGGCGCGCCACCCCGGCCGCTCACCCGTGAGGAGGGCGGTCCGGTCGACGGGTCGAGTGACGACGATGAGTTCGGGGTCGGCGGCCACGACGCGTTCCACTGGTGGACGAGGCCATGGGGCGTCCGAGGTGATGACGTTCTGTCCGCCCGCCGTCTTGATCAGGTCTCCTACGAAGGATCGGGGACCGGCCACCGTCAAAGGCGCAGGCCACACCTCATAGAGCACGCGGACCCGACTCTTCGCGCCCCTCACTCGCTCTGCGGCCAGGGCGGTTTCATAGGTCTTCGCCGCCGCTTCGGCCACGTCCTCTCGCGCGAGGACCCGTCCGAGTAAGCGGAGGGCGTCAGCGACTTGCGCGACGCCCTTGGGTTGAATCACGAGGACCTTCAAGCCGCGCTCTTCGAGTCGGGCGCGCACCCCTTCGCTGCCGTCCGTCATCAAGACGACGTCGGGCCGAACGCCCACGATCTGTTCATAATCGGGTGGGAAAAGACTGCCGACGGACAAGATCTCGGCGGCTTCGGCAGGGTGATCGCAGCGGCTGGTTCGACCCACGAGGAGCGCGCCCCCACCTGCGGCGAAGGCGAGCTCTGTGTTGGCCGGCGCGAGGGAGAGGACGCGACGCGGTGGTTGAGCGAAGCTGACCTCGCGGCCGGCGTCATCCACCACCGTAAACGGCACCGGAGGCTTCACCTCGATCGTTGAATCGACTCGCCCGACCGAGGATTCCGTGGAGGACTCGGCGGCGGTGTCCCGCTTGGATTCAGTGCAACCAAAGAGGAGCGTTAAGAGGACGAATAGGGTGCGCTTCACGGGGTTTGCATAGTTCTTGTATCAGTTCCTGTTCAATTAAATTGTGCAGGGAAGTTCGGGATGATAACAACCCCGCCTCGAATCTGGAGGAGACCAAATACATGAAGCGCATGGAGAGCAATAGGCTCGGCAGGGTTTCCCTCATGATCGCGGTTTTTGTGCTCACTCTTGGGTGCGATGACAGCGGTGATGACAGCGGTGAATTCATGGCCATGGGCGGCGAAGCTGTGGGCGGCGAGTCCATGGGCATGGGCGGTCAGCCCGACCCAAACACCCAGATGGAGATCCGAGGCGTGTTCACGGACAATTGGGACCTCGGCCACGAGATCACAGCGGAGTCCTGGACGCAGTCCGGTGAGTCGCCCAGCGTGACCACCTTCACCGTAGTCAGCAACGCCGATGAGTTCGCCGTGGGGCAAAACGCGCCGGACCACCCCTATAGCCCCAACCTATGGAGTCGGTTCGACTGGACCTTCGATGTGACCGGGCTCTACTACTGCCAGATCGCGTATAACGCCGCGGACGAAGCCACAGCCTTGGCGGCGGACAGCGCCGACGTGACGGATCTCGAGGGCGGCTGCAACGAGAACCCGTGGAGCACGCTCACGCCCGCCACAGCCCCGGAGTTCATGGGCACCTACACCGACGGGTTCGGGCCTCATATTGTGGAAGCCGGCCGATGGGTGATGGGCGAGGGCGAGGACTTGAGCTACTTCGTCTTCACCACCGTCGACAACGAGGCCGATTACGCCATCGCCAAGAACGACGGCGCCAACCCGTTCTTCCCCGGCCTTTGGAGTCGATTCGAGTGGCTCGATGATGGTGACGGCACCTTCTTTTACTGCCAGGCCCCCTATAATGGCCCCTCGGCAGACGCCGCCCATGACGCGGTCGCCGATCGCGAAGATCCCGCCAACGCGGGTTGCGGCATGTTCAGTTGGAGCACCCTCAGCGCCCCCTGAGCGCCGGTAGACACTAGACCTCTATAGCGTTTGGGTCTCTATGGAGAAGCCCACCGCTCGGAGGCGGGCCACCAAGACATCGCCCAGACCCGTGGCCGGGGTCAGGATCCCGCCGAGGTTCACGCCGCCGGGGAGTTCGTCTTGGTTCAACGCCAGGGCCAGCGCTGACTCGCACAGGATTTTGACGGTGACCCGGTTCCCCGGGTCCCCATCGGCCTTCATGGTCACCATCACCTCTCTCCCGTCATCGGCGGTGCCCACGAGGCGCACTCGAAAGAAACCTCCGTCCATCACGGCCTCCGTTGGGCCCTCACCGGGCTTGGGCGTGACCCACCCCACGATTTTTCGGCCGAAGCGCGAGCGCATGAGCGCCTCGGCGACTCCACTCCCGCCGGACACCAAATGGGCCTGGAGGCGCCGGCGCACCTCCATACTCTCCTCATAGGTGAACTCGTCCCCATAAGAGGCCCCCATCTGGGCGAAGAGAGCGTTGCTTCGACGCACCACACGAGAGTTGATGGGCGCCATGACGAAGGGCGCAAGCCAGGTGCCTCGCCGGGCGTCGTAGCGTGACCGCTTGAGATCCGGGCTGCGGTCTCGCTCTGCGTCGGAGCGACGGCTCGGCGGGTTGAGCAGCAGCACATCTTCCAACGCCTGCATTTGTCCCGAGGCGGCCATATCCATCCCCGAGGCCACGGTGCCGCCGTTGAGGCCCCCCTTCATTTTGAAGGAGGCGCTGACGCGTCTGCAGCCCTGCCCATAGGCTGTCCTCAAGGCTTTCACTGTCAGAAAAGCCCCCAGGTCGGACGGGACCGAGTCGAAGCCGGATAGCGGGATGATACGGGTACCGGTCTCCGCGGCGGCGTCATGGTGGAGGTGGATCATGTCGCGGACGAAAGGCGTCTCGCCGGTGATGTCGACGTAGTGAACTCGGTGACGGACGCACCCCGAGAGGACCTCGCGACCATATCGGTTGAACGGGCCTGCCGTGGTGAGGAGGACCCGAGTGCGCTGGCACATCTCGTTTACGGCCAGGGCATCCCCGCCGTCCGCGACGATTAGGCCCGCCGGCGGTTGCGGTAGAGACGCCGCCAGTGAGGCCAACTTCGCCGGGTTCCTGCCGGCTATGGCCCACCGTAAGCCTTGCGGGCTGTGGGCGGCGAAATAATGCGCAGTCTGTCGTCCGGTAAAGCCCGTCGCACCATAGAGGACGACGTCGAACTCCCGTGTCATGGATTCTCCTCCGAGGCGGGCTCGATTCGATGAAGGCGCGCTCAGGCGCGGGTGGTCATCTGTGCGCGGAGCGCCTCGACGATATCACCGCTCGTCATATCCCCGGACTCGACGAAGCCGCGAAGTCGCTCCAAGGGCCCAGCCACATGATCGATCAGATTCTCCGGCAGGCCGCGCAGCTCGGGCTCGAGCTCATGCCAACCGTGAGCCTCGAGGAGCTCTCTGAGGAGGGTGTAGCTCAACTGGTAGGCGGGCAGCGCGTTGATGGCGCCCAAGTAATAGGCCAGCGCCACGTCGGGACGGTGCTGCCCATAGACGTGAATTTCGCCCATGGTCAGCATATAGGTCACCGTCATCTCGGGGCGGCCGCCGCGGCGATTCATGCGGCCGATGAGCGCTTCACATAGATCGATGGCCGACTCCCAGCGCTCCAACTCGAGGTCGAGCTTGAGCACATTGTCCATCAGCTTGATGTCAGTGGGCCGCGCTCTGAGGGCCTTGCCGTAATAAGGTCGGGCGTCGGCGGGGGCCGCGAGACGACGCCAGTGGACCTCACCCAGCCGCAGGTAAATCGCAGCGAGGGCCTCAGCGTCGCTCCGAGCGGCCAAACGCTCCAAGGCGGCGACCACCGCTTTCCAGCGGCCCTCGAGCCCGGCGAGGGCAGAATAGGCTCGCAGCGACGGCGAGTGCCCTTCATCGAGTCGGAGGCCGGCCCGAAGCGTCGCCACCGCCTCCTCGCGTCGCTCACGGTCCACGGCCTCGAGCAGGACCAACTCTTGGTCTCCTTGGAGCTCTCGATTCAAGTCTTCTAGGAGCGTGTCCGGGGATTTGTCTGCGCCAATGCGGTGTAGGATCGTGGAATAATCCTCCAGCACAGCGCACTGTAAACGCACGACGGCGAGCCGGTAATACAGCGCGGCGGCGTCTCCGTCTTCTCGAAGTTCGCTGCTGCCGGCCAGGATCAAGCGCAGATCACGCTCGACCTTTCGCCAGCCCAAGAGATCGATCTTGATGGCGTTCATGGACAGAGCATATCGGGCCCACTCTTCCTGGGCAATCTCACGGACTCGATGCTTTCGACTTCCCGTAGACTCATGGGTTCTGATAGAGGGTTCCCGGCGAAAGTCATTGGGAGCGAGGTATGAACTACCAGGCAGAGATGAATGCCCTAGGTGAGCGGGCGCGGCGCGCGTCGCGTGCCCTCGTACGCGCCACCGGCCAGCAGCGTGGAGATGCCCTCATCGCCATGGCGGACGCTCTCGAGACCTCCGTAGATGAGATCCTGACCGCCAATCAGGCGGATCTGGACGCCGCCGACGCTCGGGGTATCACCGGCGCTATGCGTGACCGCCTCGTGCTCACTCCACAGCGAGTGGCCGGGATGGCGGGGAGCATGCGCGAGATCGCCGGTCAGCCGGACCCCTTGGGCGAGGTCCTGACGGAGCGCGTCCGACCCAATGGACTGCGCGTCGGTCAGGTGCGGATACCGCTGGGTGTGGTGGGGATCGTCTACGAGGCGCGGCCCAACGTCACCGCCGACGCGGCCGCGCTGTGCCTCAAGAGCGGCAACGCCGTCTTTCTGCGGGGCGGGAGTGAGGCGGTCCACAGTAACGCCGCCATCCTGTCCGTGCTGCGAGACGCCATCGCCGCTCAGGGACTCCCGGCTGACGCCGTTATGGCGCCGCCGTCCACAGACCGAGCGTGGATCATGGCCTTGCTGCACGCAGAGGAATATGTGGACGTCTTGATCCCGCGGGGGGGGGAATCTTTGATTCGCTTTGTCACGGCCAACGCGCGCGTTCCGGTCATCAAACATTACAAAGGTGTGTGTCACGTCTACGTGGACCAAGCGGCCGATCTCGGTAAAGCGCTGGAGATCTGTTACAATGCGAAAGTGCAGCGCCCGGGTGTCTGCAACGCAATGGAGACGTTGCTCATTCACGAGGGAATTGCCCCTGAGTTTCTGCCTCAAATCGCCGCTCGTTATGCCCCGGACGAGGTTGAGCTTCGCGGCTGCGAAGAGACCCGCCGACACTTACCTGATGTTCGCCCGGCCACCGATGATGATTACCACGCGGAGTTCCTGGATTTGGTCCTCGCGGTAAAGGTGGTCCCCGACTGTACGGGGGCCATCGAGCACATCGAGCGGTATGGCTCCGACCACACTGAAGCCATCGTTTCGGAGAACTACACCACCGTTCAGCGCTTCCTGGATGAGGTCCAAAGCTCGGTGGTCATCGCAAACGCCTCTACCCGATTCTCCGACGGTGGCCAGATGGGCCTCGGCGCCGAGATCGGGATCAGCACAACGAAACTACATGCCTACGGCCCCATGGGGGTCACGGACTTGACCGCCCGGAAATACGTCATCCGGGGGACCGGTCAGATAAGGAACTGAATGGATCCAGCAACGGAAATCGCGATCTACCTGGCGGACCTACTCGACGAGAAGCAGGCTGCCGATATCCTCATCCTCAACGTGGAAGACTTGGTGGGCTATACGTCCTATTTCGTCATCGCCAGCGGACGAAGTGAGCGGCACGTCAAATCTCTCGGAGACCATCTTCGCCGCGTCGCGCGAACCGACTCCGGCGTTCGGACGATCGGGCAAGAAGGGGTGCAGGCCGGGCGCTGGGCGCTGCTCGATTACGGAGACGCAGTGGTCCACATCTTCAAGGATGATGACCGGCACCTCTACGACCTAGAAGGTCTGTGGCAAGACGCACCCCGCCTCGAGTGGCCGGTGGTCGTGCGCGAAGAATCCGCCGTTTAGTCGCCGCCTCGTGAAGATCGTGGTTGTCGCCGTCGGGCGACTCAAGGCCGAGTACGCTCGTCTCGGCTGTAAAACGTTCTTCGACCGCGCCCAACGCGCGCTTCCCCTGAAGGTTATCGAAACCCGGGACGCGCACCGTCGCCGTGGAATGCCCCCCGAAAAATGCAAAGAGGAGGAGGCCAAGCTCTTATTGGCCGCTGTCCCCGACGGGGCAACGATCGTCGCGCTCGATGAGCGGGGACGAGAGTGGACTTCACGACAATTTTCCCAGTGGATGGGGGCGCGTCGAGACGACGGCGTCTCCTCCTTGGTCTTCCTCATCGGGGGCCCCGACGGCCTTCACCCCCGGGTACGAGAGCGGGCCCACCGGGTCTGGTCCCTCGGCGCCATGACGCTTCCCCACGAGCTTGCGCGCTTAGTGCTCTCCGAACAGATTTACCGCGCGACGACCCTCCTCGCCGGGGCTCCTTACCACCGCGATTGACGGCCGAGGGGGGTTCGGCGTACATCTGCGAGCCGAACGCCACGTCGAGAGTTCCATGTCCCACACCCCTATCGAGCCGGTCGAGACGGTGCCCATCGCGACCTTGTCGGAGGTTCCCCAAATCTGGGGATCGAGCCGACTGCATCTCGCGCCCTGGGACGGCGAGAAGGTCCTCGTCGCCTGGGCCCTCACCCACGATGACATCGGCCGGGTGCGACAGCGGGACGGTGGTCAGTTGGTGCTTCGACTGTACCTAGAGAAAGGGGGGCGGGCAGAGGCCTTGGATCAGCCCCTCGAACGCTGGATTGGACACGCGCTCATCGCTGTCCCCGAAGACGCCTTCGGCACGACGGCGGCTGTGGGGTACGTGATCGACGGCGCTTTTGCTCACATCGTGCGGGCCGACACGGTCACCCGTCCGCGGGGGACACCGGGGACGGGCCGGCTGCGGATGGCCACCCCCGATGGGGAGGTGCCTACCCCCGAGAAGGGCGGCGAGGCGCCCCACGGGATGGTCTCCCTGGTGGTGGATTTGCCCCCGCTGTGTGGGCGTGCACACCAAGACGCACGCTGGGTAGTGGACGGGCTATTGCCCTGTCTGGTGATGGCTCGAAAGCTCACTGATGACGGCATCACGGGGCTTGGATTCGCCGTCTCGCCCCTTCTCCTCGAACAGTTGGCCCAGCCAAGGCTACGCCAGGCGGTTTTGGACGTCTTCGACGGTCGACTAGCCGCCGTCGACGCGGTGGTGTGCGACCCGGCGAATAGCGACCAAGACCGTCGCCTGGCCCGACAGGACCGTGGGGCCCTGGAGACAGCTCAAGCGCTGTTCAGGTCCACCGACGGGCACCTCTCAGCGACCCTTCGAGCTCTGGCTGACCGGGGGGTAGAGTTGCTCACCCAACCCGCGTCAGACGCCTTAGTCCACCGCCTCTCCCGGGATCCGGGAGCAGTGATTGACCAACTTCGGTTGGCCGGACACATCCACGCTCAGCACTTAGGCCGACGGCCCACGGGTGTCTGCTTGGTCCGCGCCGGGAGCTATAACGGGGTGGCCGTCGCCCTCGCCAAGGCGGAGTTGGGGTTCGCCATCCTGCCCTCCGAATGCATCAAGAACGCGTCGGCGAAGCCCGTGGCGGGTCTCGATGCCCCGATTCAAGCCCCGGATGTACCCGTGCTCTTCTACGGGGCCCAGCGGGCCGAAGGAGACACTGCCCTCGGGGCATACCGCGAGGCAGGCCTTCGAGCGGCGAGGACCGTGGGTGAAGGACCGGCCCTCTCTTGTCGGGGAAATTTCGGGCCGTACGATCTCCATCGCGCACACAACGCCGCGCGCACAGCCGCCGCCGAGCTGGTCAAGACGGTCCGCGAGACCGTCGGCTTAGAGGGGGCGACGTCGAATCATCGGGTGCTTTTGTTCGATGGGGCCCGACTCGGCGCGTGGTTCGAAGCGGACGTCTTCTTCGCCGCCGTCGCTCGACAGGTCGTCGCTGAGCCGGCTTTGGAGTTGGTCACTGTCTCGACTCACCGAGCGCGGGGCCCGGTGGTGCAGCTGGCCACCCCGGACGCCCACTATCCCGCTGAACAGACCGAGGCTCGCGGACACGCCGCACCTTCTCTCCGGGGTCACCTGCACTTGGCTGCAGTTCGCCTCCATGAGGCGATCGTCGCGGCCAACGGCGCCGATGACCGGGCGCTCTCCTTGGCCCGTGGGAGCCTCGTCATGGCCCAAGGTCTGGTGGCCGACGAGGACACGCCGACCCTCGTGCACGCGGTCAGGGCGCACCTCGCCCGCTGCCACGCGCTCTTGGACGCGACGGCCTGTGAGGCTGTGGACCCGGCCCTCCTGATGGACGCCGAGCGCGTCCTGGGAGGATTCGCGGGCCCCACGACGCGCGATTCCGCGCCGTGAAACTCGACGCTGACCAGACACGCGCGGTGAACGCCGGGGATGGGGCGTTGCTCATCCTCGCCGGGCCGGGCGCGGGCAAGACGGCGGTTCTGACTCATCGAGTCGCGGCGCTCATGGAGCGCGGTGTGGCGCCGGAGCAGATCTTACTGCTGACCTTTACCCAGAAGGCGGCCCGGGAGATGTCACAGCGGGTCCGCGAGCTGGTGGGTGCCGGGGCCGACTCGATCTGGTCGGGCACCTTCCACGCGATCGCGCTCCGCATCTTGAGGGAGTTCGCGCCTCGCCTCGGCTACGGTCCACACTTCGGCGTGCTCACGCCGGGGGCCCAAAAAGACATCTTCCGCGCTTCCATCGAGGCTCATCTGGGTCCCTACGCCGAGCAGTTGCCCCCCCTTCAGCGGCTCCTGGACGTGGTCCGCTCTGTGCGTGTCGGAGGTCACCAAGAGGACAGAGGGTGAGTCGTGGCTCGGGACGTGGACGCGGACGTCGCTGACAGCGCACAAGGCCTCGAGCTCTCGGTTCGCCTCCAAGCTG
>PVBE011479852.1_pt1 | contig 20037 bp, 18 predicted proteins | sample 1631181 | NCBI WGS metagenome assembly PVBE01 (sample SAMN08397723, study PRJNA350692) | Marine metagenome, whole genome shotgun sequencing project. | isolation source: water | place: Pacific Ocean | collected 2012-04 | reverse complement strand
CATTGATGACTACGGGTGGCGCGACGTGGGCTTCAACGGAACCAATTTTTACGAGACTCCGAACGCAGACCGCATTGCCCGCGAGGGTATGAACTTTCGAAGTGCCTACGCAAATGCCCCGAACTGTGCCCCCAGCCGGGCCTGCCTGATGAGCGGACTCTACTCTCCGCGGCACGGCGTCTACACTGTGGCCAATTCAGATCGCGGCAAGGCAGCACTGCGAAAAATCATCCCTACGAAAAATACGACGGTGCTCGCGGACGAATTCGTCACCCTCGCCGAGGCGCTCAAGGCCGGCGGCTACAAAACGGCGTCGATGGGCAAATGGCATCTCGGCGACGACCCGACCACTCAGGGATTCGACATCAACATCGCCGGCCGCGAATGGGGAAGCCCAAGCGGCGGCGGTTATCACAGCCCGTACAAGTACCCCAATCTAGTGAACCGAAAAAAAGGCGAATACCTCACCGACCGTCTGGGTACCGAGGCGGCCCAATTCATGGAGGCAAACAAGGAGCGTCCGTTTTTCCTCTACCTCACCCACTACGCTGTGCATACGCCAATTCAGGCCAAGCCAGAGCTGATTGCAAAGTACGAACAAAAAACACCGACCGACAAACAGACCAACGCAAAGTACGCTGCGATGATCGAGAGCATGGACGACAGCGTTGGCACGGTGCTCGACACGCTCGATCGACTCAAGCTGGCCGACAACACCATAGTGATATTTTATGCTGACAACGGTGGCCATGGCGGCGTGACCTCCAACGCTCCGTTGCGGGGTTCAAAGGGGATGCTGTACGAGGGGGGCATCCGAGTGCCAATGGCGGTTCGATGGCCGGGCGTGGTGAAGTCGGGCACCACCAGCGACGAGCCAGTCATCGGCATCGACCTTTACCCGACGCTGCTCGAAGCGACTCAAACCAAGCTTCCGCCCAGAGTGAAGCTCGACGGCACCAGCCTGCTGCCGCTTTTTAGTGATGCCGGCGCGAGTTTGTTTCGGCCGGCAATTTACTGGCATTTCCCTGCTTATCTTCAGGGCTACACCAAGCGGCACGGCCCATTCCGCACCACGCCGGCTGGTGCCATCCGGATGGGTGATTGGAAGCTGATCGAGTACTTTGAGGACGGGGCGCTCGAGCTTTACAACTTGGCCGACGACATCGGGGAAGAACAAAACCTGACCAAGCGAGAGGCCAAACGGACGGCCGAAATGCATTCAATAATGAAGGCGTGGCGTCGCGCCACAAACGCCCCGGTTCCGACGGAAATGAATCCGGAATTCGACCCGGCTGCGTACAAAGCGGCGTTTAATCGGCGATAAAACGGCCCGGCAACTCGACCGTTTGGTTCAGCGAAAACAGACCGAAACGTGACTCCATCGCTTGGCCAAGCGCGTTAGCTTCGCCTGCACTCGCGCAGATGGCAAATACCGTGGAGCCGCTCCCGCACATCAATGCCGCCTGAGCGCCGTTGGCCAGGGCGTGTTCCTTCAGCAGCTTGAGCAGAGGATATTTTTCGAACGCGGGTAGTTCGAGCGAGTTGTAAAACAGATCGGCTGAATCAATCAGGTCGCCCTTGGCCAAGCGCTTGGCCAGTTCCTCCGCTTGGCCAAGCGGCCGGTTCCGGGCCTCGGGAAAATTGGCCAAGCTCTTGTAGGCCCACGGTGTTGAAATACCAAAACCGGGTCGCACAAGCAGCAGCGCCTTCCCATCCAGCGAAGCCAGCCCCCCAACCGGTTCGATGATTTCACCTCGGCCCTTGGCGATGGCCGGTTGTGACTGCAAAAAAAACGGGACGTCGCTGCCAAGTTCGGCTGCCAGTTCATGAAGATCCGCCTGGCCAAGCGCCTGGCCAAGGAGCGCGTTTAGCGCGAGCAATGTGCCGGTTGCATTGCCGCTGCCGCCGCCGAGGCCACCCTCGGCCGGGATATTTTTTTCGAGATGAATGCGAACGCCAGTTTCGCTTCCCACCTTAGCCAGAAATCGCTCGGCGGCTCGCCACACGAGGTTGCTGGAATCGGTGGGGATGCCGGGCTGGCTGCAGGTCAGTTCGATACCGCTTTCGATCAACTCGATCTCGAGGCGATCAAAAATCGGCACCGGCAACATGAGCATTTCCAGCTCATGAAAACCATCCTCCCGCCTGCCGACGACGTTGAGCAGGAGGTTGATTTTGCAGTGCGTTGTCTGTGTCCGTTTCAAGTCACAAAAAAGGCGCCGGCCGTGAGGCGGGCGCCGTGAAATTGGATGGAGACCGGCTTAGTGGTCAAACACCTTGAACCGGCTGCCGGGCAGAAATGGGGCCACGTCGCCACCCCCAAATCCGATGGCGGAGTTCGGGTGAAAGATTCCATCGTCCCACAGGCCGGGCGTATAGCTGGCCGGGAAAAGCGCGTCATCCGGGAGCACCATGCCGCCCCAAGGGTAGTCCAGCGTGGCCACGGATGGGTCAGGATAAACGGTTGCGCCCTGCAACCACGGCTCGTAGTCCGGGGTGGGGATAGCGAAGGTAACAATCTCGGCGAAGCCGATCGCAGTCCGTGCCATGGTGCGGCTGAGTCCGCGAACCACGCCGGTGGTGTAGGCGTGCTGCGGGCCGTCCCAGAGGGCGGTCTGCTCGACAGAGCGGCTGAATTCACCCAAGCGGGTGAATTCGGTAAAGTTGCGGACGCCGCGGCCCAATTTGTTTTCCGGTCCGGCGCAGCCCACGGAAAGGACAGCAATCAAGGATGCGACGGCGGTTGTTTTTGCAATGTTTCGCATTGGTTCAATCAAAAAAGCGACGGGCAGAGTAGTAAAAAAATGGCCGGTGTAAAGTCTTTTGGCGTTATTTTTCCGGCTCTTTGGGTGGGTTTTTGGCGGCCTCGGCTTCTTCTTTCAAGCGCTGTTCCTCCCGCTTTTTGTCCCGCCGATACCAAATCCATGCGATGAATATACTTATCTCGTAGAAAAGTTGCATAGGTAGTGCCATCAATATTTGAGTAACAATATCGGGGGGAGTTAGTGCTGAGGCTAAGACTAGGTTAATCACCACCCAGTACATACGGAATTTAGCCAGTTTCTTGTAGTTCAGTACGCCAATTTTGACCAATAGAAGAATAATTACTGGTAGTTCAAAAGCTAGGCCCATACCGATCATGAATTTGCAGACGAACTTGATGTAATCTTCCGCACGCCAAAGATCCGCGCCGAAATGCATCCAATTAGCAAAGAGTGCTGCTGTGCTTAGGGCAATCTTCATCAGCAGGAAATAGCAAAACGCGGCACCAAGGAAAAACAGCCCGCCTCCTATTATGACGGACATGGTGAGGTATTTTTTCTCCTTCTTGCGCAGTGCTGGGAAAATGAATTGCCCGAGAAAATGCAGGATAAATGGCAGGGAGACCATGATGCCGCCGTAGAACGCCATTTGCAGTGCTACGAGAAAGCCACTGAGTGGGCTCATCGATTTAAGCTCCGGCCCGGCTTTGCTGGCATCGTCCGCAGCCGAGAGCGAGTTGGTGTCCGGCTGCAGCAGCAGTTGAAGTTTGCCCTCCTCGACCACCGGTTGAAGACTGAACGGCTGCGGCTCGGTGACGTTTGTCAGGTTGAGCAACTGGTACGCTTCCGCGAGCAGGTTGGTCTCGACCGGAATCCGGAATACCTCGTCCTCGGTCATCCGGACGAGGATCTCACTTTTGCTTTCCTCAAGGAGGGATTCCTTGCGGTTTTCGGTGAGGAACTGTTTGGCTTCACCGAGTGGGCGGGAGAGGAAATCAACAATCAACGGGGCACCGGCCAGGCAGGCGACCATCGCCACGCCAAGCGCGGCCACGCACCGGATGAGCACCCAGCGCAAGTCCTCCATGTGTTCGAGGAAGGATTTTACCGGGCCACCGTATTCTGAGCCATCGTCATCAAGATCCGGTTCCCACTCATCATCGTCACCGCCGCCATCACCGCCTTGGCCGCCGGCGCGGGGAACCGGCACGGGCGCGTTTACCGCGTGGGCGGCCTGGTATTCGTCGCCCTGATATTCCCCGTGGTCGTAGTGTTGATGATCGTCGTGATGCTCATCATGGTGATGGTCGTGTGCGTGATGATCCTCGTGTTCGTAGTCGTGGTGATAGGGATCGTCATGGTGCCAATCCTCCTCGTCGGAGGTTTGGAGGTAGTCGGGGTCGTCGGTGTACTGATAGGCGGCCTCCCCGTCGTTCGGCGAGTCCTCGCTATCGCTTGGCTTCGGTTCCTCCGCTTGGCCAAGCGCTTGGCTTTCGGCATCGTCCGCGTCGGGGGCGGGCGGATGCTCCGGCTGGGTTGGTTCCTGGGATTGGTCAGGGGCCTCCGCTTGGCCGTCGGGGGTGTTCTCCGGCGGCTCGGGAGCGCCCTCAGTCTCCTTGGGCATGGTCTAGAGCCAAATCACACGGGAAGGACGACTAAAAATCAGGCGTCTTTTTTGCTGTCGCCGCTCTTGTTTGTTTCCGAGGTTTGCTCGGTGATCTGTGGAGCGGGGGGAGGGGTGTAGGTGGGGGGCTCATCCATCGCCCGCTCGAGTTCGTTGTTCACGTCTCTTGTTGCTTTCTTAAACTCCTTGATACCTTGGCCCATACCTTTAGCTAATTCTGGAAGTTTTTTGGCCCCAAAAAAAATCAGGATTACTCCCAATACGAGTATAATTTCTGGTAAACCTGGCGAAAAAGCTAGTTGTAAGTGAGTTGTCATATCTTGTCAAAAAGGCCGGAGAACCTAGCCTTATTTTTTTGAATGTAAAGAGCCAACTCCCGGTTAATGGGTTGGGTGGGGGTTAATCAATTGCCCGGTTTGGGCGTAAGCAGCACAAATTCGCCGCGTCGGTTAAGGCGATAGGCTGATTCTGTCAGGCTCGGATCGGCAGGCCGATCTTCGCCCAAAGTCATGGTGCGGATGCGGTCGGCACTTACGCCGCGCTCGACCAAAATATCACGGATGCTAAGGGCACGACGTTCGCCGAGTGCCCGGTTGTACTCCTCGGTGCCGCGCTCGTCGCAGTGCCCTTCAACGAGCACCTTGTTTTGTGGACTGCTGGAAAGTGCCTTGGCCACGGTGCTGACCTTGTCGGTGTCGCCCGGTTCAATCTCGGAGCGGTCGAATCCAAAGTAAACAGTCTGTGCCGCGAACGTCTCACGATCCATCAGCATGTTTTCGAAATCCTCCAACCCGGTCAGGCCGACCTCGCCACCGTCTGTGGAGGTGACGCCCCTTTCTTCCCCGATTTTGCCAGCCTGTCCGATCTCCGAATCATTCCCATTATCGGTCGTCCTCCCGCCCTTGATGCTCGGGAGGAAGGTGTTGGGTTTGTCCGTTTTTTTGCAGCCCACGGAAAACGCCACGACCAGTGTGGCCAAGGCGAGAGAAATGTAATTTGTGGGCTTCATGGGTGGAGGTGCTTTTTGCTTAAGACTTGGGTTTCAGGAGAACAAATTCGCCGCGGCGATTGGCCTGATAGGCGTCCTCGGAAAAGCCGGGGTCGGCCGGGCGATCCTCGCCCAGACTCATGGTGCGGATACGGTCGGCGCCAACGCCAAGTTCGACCAAGCGATCCCGGACGCTCAGTGCGCGTCGTTCGCCGAGCGCGCGATTGTATTCCTCGGTGCCTCGTTCATCGCAGTGGCCCTCGATCAACACCTTGTTTTGTGGGCTTTGAGCAAGGGCGCTGGCCACCGCGCCGACTTTGCTATCGTCGTCCGGATGAATCTCGGAGCGGTCGAAGCCGAAGTAAACGGTTTCGGCTGCGAAGGCCTCACGATCCATCAGCATGTTTTCAAATTCGTCCAGCCCAGCCAGCCCGATGTTGCCTTCGCCATCCACGGTGACCACGTCTCCGCCGCCACCGACCCGGCCGCCGGGAGTGGTGTCGAGCAGGCTGCCGTTGCCTGTCACGTTGGAGTTGCCACCGGGAATTTGGGTGATGTTTTTTGGGCCGTGCTTGCACCCGACAGAGAGGGTCGCGACAAGGGCTGCGAGGGTCAAGCCAGTGAGTTTCACAAGGGTCATTTTAGTAAAGTTAAGTTCCGTCAATTACTCCATGCGGCCTGGGAGCAATTCCCCGGAAAGCTTCGCGGAAGAGTCTTGACGCGTTTGGTGGGCACGTCAAGTACCGATAAGACACGCTTGCCGCGGGAGCGGTTGGTAAAAATCAATGTGCGCGAGTTGAGCGCCCACGAGGGGTCCTCACCGGTGGCGACGACCTGTGCGCTTCCGCCGCTCGACGGGACGATACAGATGTCAAACCGACCTCCGCGCTGGGTGGTGAAGGCGATCGCCTTGCCGTCTGGCGACCAGTCCGGCTCGGTGGCGTTGGAGACGTGAATGGTGGAGATTCGCGACATGGCCCCGCCGTTGGCCGGTATTTTATACAGGGCGGAACGGCCCCCTGCACGTGAGACGAAGCAGATGAACCGTCCGTCCGGCGACCAGCAAGGGGAGGACTCCGCCGCCTTGGTCGTGGTCAGCCGCCGAAAACCGGTCCCGTTGACGCTGGCCACCCAGATGTCCGGGCTGCCTGCCTTGCTGAGCACCATCGCCACGCGTTTTCCGTCCGGGGAAACGGCCGGGCTAATGTTGGAACCGGAAAAACGGGCCACAGTCCGGCGTTGCCCCGTCCGGATGTTATGGGAGTAAATGTCCGGGTTGTGCTTGAGATACGAGTAGTAAAACAGCGTGTCCCCGTTTGGTGCCCAGTCCGGCCCGGCTGAGATGGAGTTGTCGCTGGTCAAGCGCTGCGCGTTGAAGCCGTCAAAGTCCGCGACGTGAATCTCGGTGTTGCGCCCGTGGAATTGCCGGAAGGCAATCTTGGTGAGGCCGATGCCGGGCGAGCCGGTGACTGCCTCGACGACGTTGTTCGCGAAGGTGTGGCCCTGCAACCGGAGGTTGCCCCCCTGATATCGCTTGTTGAGGATGAATCCGCGTTTCAGTTGGTCGTACACCGCGCCCGAGACGCTGCCCCCGGTGTTGCTGCCTTTGATGGTGAACTGCGCCTTGCTTCGTTCCACGAATTCGAACCCCTGCACGAAGAGGTCGAATTTCAGTAGTGACAGAACATCGCCGGTGAAGCCCTCGATGTGAACCGGGATCGCCTTGACCTCGCCGGTGTTGAAGATGTCGACGTCGATGACGTTTTGCGCTTGGCCAAGCGCTTGGCCAAGCCCGAGCACGGCGGCCATGACGGCCAGAGAGTGACGAATAGATTTCCTCATTGAAAACTTCGTGAGTTAAAATTTAGGTTAAAGGTTTTCTTGGCGCCGCTCATCCCGGCCGGAAACGGGGCGATCCGCTTCACGCGGTCGAGCGCCTTTTGCACGGCGCGATCCCAGCTCGCCAAGCCGGATACCCCGATGATGCGGGCGGAGATGACGTTGCCGTTTCGCGCAATGACCAGCTGCACCTTCACGACCGGGTCACCGGAGATGGTGCCCGGATGGATGGTGGCATCCACGTACTTGCGGCGAATGAGCGATTCGTAATTGGCGGCAGCGTACTGGCCCTGCGGCACGTTGACCGAGGTGCGACCGGAGAGTTTCGAGTCGAGGTTGTTGAGCGACTGTTTGAGTGCAGCCTGGCGCTTGGCCTCTGCCTGGCGGGCGCGCTCGGCAGCGGCCTGCTGGGCCTTGACTTTCTGCGTGTCCGGCTGGCGCATGGTCGAGTTCAGGTTGACCTTGATCTTCGGCTTGACCGGTTTTGGCTTGGGCTTGGGTTTTACCACCTCCACCGGTTTCGGCTTGGGTTTTACCGGCTTGGGCTTGGGCGGAGTGGGATCCGGGGGTGTTGGCTTGGGCTTGGGTGGAGTCGGCTTCGGCGGGGTGGGCTTCGGCGGGGTGGGCTTCGGCGGAGTCGGGGGTGCGACCGGAGCCGGGGGAGCCATGATCTGATCGACAATTTCCGACGGGATCAGGTCAATCACCTGTACTTTTTCCACGCGCTTGGCCAAAAGCACCGGTGCAAGAACCAATAGGGCCAGCGTCAGTGCATGAAATACAACTGACCCAACCACGCAACTGCGCTTCAGTCTGCCCATTTTTTTACTAACCTCCTTTTTATTCCGGCTCCGTTCTCAACGAGACCCTTGTAATCTCGTTTTGTTTGCAGCGGTTCAATACCGCCACCACGGAACCGTAGCTGCCCGCGTGATCGGCGCGGACGTACACCAAAAGATTCGGGTTGTTTCGATGATCGTCAACCAGTTTTTGTTCAATCTGATCGAGCGCCATCTTTTCGCCGTCGAGCATGTAGCCCCCAGCCTTGTCGACTTCCACCGTGCGGATGTCCTCTTTTTTGAGCGCCCGGTCCGGCTGACCGCCGTCCGGCAGATCCAGCGACAACCCCTGCTCCAGCAGCGGTGTCGTGATCATGAAAATGATCAGCAGCACAAACGCAAGGTCGATCAACGGCGTGACGTTGAGGTCGCTGAGCGTGACGAGCGAGTTGCGTTGTGAAAAGCGGCGCATGACGAATTACAGTTTACCCGAGGCCATTTGAATGGCCTTGTACGCGACAAATGCCACCAAGATGAGCAGAGCGAACTGCCCAATTGTGATCTTGCGAGACCGGCGAAACATCTTTCGCTTTAGTTTCCGGAACGGGCTTTTCTTGAGCCTGTGATTGCATTCTCCACAACGTGAGAGCACGCGCTGCACCTTGGCCCCGCAACTCTTGCATTTGACGAAAAGCTGGGAGTTGCAGTACTCGCACTCCTTAAGGTCGCCCGGGTTCAAGTGGGCGCACTTGGGGCAAAGCAACCCCTTCTCCCCTTGAACTGCGCTTTTTGAGGGCATACCGGCTATTCATCCTTGAGGAATTCGCTTTCCATTCGTGAGGCAAGTTCCTGTGCAAAGTTATCCAACTCCACGGTGAACACCCGCAGGTTGTGCACCAGCCAGTTGTAGCCGACCATGGACGGGATGGCCACGAGCAGACCGGCGACGGTCGTTGCCAATGCCGCCGCCACGCCGGGCGCGACGGTGGTCAGGTTCGCGTTACCCTCCTGCGCAGCGGCACTGAATACGTCCATTACGCCCCAGACCGTGCCCAGCAGCCCGACGAACGGTGCTCCACTCACGGCGATGGCCAGCAGGATCAGCCCGCTCTCGAGCTTGAGTGACTCCTTGGCCACATCGCTCTCGAGGGTTCGCTTGACGTGTTCCATCGTCTTGAGCGTTGCATATTTTTTGGAGCCCAGTTCGCCCTCGTTGCCGCTGTTTTTCAGGCGGCTCAACAGATCCTTGCAGCCGTTGTCGTACAGGTTGAACAGCGGGCAACCTTCGACGTGGATATTTCGGTCGTGGATCACCAGCACTCCGTCGTGTTGATGAAATTCGTCGACAAAGAGCCGGTTGAGCTTGCGTGCCTTGCGGGTCTGCAGCCCTTTTTGAAGCATGACCGACCACACAAAAATGGACAACAGGCCAAGCAGGATGATGATCGATTTTCCGGGCGCCCCTGCCTGATCCCACACGTAGGGTGTGGCGGACGCTGCGGCGGTTTCCGCTCCGGCCTGTAACAACATGATCATCTTCAAACGGGTTCGCTGGGCGAACCCACTCCTTGGGGCAGAAATTTTTATCGCTTGGCCAAGCGCGGGTCAAAGGCAAACAAGCCCTTTTTCGCGAATTGTCTGTCTCCGGCCTTGGCCAAGCGCATGCGTCGGTGATTTAATCGCCGGATGCAAAAGGACGAAATCGCGGATATCCTCAAGGAGATCGGGGTGTTCCTCGAGTTGAAGGGGGAAAACCCGTTCAAGACTCGTGCCTACCAAAATGGCGCCCGCACGCTGGAGGGCCTGACCGAGCCTCTGGAGGTGCTGATCGAGGAGGAGCGCCTGGGCAAGGTGAAGGGCATCGGCAGCGCGTTGGCCGACAAAATCACCGAGCTGTCCACCACCAGCAAGCTGGCGTATTACGACGACTTGAAGGCATCCATCCCGGAGGGGTTGATCGCGATGCTCAACATCCCCGGCCTTGGCCCGAAGAAGGTCAAGGCCGTGCACGAAAAACTGGGCATCGATTCGGTCGAGGCGCTCGAGGAGGCCTGCAAAGAAAACCGCCTTGCGGAGCTGCCCGGTTTTGGAAAAAAGACCGAGACGAAGATTCTCGAGGGCATTGAGTTTCGCCGCAACTACGCCTCCCACCATCACATCAGTGCTGCTCTGACGCTGGCTGATCCCATTTTGGATCAACTCCGCGCACACCCCGATGTTATCCGCTGTAGCACCGCCGGCAGCCTACGGCGGCACAAGGAAATCATCCGTGACATCGACTTTCTCGTCTCTTCGAAAAACCCTGAATCGATCATCGAGTTTTTCACCACTCAACCCGGGATCATTTCCATTTCCGCCAAGGGCGACACAAAGGCGAGCGTGATCCTCGAGGGCGGCATTCAGGGAGACCTGCGCGTGGTGAGCGATGCCGACTATCCGTTTGCGCAGGCGTACTTCACCGGTAGCAAGGAGCATAACATCTTCATGCGCCAGCGGGCGATCGCCCGCGGCCTGCGGCTGAACGAATACGGCCTGTTCAAAAGCAAGGAGGAAACGCGCGATCCCAAGCTGCGCGTCGCCTGCAACACGGAGGAGGATATTTTTGCCGCTCTCGATCTGGCATACATCCCGCCCGAGTTGCGTGAGGACAAGGGCGAATTTGAGGCGGGTGAGGCTAATTCAATCCCGAGACTCATCGAGTGGACCAACCTTAAAGGCTCGCTGCACAATCACTCAAACTGGAGTGACGGCGCGGAGTCGCTCGAGGAGATAGCCGAGTACATGAGCGAGCTGGGGTTGCGAGTACTGGGCGATAACCGACCACTCTCGCTCCTCATTTCAGGCTAATGGCCTCGACGAGGCGCGCCTGAGAAAACAGATCGACGAGGTTGCTGCGGTGAATCGCAAATTGGAGGACGAGGGGAATGACTTTCGACTACTCTCCGGCACCGAGGTAGACATTCTCAAGGAACGACTCGATTTTGACGACGAATTGCTTAGCAAACTCGACGTGGTCGTCGCCAGCCTGCACGTCGCCGGCAGTAACGAGGCCGACAACACCAAGCGGCTGATCGCTGCTGCTGAGAATCCCCAGGTGCACATGATAGGCCATCTGACCGGCCGGCTGCTTCTCCGCCGGGCTGCCTACCCGATCAATCAGGACGCCGTCATCGATGCCTGCGCCGAGAGCGGCACTTGGCTTGAGCTGAACGCCAACCCATACCGCTTCGATCTCGACTGGCGGCTGTGGCAGCAGGCCAAGGCCAAGGGCATCAAGTGCGTCATCAACAGCGACGCGCATCGCAATGAGCATGCCGGTTTTCTGCGTCTGGGCACCGGCATTGCGCGCAAGGGCTGGCTCACCGCCAAGGACGTCATCAACACACTCCCCTTGGCCAAGCTCCGCAAGGAACTCTCCAAAAAACGCAGTAAAAAATAGCGCTTGGCCAAGCGCGTTAATTAAATAAATCCTTGGCGTCGCGCATTCGTGACTCAATGTGTTTCACGACCGGCATGGTGCGAACGATGGAGGCTTTCTGGGTTTGGCCACGGAAGCGGCGCATCTTGACTTTGACGGCGGCAACCGGTTCTCCGTTTCGGTCGCGAACCGGGGCGGTTACTGTCACAGTTTTTTTCTCCTTGGCGTATCCAAACTGGGTGGTTTCGAGGACTCCTTCCGTCACTTTACTGGCCGTTTGACCAAGCTTGGCTGAATCCATGCTGCCAACGACTTTGAGTGGGGCATCCGGGTTGGCTCGGGCGAAAATCTGCACGTCCTCAATGCGTTCCCACTGGGTTTTGATGGACTCGATCAACTGCTGGGCGAGGATGATTTTCCTTTTATGTATGACTTTCGGATGAGCGAAACTGGCCGTTGTGTCGAGGAATGTGATGAAACCCACTTTGCCCGCCCGGCGCCCCCGGTCGGAAAACGTGTTGATCCGTATGCCGTTATGATAGCATTCAAAGCGGTCCGCTTTACAAACCACTCGCAGCGTGTGCCACTCGTTTTTGGGTATGGTCAGATCACCGATGGTATTCCAACTGCTTGTTTCCTTTTCATCAACAACTTTGGTCAGGGTCAACTTGTTGTCGATTGTGTCGATCGTCAGTGCGAAAAAGTTTTTGGCATCCTTTGCCCTAAACACGATGCCGGCCATCTGTTTAAACGCACCGGAGTCGATCCGCAGTCGGGTTGAAAAAGTGAAGTCTCCGTATTCTTCCCCTTCATAAAGGCAGATTGCTGCCCCTTTCCGGAAGGAACTGCTGGAGGATTGTGAGAGCGCCTGACTGTTGGCCAGATTGTTGTTACCGGAGTTTTCCTTGGCAAGGGATGACGGCGTCCGCGTCTCGGTGACCTGCCACTTGGCTGGGCTGGAGAGATCGTCCTTACCCAGGAATGTCGCCGAAAACTTGTCCGGGCGTTTGCCAACCTTGGTTTGGCTGAAGTCGAATTTGAGTTCCTCCGCAGCCGGGCCAAGCGGCCAAGCGGCTGTGATCAGGAAAGCGAGAGCCAATCGGATCATGACACACGAAGGCTACCAAAAGAAAATCGGGCCGCAAGTGCGACCCGTTTCAAAATTCGCCTGGCCAAGCGCTTGGCCTACGGCTTCCAGATCATGTCCGCGACCGTGTGGCCGGCCGGAATGAACGGCAGCACGTGCTCGGTGTACGGCACGACGACGTCCAGCACGTAGGCCTCATCCGACTCGAGCATCCGCTGCAGGGCCGCCTTGAGATCGCGCTTGTACATCACGCGCTCGACCGGCAGGCCGAAGCCCTTGATCATCTCGACGTAGTCTGGATAGATCTGCTTCATGTCGTCCGGGTTGCCGAGGTAGGTGTGGCCGCGGTTGCTGTCGTAAAAACGATCCTCCCATTGCACTACCATGCCGAGGTGCTGGTTGTTGAGGATGATCGCCTTGGCGGCGATTTTCTCGATCTTGGCCGTGGCCAGCTCCTGAACGTTCATCAGGAATGATCCATCGCCGTCGATGTCGATGACCTCCTTGTCCGGCCGGGCGACCTTGGCGCCAAGCGCGGCCGGATAGCCAAAACCCATCGCACCGAGGCCGGCGCTGGTGAGCACTTGCCGGGGGTTGTCTGATAGAAAATATTGGCAGCCCCACATCTGGTGTTGGCCAACGCCGGTGGTCAAAATCGCGTCGCCCCCGGTCAGCTTGTACAGTTCCTCAATCACCATCTGAGGCAGGATGACCTCGCTCTCGGAGCCGGCGAGATGATCCTTCATGTGCTGCGATTGCATCACCTCTTCGGTCACGCGGTAGCCGAATGGCGCCTTCTCCTTCCACGCGGCGACCTGCTTTTTCCAGTTGGCAAAATCGTTTTGCAACGGCCGCTCAGTGATCATTTCCGCGAGGCGTTCCAAGGCGTATTTCACGTCGCTGACCACCGGCAGGGCGACCTTTCGGTTTTTATTGATCTCGGAAGGGTCGATGTCGATGTGGACGATCGTTCCGTGTTCGCAGAATTTCTCGACCTTGCCGGTCACGCGGTCGTCGAATCGCACACCGCACGCCAGCAGCAGGTCGGCTCCATCGGCGATCTTGACCGGGTTGCCTTCCGCGTCCTTTTCGAATTCACCGCTCACAGCCCAGTTGGAGTAGGCCGAGCCGTGCATACCGAGCCAACGGAGCGACAGTTTGTGCGTCTCGGGGAATGCGCCCAGCCCCATGACGGTCGAGGTCACCGGGATGCCGGTGGCGTCTACCAGTTTGCGCAGCGCCTCGCTGGCATCTGCACTGATGATGCCGCCGCCGACGTAGAGCACCGGTCGCTCGCTCTTTTCGATCAGCCCAACGATCTCATTCAGCTCAAGGTCGCTCGCTTTTTTGCTCTCGGGATCAAATCCCTTGATGTCGACCTCGTCCGGGAAGAAAACCTGTGCGCGTGTCTGCTGGATGTTCTTCGGCACATCGACGACCACCGGGCCGGGCCGGCCGCTGGTGGCGATCTTGAATGCCTGCTTCACCACGGTCGGGATCTCATTGATGTCGGTGACGAGAAAACTGTGTTTCACCACCGGCAGGGTCATCCCGTAAAAATCAGTCTCCTGAAATCCGCCCTTGCCGATCATCGCCTGCGGGACCTGTCCGGTGATGGACACCAGTGGGATGGAGTCCATGTACGCGTCGGCGATGCCGGTGACGAGGTTCGTGGCGCCGGGGCCACTGGTGGCCATGCAGACGCCTGCCTTGCCGGTGGCACGGGCGTAGCCCTCAGCGGCAAAGACGCCGCCCTGTTCGTGCCGGGGCAGGATGGTGCGAATCTGCTCGGAGCGGGTCAGCGCCTGGTGGAATTCCATGCTGGCACCTCCCGGGTAGGCGAAGATCGTGTCCACGCCCTCGCGCTCAAGTGCCCGGACGAGGATCTCGCAGCCCAGCAGGCTGGGGCCCAGTTCGCCCTTGGTTTCCGTTTGCGGATTCGTTTTTGTTTCAGTTGTTTCGCTCATTTTCTGTGCGGTGGGTTGCAAAAAAAAACCCACGACCGGGTTGGTCGTGGGCTTTTTGGAAATTCGGTGTTATTCGCAACAAGCCCCCGACCGGTCGGGTAGTACCACGACCAGTTCTACAAGTACTGCTGTTACGACGTTTGCTGCCATAAACGGGCGGATTCGTAGCGTGCAGGCCCCGGGGCGTCAAGCGATAAATTCGCCCTTCCACTTGGCCAAGCGCTTGGCCTCGGGGTTATTCCTCAGCCTCTGCCGTGGCTTCGGGTTCGACGGCTTCCTCTGCAGGTTCCTCAATCGACTCCGGTTTGCCATCGGTGATCTCGGAGTAGATGCGTGCGGCCAGCTCCTTGTCTTCCTCCAGCGCACGGCGGGAGGCTTCCTTGCCCTGACCGATCATTTCGCCGTCGTACTGCAGCCAGGCGCCCTTCTTTTGGATCACGCCACGCGCGAGGCCGACGGCGATGAGGTCGCCCTCCCAGTTGATGCCCTGCCCGTACATGATGTCGAACTCCGCCTCGGTGAACGGCGGGGACACCTTGTTTTTGACGACCTTGGCGCGGACATGGTTGCCGACGACTTTGCCGGTGTTGTCCTTGAGTTGTTCGCGGCGACGGATGTCGATGCGCACGCTGGAATAAAATTTCAGCGCCTTGCCACCCGGGGTGGTCTCGGGGCTGCCAAACATCACGCCGACCTTTTCGCGCATCTGATTGGTGAACAGGCACATGGTCTTGGATTTGCCGAGGATGGCTGTGAGCTTGCGCAGCGCCTGGCTCATCAAACGCGCTTGCATGCCCATGGTGGCCATGCCCATGTCGCCCTCAAGCTCTGCCTTGGGCACGAGCGCTGCGACGGAGTCAACGACGATCACGTCGAGCGCACCGGAGCGCGCCAGCGTTTCACAAATCGTCAACGCCTCCTCGCCGCTGTCCGGCTGGGAGATCAGCAGCTCGTCTAGGTTCACGCCCAGCTTGGCCGCGTAGGAGGGGTCGAGTGCGTGCTCCGCATCGATGAACGCCGCCGTGCCGCCGTTCTTCTGCGCGTTGGCCACGATGTGCAGCATGATGGTGGTTTTGCCGGAGGATTCCGGGCCGTAAATCTCGATGATCCGGCCGCGTGGCACGCCTCCCACCCCAAGCGCTATGTCGAGTCCGAGTGACCCGGTGGAGATTGCCTCAATCTTGAGGTTCGCTCCCTCGTCGCCCAACCGCATGATGGAGCCTTCGCCAAAGCTCTTGGTGATGGAGGCGATTGCGGCCTCGAGATCTGCGGTGCGTTTGTCGAGTCCGCCCGACGCGGTTTTTTGGGTTGCCTTTGCTGCCATGATTTATCGTTTTCTGATGCCCGTCTTGACTACTGGATGTCTGCACAAAAGTCAATCCTTCCCGCCCGCGCTTCGCTCCGGTAAACCTTGGCCAAGCGATATGGGGCAGTTTGATTTTGATGTGGCCGTGATCGGGGGAGGCAGTGCCGGGTACGCCACGGCACGAACCGTGACAGCGGCGGGCAAACGCACGGCGGTCATCGAGGGCGGCCAAGCGCTTGGAGGGCTATGCATCTTGCGCGGGTGCATGCCGACCAAGGCGCTGCTGCACGCGGCGGACGTCCGGTTTCAGGCCAAGCGCTCCGGCATATGGGGGCTTGAGCCGGGCGAGATCGGGTTCGACTTTGGCAAAGTCATGCAGCGGCGTGCCGACATGGTCGAGGAGTTTGCGAGCTACCGGCGCGGCCAGTTGCAGGACGGGCGGTTTGAGCTGATCCGCGGCTTGGCCAAGTTCCGCGACCCGCACACGCTTGAGGTCGACAATGGCCGGGCGATCACCGCCGTGCAGTTCATGATTTCAACAGGGTCGCGCGTGGCTGACCTGCCGCTGGCGGCCTTGGCCAAGCTGGGCTGTATGACCAGTGACGATGCGCTTGAATTGGAGGCGTTGCCCAAGTCGATCATCGTGCTGGGCGGTGGGGCTGTGGCGCTGGAATTCGCCCAGTTTTTTGCACGGTTCGATGTTGAGGTGACGGTGCTGCAGCGCAGCGTACATGTCCTGCGGGATTTTGATGACGATGCCGGCACCGAGGTGGAGGCGGCTTTTCGCGACGAAGGCATCGCCGTCCACACCGGTTGCACGCTCACGGACGCCCGTGCCGAGGGAGCGGATAAGGTCATCGTCTACGAGCAGGCCGGGAAAACTTGCGAAGTGCGGGCCGAGGCGGTTTTCCACGGGCTGGGCCGCTCGCCGAACACCGGGTCGCTCGAGCTCGGGAACGCCGGCGTAGAGACCAAGCGAGGCCGCATCGTCAGCAATGCGCAAATGCAGACGAATGCGCCGCATATTTTCGCCGGGGGCGACTGCACCGGGCCGCACGAGATAGTGCACTTGGCCGTGCAGCAGGGAGAGGTCGCTGGGCACAACATGCTGCACGCCGACTCACCGCAGTCGATGGACTACCGCCTGTTCACCAGCGTGGTTTTCACCGATCCGCAGGCGGCAGTCGTTGGCCTGACGGAAAAAGCGGCGAAGGAGCAGGGCATCCCGTATCTCAACGCAAGCTACCCGTTCAACGACCACGGCAAATCGATCATCATGGAGGCGATGCACGGTTTTGTGAAACTGCTCTGCGATCCCAAGTCAGGCGAAATCCTTGGAGGCGCCTGCGTTGGGCCAATGGGAGGTGAGTTGATCCATGAGATTGTCGCCGCCATGGCCAAGCGCATGACCGTCGGCGAGCTGGCTGTCACGCCGCATTACCACCCGACACTCGCCGAGATCTGGACCTATCCGGCAGACGATCTCGCCGAGGAGGTTGCCGGTTAGCTGAACGGATTCAAAAGACGAGCCCCGGTTGCTGTTGCGCAATGCCTCTTCATACAGCATGGCACATAGTGTCTGAGAAGGGGTTTTTGATAACAATAAAATAAATCACGTAATTGACAGCGGGGCCTCATTGGTTGAGTATCGCCCCGTAATGCAGCCACTATCGGACAAGCCAGCTCCGGGCTGGGCTCCGCCTCTTGATGAGCAGGACGCCACGGGTGCGGTGGAGTGGCTGCTGCAGTTTGCCTCCCGTCACAAGGCCAGTGATGTACATCTACAGCTCGATCGCGAAACGTGCCCGGTGCAGCTACGGCTCGACGGTGTGCTAGTTTCGGTTGGCGAGTTGCCGGGCGAGGCGGCCGCGCGGATTCTTGGCCGGGTCAAGTATCTGGCCAAGCTCAAGACTTACGTTGAGTCGCTCCCGCAGGATGGCCGGATCGCTGGCGCCGATGTCGGCCTTGCGAGTGATGTGCGCGTCTCCACCTACCCTGCGGTCACCGGCGAGAAGCTGGTGCTGCGATTGTTTTACGAGGCAGATCAACTGACGTTTGGCCAACTTGGTTTTCCGCCTGAGGTACACACGACGCTGGAGCATCAGTTGGCCATCCGCTCCGGGATGATTCTGCTGACCGGCCCGGCTGGCAGCGGCAAGACCACTACCATTTACGCACTGTTGCAGCGGCTGCTCGAGACGGATGCCTGCCATGTCATTACGGTGGAGGATCCTGTGGAACGAGTCGTGCCCGGCATCATGCAGACCGAGATCGATCCCGAGCGCGGGCTGACGTTCGCCAAGGCGCTGAAACATTTGCTGCGGCAGGACCCGCAGGTGCTGGTGATCGGCGAGATTCGCGATGAGGAAACGGCTGCGATGGCCCTTCGGGCGTCGATGACCGGTCACCTCGTGATCGCGACGTTGCACGCCGGTTCCTGTCGGGGCGTGGTCGAGCGGCTCAACGCCCTGACCGATGATCCTCATCTTGTCGCGGGCCAACTGCGGCTGATCCTGAACCAGCGCCTGGTTCGGCGCATTTGCACCGACTGTTCCGGCGGGGGTTGCGGGAGTTGTTTCGACTCCGGCCTCCGGGGGAGGGTGCCACATCTCGAGATGCTGCGGGTGGACGAGGCCGCGCGGGAGGCGATCGCGGCCAAGCGATTGGCCAAGCTGGCGCCGACCTTTTCCTTCGAACAATCCCGTGAGCATCTGCTTGGCCAGGCGCTCACGAGTGAAACCGAAATCGATCGACACAATTTGACATGAACACCGAGGAACTAGCCTTTGTGAACCGGCAACTGGCCGGGATGCTCCAATCCGGCATCCCGCTGGAGGTTGGCCTGAAAAAAATCACTGAGTCCATGAGCGACGCGAAGCTCAAGGGTCAGTTGGCCGAGCTGGGTGAGCGGCTGGAAAAGGGACAGGCGATGGAGCAGGCTGTCGAGGGGCTCGACCTGCCGGAGACGTACAAACGGCTGCTGGCGCTTGGCCAAGCGGGACAGGGCATGCCGAGGGTGCTCACCTGCGTGGCCGATTATTACGAGCGCATCGGCTCGCTGACCACCCGGCTACGTGGCCTGGCCATATACCCGATGCTCATTCTGGTCTGCGGCATGGCTGTGGCCGGCTTGATGGCTTATCTCATGTCCACATTGAAAGGCGATCTAAGCGATATAACAGAAGGGCAAGTGCCGGTAAATGATCTGGTTACCAGCCCTTGGTTTTCATTTTTTCCAGTGCTGCTGTTGGGGCTTGGGCTCTTGTTTTATGGGGTGGCATTGCGCAGCCGAAACATGCGGCAGTATTTCGCCTGGCGCATCCCGATGCTGCGGGACGCCGCGCTGGCGCAGTACGCTGCGTTGACCGAGGCGCTGCTGGCTTCCGGCGCGCGGCTGCCCGAGGTGATCGGCATGGTGCGCCGACTGGAGGCCGGCACGGCGATGGAGCCCGACTTGGCCAAGATCGAACAAAACCTCGGGGAAGGACACGGGAGCTACGAGGCAGCGGCCAGTGAGAGCCAGGCAATCCCCGGTTTTTTCAACTGGGTGGTCGGGCAGACGGGGGAGGATGTCGCCGCCGGCTTTGGCCATGCCCGTTCCATCTACACCAGCCGCGCGGAAAACCGGATGCAGGCGTTCCTCCACTGTTTCCTGCCGGTCAACATCCTGATCATCGGTGTGTTTCTGCTGGGATTTTTTATTCCTCACCTGATGCTTGTCACGGACGTCCTTAACATGATTCAAAATATTTCATGAATCATTCCGACTAGCTATCAAGATGGAAGAATTGATATTGATATTCATTTTTTCTTGGCTGATCGGCTTAGTCTCGCTGATCGGTATCGGATGTGTGGCATACTTTATCCTGAGCAGCCCGTTCCGGCGAATCGACTGCGCGAACCTCGTCGTTGAGTTGAACGAATTGGCGGCGGCCTCGGGGCAAACCCCGGAGGAGCTTTTTCAGCAACTCGGCTCCGGCGAAGTCCGCAGCGTGCCGTATGCGCGAAAGTTCGCACACCTCAACAGGCTGATGCGGGATGGGAACGGTTTCGTCGAGAGCCTGCGACGGTTTCACTCGCTGCTCCCAGGCGAAATATTCGGGACAATGGAGCTGGCCCGGAACGAGCGGGGTGCGGCGTTGTTGGCCAAGCTCTGCCGGGCGCATCTCGAGGACGGCGTGTCGCGGGCGCAGCAGTCGTTCAAGCTGTTCGCCTCCTCGCTTTTGTTTCTCATCCCCACCTCACTGATGATCGGGGTGGGCATTCT
>PVBE010074313.1_pt1 | contig 20037 bp, 18 predicted proteins | sample 1631181 | NCBI WGS metagenome assembly PVBE01 (sample SAMN08397723, study PRJNA350692) | Marine metagenome, whole genome shotgun sequencing project. | isolation source: water | place: Pacific Ocean | collected 2012-04 | reverse complement strand
CTGCAATTTTGGTTTTGTTGACATACTGGTACTTCCCGGCGGTAAGAAAGGCCAGCTTATATCGCTTATCCGCATCCTGGCCCTGCAGACCGACGGTCGCATGTCCTACGCGAGCCTCGCGGACAAGATCGGGCTCTCGCAGCCCGCGGCGCGCCAGCGGGTCAACAAGCTGATCGATGCCGGCGTCATGGAAGTCGTCGCGCTCACCGATCCCCTCAAGCTCGGCTTCCGCGTTCATGCTGACCTCGGGATCAACGTCACGGGAGATCCGAGGGCGGTCGTCGAGGCGCTCGAGGCGCTGCCCGAGGTCGTGTACCTGCGCTACACGGCGGGGCGGTTCGAGATCATGGCCGAGGTGCTCTTCGAGACTTCGGAAGAGCTCCACGCCTTCGTCAATGGCCGTCTGCGCGAGATTCCCGGGGTCGACCGCGTCGAGAGCATAATCCTGCTCGAACGCGTCAAAGAGACACACGACTGGGGCGTTCCCGAGCGCAGTCGAGACGACTAACGCGTGCAGGATCCGACCTTCGTCGCCGTCCTCCCCGCGCTCCTGGTCTTCGTGCTCGCGATCGTGACGCGTCGCCCGATCGAGTCGCTGATCACGGGCGCCCTCGTCGGGCTCTGGATGCTGCACGGCACGAATCTGCTGCCCGAGTTCGCGGCGACGACACTCCGGGTGATGACGGACGAGGACGTCGCGTGGGTCATCCTCGTGTGCGGCTTCATGGGGAGCCTGATCGCGTTGCTGTTGCGGGCCGGCGGCTTCGCGGCCTTCTCCGAATTCCTGCGCAAACGCGTGCGCTCGGCGGCGGGCGTGCTCATGGGGACCTGGGGCTTCGGTCTGCTGCTCTTCGTCGCCGACTACATGAACTCGCTGGCCTCCGGCACCGCGATGCGCGGCCTCTCGGACGAGCACGGCGTCTCGCGCGAGAAGCTGGCCTACGTCGTGGATTCGACCGCGGCACCGGTCAGCGTGATCATTCCCTTCTCGACCTGGAGCGCGTTCTACACGGGCTTGATCGTGTCGAGCGGCCTCGCGCCGGCGGGGGAGGGGTTCGGCCTCTACGTCGAGGCGATCCCGTACATGCTCTATGCCTGGTTCGCGATCTTGCTGGTTCCGGCGGTGGCGTTGGGGTGGGTCCCCTCGCTCGGTCCGATGAAGTCGGCCGATGCGCGCGCTGCCGACCCCTCCGCGCAGAGCTCATCTGCTGCGACCGACTCGGTCGAGGAGGCACACGCGACGGTGCAGAAACCGGGGACGGAGCCTCGGATATCGCTGTTCGTGCTGCCGATGGTCGTGCTCGTGCTCGCGACCTTCTGGTTCGACCGGGATTTCCTGAGCGGTATCTACTTCACGCTCGGTGCCCTGCTGGTCGCCCTGCTCGGACTCCGTATCCTCGACTTCAACGACGCATTCGACACGGTTCTTCGCGGATTCATCAGCATGATCGAGCCGCTGGCCGTCGTCGTGGCCTCCTTCATCTTCAAGGACGTGAGCGACGCGTTGGGACTGCCCACCTACGTGGTGAGCGCGATCGAGCCGATCGTCACGGCCGAGCTCCTGCCCGTAGCGATCTTCATCAGCATGGCGCTCGTGTCGTTCGTCACTGGATCGAACTGGGGCGTGTTCGTGATCGTCATGCCGATCGTCGCCACATTGGCGGGGAATCTCGGCGCGGACCCGGCCCTCGTCGTCGGCGCCACGATCTCGGCGAGCACGTTAGGGAGCCACGCCTGCTTCTACTCGGATGCCACGGTCCTGACGGCGAGGGCGACCGGCTGTTCGCCCTTCCAACACGCCCTCACACAATTCCCGTATGCCGTGATCGCTGCGGGGGCCGCTGTGCTCGGCTACCTGGCGTTGGCCTGGATCTAGAGGCCACGCTCGAATCAGGCGTGCAGGTCGCCGAGTGCGCTCGCGACGAAATGCCAGCTCGAGTCTCCGAAACAGAGCCGGACCCGAAACACCGAGCGACCGATCGCGGTCCGATGCTCGGGAAACTAGCGTCCAGGCGGCCGATCGATCGAGGGATCGTGCTCGCCTTCCGGAGCGCCTTCGAGAATGCGCTCCGCCAGTTTCCAGCCCTCGGGCGTTCTGCGAAAGAGATCCAGATAGACGCCTAGCGAGCGGAGCGCTGGCGAGCCAGACATGACACCGCGGTAGTAGTGGTAGACGGACCGTCCCGTGGCTCGGTCGCCCTGGATCTCGATACAGGTCGTCGTGACGACGTGTATCGATCCGGTGCCCGGCCCCATTTGTCCCAGCTTTCGGCGGGACCGCACGCCTTCGCCTATCTCGGCGTGTCCCCGCCGCATTGCGTGTCTTCCGCCGCCCCAGGTGGCATCCTCGGTGAACTGATCGAGGTACTCGTCGAGCTCGCCGCCGTCTGCGAGATGCGCCAGTCGGGCGATCAGATTTCGGATCTCCAGCTCGTCCTGGATGCGCCGCAAGGAATTCTCGTCCGCCATATCGGGGGGGACCTCTCTCGGATCTTCCGCAAGTCGGATTCACCGCTCGGCGAAAGTTCGTCGAATGACTCGGACTGCGCAAATGCCGTCCTTCACCTGGCGCAACGCCGTCGATCTCTACCGCCACGAGCTGAAGCCGCGGGGGACCATCTAGCTCACGCTTCCGAGCAGATGACGTGGAGCCGACGATTCGAGATCTTCCGGACGACCTGCCGAATCAGGCGTGCAGGTCGCCGAGTGCGCTCGCGACGACGGGATGAACGATCTTGCCACGGTGGACGTTCAGCCCCGCGGCGAGCCCTTCGCCCTTGAGCGCATCTTCCGTTCCGAAATCGGCGAGCCTGCGGACGTAGGGGAGGGTCGCGTTGCAGAGGGCTTCGGTCGAGGTGCGCGGCACGGCGCCCGGCATGTTCGTCACGCAGTAGTGGACGACGCCGTCCTCGACGAAGGTCGGCTCATCGTGACTCGTCGGGCGGCTCGTCTCGAAGCAGCCGCCCTGGTCGATGGCGACGTCGACGACGACCGAGCCGGGCTTCATCGATCTCACCATGTCGCGCGTGACGAGCTTCGGCGCAGCGGCACCGGGGATCAGCACGGTTCCGACGACCAGGTCGGCTTCTCGGACCAGCGCCTCCACGTTCGACGCGTTCGAGTGCGCCGTCTTCGCGCGGCCATCGAAGCGACCGTCGAGCTCGCGCAGCCGGGTGAGCGATCGGTCGACCAGCGTCACGTCCGCGCCGAGGCCTATGGCCATTTCCGCCGCGTGGGATCCGGCGACACCACAACCGAGGATCACGACGTTCGCGGGCGCGACGCCGGGAACGCCGCCTAGCAGGATGCCGCGGCCGCCGGCGTATTTCTCGAGGAAATGGGCGCCGACCTGGACCGACATCCGGCCCGCCACCTCGCTCATCGGCGTCAGGAGCGGGAGGCTGCCGTCGGCCGCGGTCACGGTCTCGTAGGCGATGCTCGTGGCACCACAGTCGACGAGGGCGCGTGCTTGCTCGGGGTCGGCGGCGAGGTGGAGGTAGGTGAAGAGCGTCTGGCCGGGAGAGAGTCGCGCGCACTCCTCGAGCTGGGGCTCCTTGACCTTCACGATGAGGTCGGCGGATCGGAAGACCTCCTCCGCGGTGCCCACGATCTTGGCTCCGGCGAGGGCGTAGTCGCCGTCGTCGAAGCCTGCGCCACGACCGGCGCCCGTCTCGACCCAGACTTCATGGCGCGACGCGACGAGCTCGCCGACTCCGCTCGGAGTCATGCCGACCCGGTACTCGCTCTTCTTGATCTCTTTCGGAACACCAATTCGCATGACCGTCGCCTCCTCCTGCGATATCTGATCGCAGCTGCAGACTACGTGGAATCGATCGACGGAACCTTGATACTATTGCTTGATATCCAGATATTTCACAAGATTCTGCTGAATATGGGATAATGAGCGCATGAATCTTGATGAAACCGATCGACTGATCCTGGAGGCCCTCCAGCACGACGGCCGCCTGTCGAACGTCGAGCTGGCCTCGCGGGTGCACCTGTCCGAGTCCGCATGCCTGCGGCGGGTCAAGGCCCTCGAGCACTCGGGCGTGATCCAGGGCTACCGGGCGACCGTCGATCCGGCGAGCGTCGGACTACCGGACAATGTCTTCGTCAGCGTCGGTCTGGCCAGCCAGGACCAATCCGATCTCGATGCCTTCGAAGAAGCCGTGCGTCGCGTTCCCGAGGTCATGGAGTGTTATTTGATGACCGGTGACTTCGACTATTTGCTTCGCGTCGTGGCGGCGGGAGCGGCGGACTATGAGCGGATTCATCGCCAGCATCTCACGCGTCTGCCGTCAGTGGCCCGCGTCCATTCGAGCTTCGCGCTGCGCGTGGTCCAGGACTCGGCGGGGCTGCCGATCGCGGGCGGTGCCGACTAGAGCGACATCTCGCTCGGGCGATGATCCGGTCTACCTTCTTCCTGTCGACGAGCTTCCTGTCGACGAGAAGGGGTCGGGCGTTCGATTATTGCAGGCGGTCCGTCGAACGGCTGTGCCTTGACCGCGGTGCCGAGAATCAGCTCGACCTTTCTACCCGTCCGCCACCAACTCCTGCACGGCGCGGTGTGCCTGGCGCGACGGCGCAGTCCAGGTAGGCTGCAGCTCCCGCGTCCGAGTTGGCGATCGCGATGCGGCCGAATCGCCGCCGGCCGATCTCGTGGGGCGCTTCGCCTTCCCGCCACTCGGGATCGTGGAGCGGATCGCGATCGTAGGCGTAGCCGTGGGGCCAGCGGTTGACGGTGATCGCGAGGATGTCGCGGCTCGAATCGAAGCCCCCGCCCCCGAGCATCCCCGCCAGGTGCTCACGGACCTCGCGTTCGTAATCGGTGAACGTCATTTCATAGAGGCGGCGACGACCAGCGCGGAAGCGGTCTCGCATCGATCCGGTGTCGACCTCGGATCCGGGCGCCGCGATCATGTGCAGCGTGATGGGCTTCTCGGGATTCCAATCCTGGCGGTGGCCACCGAGGCTGCGACCGTATGCGAAGGCCATGGTGTGGAAACGACCTGGCGAATAGAAACCGGCCGCGCCCACGCCCGTGAACGCTTTGCCATTCCTGAGCAGGACGTTGGTGGACACGAGCGGCGTCTTCACGCCGTACCGCAGGGCCGCCTTCTGCTCCTCGGGGAGCTGTGGGCATAGGTGAGGGATCATCTCGTTGTAACCGGCGAGTACGCAATCGCGGGCGCGTACACGATAGGCTCGACCTCCCCGGACGTAGGTGACGGAGACATCCTCGTCGTCGGCTCCCGGTGGGTCGACGTGAACCGCGGTGCTGTTGAGTCGGATTCGCACCTTGGATCCGGGCGCATCGAGGCGTGAGTAGTCGAAGCGGGCGTGGACTACATCTTCCATGTTCTTGCCGGCCGCAACGCCAGGAACCAGCGCGCGTGCCAGGAGCCGCGGAACCGTCGCGTTGCCGTCCGGGAAGTAGGCGCCGACGGTGCCCGCCGGAGCGCTCGCCATCTCGTCTTCGAGAGCTCGACCATATGCCCCGAGTCCGCGCAGCCCGGGCAATCCGCCCTGCAGACTGTAGTCGGTCGCCGTGGCTTCGGCGCCACGCCGGCGTACACGGCCAGGTAGCGCTTGTAGATACTCGCCGCCTCGTCCGGGAGACCGGCGTGCTTCACCAGGAAGTCGTGATAGGGCATCTTGTTCAGTGCGGCGGCCTTCTTCGCGTCGGGCACGTCTGCGAGGTAGTCCGTGCGCTCCGTCAGAAAGCGTTTGAGTTCGGTCCGGGCCTTCGCGGAAATCGGTATGCGAGACACCTGCTCGCGCCAGTGGTACCCACCGCCGGGCTCCGTCAGTACGAAGGGAAGCAGCGGCCCGGTCAGCAGCCGATCCGTCCCATAGTGGTCGCTGTCGAAGAAGACGCCGGACTCCAGGCCGAAGGGCCGATGGAGAAAGTCTTCGTCCTGATTCTCGCGCAGCCGTGCGATGTCGACCCCGAGCTCATCGAGCAGCCCGAGCGTCACGTCGCCGTAGTGCGTGTGCTCGAGAAAGACGCTGCCGCCGATGGAGAGATAGCGGTCGCCTTCGTGATGGAACTCGTTGCGCTTGGCGTGTCCGCCGAAGTCATCGTGGTTGTCGAGAATGAGGATGCGCGCGTCCTTGTTCGCCGCGCGATAGAAGTGGGCCGCCGCCAGACCGCTGATGCCCCCGCCGACCACGACGAGGTCGTAGTGCTCGTCGACGTGAGTGGGGTTGGGCCACTGCTTACCTTGCCAGGCGCGCGCGTGGGCCACTTCGAAGGAGCCTTCGTGATTGCCACGTAGCTGGGTGCGCGTGGGCGGGTAGTAGTCCGGGGCGCGTTCCGGCGCGAACTCCGCCTCCTCGGAGAGCGCCGCCAGCGGCGCAGTCACGGCCCCCACCGCGGCGACGCCCGCCCCGTGAAGCAGATCCCTACGCGTGATGGGCTGGAAGAGCCCGAGTTCGCGATCGCGGCCCTTGCTGTCGCGGCTGCGATTCTTTCGAGCGTCTCGTTCGTCTGTCATGGGGGGCTACCTCCCGGATCGGTCGTTGATTTCGGCGTTCGGCAGAGGCCCGAATGCCTGCTCGTAGGCGGTCCTGTCGACGGAGATGAGCTCGCGATAGTTTCCGAGCATCTTCCAGATCCCCGTGAAGCCCTTGGGGACCATCAGGGAGTCGCCCTGGACGTACTCGTGCTCCGTGCCACGGGAGTCCGTGAGGATCAGCTTACCACTCAGCACCAACACGTACTCATCGACGGGGTAGGGGGCGCTGATCGCATAGGTCGCAGCGTTGTCCTCGTAGATCTCCATCACGAGTTGTTCGCCCTGGTAGAGAATCTCGCCGCGTGGTCGGTGACTTCCCTCGAGCACGTCCTCGGGTGCGATGAAGGGTTCGGAAGGCGGAAGCGCGACACCTGCGAGCTTGTCAGGGTCCATCCTGACCGGGATGGGCGCGGCCTTCGTCCTGACTTGGGGATCATCCGCTGCCACGGGTGAACTCAATACAAGGGTCACGCCTAGCACGACGGCCCCGTAGGTTCCCCCATGCGAGATTGATCTTCGCTTCACGTTCTCTGCCCCTCTCTCTCGCACCTGCGCGCTTGCCTCGACGTGGTCGAGGTCGATTCGGAGCTTCTGGCGGAGCTCCGGCAGGTCGTTTTTCAGGAACACGTCCGACTGCTTTGCGGGCGCGACACCGTTCGGGAATTCTCGACCGGTGATTGACAGGTCACCCGGCATGCCACAGCATGTCACTTGACATGTCAAGAGCCCCGACGACCAAACGCAAGCAAGAGATCCTTCAGGCGGCGATCGAGATCATCGCGAGCGACGGTCATGCGAACCTGAGCATGCGCGCTCTGGCGCGCGCCAGCGGCATGAAGTTGGGCGCGCTCCAGTATCACTTCCGCACCTGGGAAGACTTGTTGCAAGCTCTTGCCGAGTTCATCGCTGGCGAGTACGACCAGGCCTTCGATGCGCTGGCCGAGAACAGCGCGTCGCCCGGCTTGCGGGAGACGGTGCGGTTCCTCCTCCTCGACACGTCGGCCGACGCGACGTTGCAGTCCAATAGGCTCTTCCCCCAGCTGTGGGCGATGGGCCAGGTCGAGCCCGTGATGCAATCACTGCTGGACGATATCTACCGGCGCTACCTCGACACCCTGAAACAAGGATTCGCGGATGCGGGGAGCGACGCCCCCCGCGCCGAGGCACTCGCGTTCATGTCGATGGTCGAAGGCTCGACGCTCTTTCTGAGCCCTGGACGAAGGTGGGCTCGCGACGCAAAGGCAGTCCGTGAGGCGGTACTCGAGATGATCGATGCCCGTTATCCCGATCAGCAGGTAAAGAACCCCGTCCGGAAGAAGACGGATGCCTGACTCGATTGGACAACACCCGGCCGAGGCCGCAGAGCGGTTCGGAGACAAGGTCGCGTTGACCCTGCCGGGGCGTTAGCCGTCGAAGTGAACGAACCCTATTCGAGACTCTCTTTCAGAACGAGGTGACCAGCCATGACCGATTTCAAAGATTCGTACGTGATGACCATTGGTGGAAAATCCGTCGGCGGCGGCTCCCAGATCGAGGCGTTCAATCCCGCAACCAAGGAAGTCATTGCTTCGTTTCCGGATGCGAGACAGGATCAACTCGACGACGCCGTCCGATCTGCGCGTGAAGCCTTTCAGACCTGGAGTGTCGCCCCTCTGTCCGAGCGTCAGCAGGCCGTCGCTGCGATTGGCCAGGCGATGACCGACAACGCGGAAGAGCTGATGGCGCTCCTGACGAGGGAGCAGGGCAAGCCGCGCGCCGGCGCAGAATGGGAGATCTTCGGCTCCGCAGATTGGTGCGCGCAAGTTTCGAAGATGTCGCTGCCTGACGAAGTGGTGGAGGAGACGGATGACCGACGGGTCATCACGCGATTTTCACCGCTCGGTGTCGTCGGGGCGATCACGCCGTGGAATTTCCCGGTCCTCTTGGCGATCTGGAAGATTGCGCCGGCGCTGCTCACGGGCAACTGCATGGTGCTCAAGCCGTCGCCCTTCACGCCGTTGACCACTCTCAAGTTGGGCGAGATCTGCCAGAGCATTCTGCCGCCGGGCGTCTTCAACGTCGTCAGTGGCGGTGACGACCTGGGGAAGTGGATGACCGGACACCCGGACATCAACAAGATCGCCTTCACGGGGCACACCGAGACCGGAAAGCACGTCATGCGGTCGGCCGCTGACAACCTCAAGCGCCTGACACTCGAACTGGGTGGGAACGATCCGGCGATCGTGTTGCCCGACGTCGATCCGAAGGCGGTTGCGCCGGAGCTGTTCTGGGGCGCGTTCCAGAACAACGCCCAGTTCTGCAACTCGATCAAGCGGCTCTATATCCATGAGGATGTATACGACGAGGTTCGAGACGCACTCGCCGAGTTCGCCAAGGGGATTCGAGTTGGGAACGGTGCCGATGAAGGCACGGACATCGGACCCATCCAGAATCTTCCGCAATACGAGAAGGTGAACGACTTCTTCGATGACTGTGCATCGAACGGATACACGTTTGCGCTCGGGGGATCCGTAGACCGAGGCGCCGAGGGATGGTTCATCCCGATTACGCTCGTCGACAATCCGCCGGAGAATTCACGGATCGTGCAGGAGGAGCCCTTCGGGCCCATTCTTCCGCTGCTCAAGTGGTCCGATGAGGAGGACGTCATCCAGCGTGCGAACGATACGCGCTACGGGCTTGGTGCCTCCGTATGGGGTCGGGATCTCGAAGCGGTACAGCGAATCGGCAGCCGGTTGGATGCGGGGACGGTCTGGCTCAATGAGATCCACCAGTACTCACCCCACCAGGCCTTCGGTGGACACAAAGAGTCCGGTATCGGCTGCGAGAACTCGGTGCACGGTCTGATGGAGTACACCAACTGGCACACGATCACTTTGAACAAGTCCTGGGGCAAAGGCTAGGCCTCTGATGAGGCGACTGCGGATCTGAATCTGAATCGGGAGCAGCCATGCCGCATTGCGACGTCGTCATCGTTGGCGCTGGGGTCATCGGCTCCTCGATCGCCTATCACCTGGGCAAGCGCGGAATGCGCTGCACTCTGGTCGAGCGCGAGGCGATCGGAGCGCGCGCCTCGGGCAAGGCCTGGGCGGTGATCTCGTATCCGCCGAGCCTGCTCGCGAGGGAGACGACGCACGGCACGGATGACTCCGGTACGGAGCCGGCCGTCACCGATCCGCAGGCAGGTGAGAGCGCGAGAAGCTGGCACGGGCTCTTCACGTCCTCCCACGATCGAATGCCGGACCTGGCCCTCGAAATCTCCGAGCGAGGCGGCGTCGACGTCGAATACGGAGAGTCGCTCAATACACAGCTCTTCACCGAAGCGGAGCTCGAGAAGGAGGGGCCTGATGAACTGCTGGCGGCCTACCACCACGTCGGGGGAGTCGAGACCGGTTGGCTCGACGCTGCCCAGCTGAGAGAGGTGTTCCCGTCGCTCGGTCCGAAGTGGGTCGGGGGGCTGACCAATCCGCAGGGTCAGGTCGAGCCGTACAAGTACACCCTCGGCCTCGCCCAGGCGGCCGAACACCTGGGCGCCAGCGTGAAGCAGGGGGAGGCGGTGGGCTTCGCCACGCAGGGAGATCGGATCATCGGCTTGAAGCTCGCCTCGGGCGACCTCCTTTCGGCCGACCATTTCGTGATCGCTGCCGGTCCCTGGTCGCGCCCCGTGGCGTCGCATCTCGGCGTCGACCTTCCCATGTCGACGTTCATGGCCGAGTGCATCCGGGTCGAGATGCCCGGCGGACTGCCGCTCCACACGCTCGTCGCCGGTGATTATTGGATCATCCCCAAGGTGAACGGCGAAGTGATTCTGGGCCCGTATGAAGGCTGCGTCAGCCTTCGCGAGGACGGCGACGATTCGCTGACCGAAGAGCTGATAGAGCGAACCCTGTCGAGGTGTGTGGAGATCCTGCCCGCACTCGAAGAGGCCAAGCTGGTGGAGCACCGTGGCGACCTGCTCGCCGGAACATCCGTGCTGTCGGAGAAGCCCACCCTTGGCCGCCTCCCGCAATGGGAGAATGGCTACCTCGCGACCCACTTCTCGGGACTGGGGATCATGCTGAGCCCAGCCGTCGGGGAGCTGATGGCGGAGTGGATCGCAACGGGTCGGCCACCGCAGCACGCAGCGCAGATGCTCGCCCAACTGGCGCCTTGAAGCCGAGTCGGACGCGCTGCTTTGCTCGCGCGCTCTTTCCGCATCGGCCCGGCTTCGACCTGGGCCCGACTTCCACCTGGGCCCGACTTCCACCTGGGCCCGATTTCCACCTGGGCCCGATTTCCGCCTAGGCAAGCGTTCCGTAGTAGACGTCGAGCTTCTTGATCGCGCTCAGCTGTCTCCAGGTGCCGCTGAAACCCTTGGGCATGACGAACTTGTCGCCAGGACCGTAGACCTTCGAGGCGCCGTTCTCGTCCGTGATCTCGACCTGTCCCTCGAGAATGTGCATGAACTCGTCGACCGGATAGTCCGTTAGTTGAAGGGTCATCTTGTCGTACTGACTCACACCGACGTGAAGGCGTTCGTCCGCCGACAAGAAATCACTCCGGGAGGTGTAGGTGGGGCGGTCGCCTTCCGTCACGGTCCAGAACCGCTGGTCCTCGACCGGGTGAGCGGTCAGGTCATCAGAAGTCTGTACCGAGACATCAACGATCCTGGTGGAATCCATGGGTGTGTCCTCCTTGGTTCCAGCGTGTATCGCCACGCCGGTCGCGAGCCAAAGCATTGGTGAGAAGAGGGTGTGTGTCTGAGCCGAACTCGACCGTCACTTCGCATCGTCCCAACGGATGAGGCGCTTGGCGAGGCTGAAGCCGACGGACGTCAGTGGCTCTCCCGGAGCACGAGGGGGCTTTCGGTTGAGCACGAAGTCGTACACCGGGTCGAGCGGCTCGCCCGCGACCAGATCGCGCAGGAGGCGCCCGGCGAGCACCGCGACCGTCACGCCGTGGCCGGAGTATCCGCCGGCGAAGAGAATGTTATTCGAGGGAGCGACGGCGCCGATCGTCGGCTGGAAGTCCAGCGTCGTACCTACGTGCCCGACCCACCGATGCGTGATCGGAACGTCGGCGAGCGCGGGGAAGAGCTGGGCGAGGTCGCGCGAGAGCCGTGCGTAGTCCGGGTGCCCCTCGCGGTCGATCGCAGCGCCCCCGTAGTAGTAGAACCCGTCTCCTCCGCTCTGCAGAACCCGGTTGTCCGCCGTGAGCCGGAACAGGTTGAAGAAGGACCTGACGTCGAAGAAGGGTTGCCGCCCGCTCCAGGACAGCGCCTCGATCTGGCTCGGAGAGAGCGGGGCCGTGGCGATGCTGTGGGAGTGGATTGGCAGGACTCGGCCGCGCATCAGGCCGAGGTGGTGCGTGTAGGCATTCGTGGCGAGCACGAGCACGGGCGCGCGAACCTCGCCCCGCGGCGTGCGCACGCGGACGGTCTTCCCGGGCTCGATCTCCAGTGCCGGCGAATCCTCAAAGACCTCGACGCCCGCATCGCGAACCAGGGCGAGCAGGCCCATCGCGAGCTTCGCGGGGTTGATCATCGCGCTCGTCGGAACCGTGAGCGCCCCTCTGTACCCCTCGACATCGACGCGCTGCCGAAGCTCCTTCTCGGACAACCAGGTCGCCTCGAGTCCGAGGGCAGAGAACATCTCTTGTTCACGCTCGAGTCCTTCTTCGTGGCGAGGCGTCACGGCGCCCATGAGGTTTTCCACGAGCTCGAATTCGCAGTCGATCCCGCGCTGTTCGGCGAACTCCTGGATGAGCCCGATGCCCGCCGACGTGGCGTCGAAGACCTTTCGCGCTTCATCGATCTTGCCCGCATCCACCAGCTCGTGAGCGATCGCTTCGGCGCCGTTGATGAAAGGCAGCAGTAGGCCGCAGTTTCGTCCCGATGCGCCGTAGCCTATGCGAGTCCCCTCGAGCAGCACGATTCTGCGTTCCGGGAATCGCTCGGCGAGGTGCAGTGCGGCGGACAGGCCGGTGTAGCCGCCGCCGACGATGGCGATGTCGGCGGTCTGGTCACCCGATAGCGATGCGAGCGGCGGGGTGTCTTCGATGCCGGCCGATTCGATCCAATGACAATGCGATCGCTGGCCGAAGAACGGACCGGCGGGAGCACGATGTCGCCCCTCGAGCATTTTTGCCCCCGTGAATCCCGCGATGCCTCCGGCCGTCGCTGTGGCGGTGGCTCCGGCAAGAAATGCCCGCCTTGAGACAGAATGGGTGTTGTTAGGTTCGCGCGACATGGGTCTCCCGATTTAGGGCGTGCGGCAGCTCCGGAAAAGATGGATTTCAGGGCCGCAGGACCGCCTTGATCACCGTTCCCTGCTCGGTGTCGTCGACGGCTTTGTTGATATCCTCGAAGTCGTAGTAGGTGACCAGCTTGTCGAAGGGGAAGCGGCCCTGCTTGTAGAGGTCGATCAGTCTGGGGATGAAGACATCGGGAACGCTGTCGCCTTCGATGATGCCGCGTAGGCTTCGGCCGAACAGGATGCCGTTCATGTCGATGGGGCACTCGGTCCCCGCCGCCGATACACCGATCAGCCCGCAGACACCCGTCAAGGTCAGTGAATCCACCGCCTGGCGGAGGACTTCGGGCTTTCCCGTGCACTCCAGTGTGTAGTGAACGCCGCTCTCTCTGATCTGCTGGATCGCCTCGATTGGATTGCCCTGGGTCGGGTCGATTGCATGCGTCGCACCCAGCTCGCGTGCCAGCTCGAGGCGGGCGGGGTTGGGGTCGACGGCGATGACCGTGCCACAACCCGCGACGTTCGCCCCGAGAACCGCAGCGAGTCCAACCGAACCACAGCCGAAGATCGCGATGCTCGAACCCGGTCGCGGGTTGAGCGAGTTCATGACCGCACCGGCGCCGGTCTGGATCCCGCAGCCGAGCGGTCCCAGCAGTTCGAGCGGAACGTCATCCGGCACCTTGACCGTGTTCTTTTCGCTGGCCAGGGCGTAGGTCGCGAACGAGGACTGGTTGAAGAAGTTACCGTGGATGACCTCATCGCCTTTGCGCAGCGTCGTCGAAGCATCGGCTCGCGTGGCGGTGAAGTTGCAGCCGTAGAGATCGAGGCAATAGCCGGGGTTGTGCTCGAGGCAGGGTTCGCAGTGGCCGCAGGAGAGATAGCTGAGCACGACCGGGTCACCGGGCTTCACCTTGGTGACCGATTCCCCGACGCTTTCGACGATGCCCGAACATTCGTGGCCGAAGACGCAGGGCAGGGGGACGGGGAAGTACTGATCTCGACACACCAGATCCGTGTGGCAGACGCCGGCTCCCACCACCCGCACGATGAGCTCATCGTTTCGCGGCGCTTCGAGTTGTAGATCCTCGATCAGGAATTTCCCGGACTGCTCGCGTACGACGGCGCCTCGAATCTCCATGGTCTCTCCTCGTGTCGGTTCACTCGGCCCCGTCGATCGGCTTGGCCGAAGCCGAAATCGAGGGATACAGACAGCGGGCTATGCTGAGCCTCACTTTACATGTCGCTTGACATGTGAAACCATGATACACGAGAAACGGTCAATGGCTGCCGGAGGAGTGATATGTCGCTGGGATCTCGCTGCATTGCCTTGTCGATCGGAGCGTTGCTCGCCTTTCCCGTGCCGGGGCTGGCTGCGGATCCGGACGCGGCGGACTATCCGGCCCTGTCGACCGAGCAGATGGGCCACGTCCGCCACATGATCGATCTGGCGAATCAGCTCGACGGTGATTTCTCGCTCATGGGTGAGTTTGATCCCGTCTATTACATGAGCTTCCACGCCTACCAATTCCAGATCGCGTTCGCGGCCTACGCGCTGGGAAGTGCCCACTACCACTACACGCCCGCCCATCGGGATCTGTATCAGCAGGCATCCGCCCGGTTGATCCAGCGGATGACGTACAAGGACGTGTGGGATTACTGGGCCCACACGAGCAAGTTCGACCTCACCGACCGGACCGAGACCGAGGACGGCGGAGAGATCATGGTCAACTACTCGGAGGACGACTGGTACGGTTGGATCGATCCCAACATCAAGAAGAACATCATGTACAGCGGCCATCTCCTGCAGATGGTGGGACTGCACGAGATGCTCTTCGACGACCACCGCTACGACGAACCGGGCTCGCTCATGTTTCGATTCGCACCGGTGGAGTTCGGCGAAGGTCCGATCGAGATGAAATACGATCACGACCGGCTCACGAAGGTCATCCACGAGCAGTTCGTGGAGGACGAGTTTCGCGGGATCGAGTGTGAGCGCAATGCCGTCTACGCCGAGTGCAATCAGCATCCGATCCTCGGCCTGATGCACTACGACTTCAAGCATGGCACCCGTCTCTCTCCCGAGGTCCGGCGAGAGTTCAAGAAGACGATGGAGAAGCGGCACTACGTGAGTCCAGAGACGCACACGACGATGTACTTCCTGAAGGTCAAGCAAGACGAAGTCGTCCCGGGGACCTACGCGTGGGCGGATGGCTGGAACGGCCACGCCCAACATGCCTGGGACAAGGACTACATCGAGAGCCTCTACCCCCATCAGCGGGAGCGTTACATCCCATCGATGTTCAGGGGGTGGCCCTTCGAGAACATGGGCTGGGCGGCATCCTTCGATTTCGGCTGGTTCGCCTTGCTGGCTTCCGAAGTCGGCGATACGGAGACCGTCCAGACGATGACGGACTATGCCGACGCGCATTTCGAGCCGATCTGGAAGGACGGGGCCTACTATTATCCGAACACCCTGGACTACGTGTGGAACTTCAACCGGGACTGGAAGGGATACATCCAGAACGTCGGCCCGGTGACGGGCAACGTCCTGGTCGGCTTCGCGCGCATCAACCCGAAGGACGGACTCTGGCACGTCTACAACCATCCGTGGGACGAGTCGCACTTCGCGGAGCCGTATATCACGGACGTCGAATACCTCGAGGCAAATGTCACGCAGGCGGTCTACGACGGGGAGAAGGACGCCCTGATCGTTACACTGGCACCGGGGCCCGTGAAGAGCGAATCCACGTCTTTCACGGTCCGCCAGCTCGATTCGGCGAAGACCTATTCGCTGATCAGGGACGGCAAGGTGCTCGGCGAGATCCGCCGAAACAGTGGGACCGCGCTGCCCGACACCGAGTGGCAAGGCGATGGGTCGCTTCGAATCACCACGGGATTGCGCGAGTCGCACTCCTTCGCATTGAAGGCCCAGTCGAGCAGCGTCGCTGCACGCTAGCGGGTGTAGCCCGAGAGCAGGGACCCAACGGAGAGGTCGCGCGGAACGTGCGAAAAATCGTACAAAGTCTGTTTTCGATTCTGATCGGCTTGGCTGCAGCGGCATGCGGAGAAGGCGACGCGGGCCGGACCGTCTCCCATACCTACTCCGACGAGATCACGCACGAACGGGCGCGACAATACCTCCTCGATCACCCCGAACTCGTGCTCGACGACCCCGAAGTCGAGCGTTCGATTGAACGAGCCCGTTCGAAACGCGAGCAGGAGATCGCTGCTTCCTGGCGCAAGACCCTCCTCGATGAGCGAGCGGATCTCTTGAATTCGCCTCTGACGCCGTCTTTCGGCGAACCGGGTTCGGCGGTGACCCTCATCGAGTTCTACGATTATCAATGCGCGCCTTGCCGGGCCAGCCATCCGGAATTCGAGCAGGTGAGAGCAACGGAGGCGAATGTCCGCATCATCTATGGTCAGCTTCCGATCTTCGGCAGCCACTCGACCATGGCCGCTCGGGCGGCCATCGCTGCTCACCGGCAGGGTCGCTTCGACGCCTATCACGCTGCTCTGATGGCGGGAAAGATTCGCCTGGACATGGATTCGATCTACGCCACGGCCGCCGAGGTCGGACTCGACGTCGACAAGCTGCGGGCCGACATGCGCGATCCCGAGGTCCTTCAGTACCTGGAGGAGATTCGAAGCCTCGCGGAGGCGCTTGGCGTAGGGGGCACGCCCGCATTCATGATCGGCGACGCAATCCTGTTTGGCGGGGCGACGGCAGACGACCTCACAGCCGAACTCGGCCGCCAGCGCGCGGAGAGTCGGGGGTGAACGTGAGAGGATTCATGAGCGTAACCGGCCTTGCGGTCACGATCGTCGTGGTTGCGACCCTGTCATTGAACGCGGGCAGGTCGTTCTCGGACGACGCTGCTATGGAGGAATCATCAATGGAAAAAATCGTCCCGATCGCAATCGAACAGAGTTACCTCGCGGGCCGTGGACTCGTGGCGGCGGACTCGACGGAGAGAGATCCCAGCGACAGCAATGTGACCTCCGATGCGCCCATCGATAACAGCTCGCATATCTTCCACACGGGGAAGATCATGGTGGGCGTCTACGAAGCCGCGCCGGGGAAGGTGCACATCGACGACGCGAAATATGACGAGTTCGTTCAGATCCTCGAGGGCCGGCTCATCCTGACGCCCGACGGCGGGGACGAGTCGTACGAGTACAAGACGGGCGACTCGTTCGTCGTCCCGAAGGGCTACACCGGCACCTGGCACATGCCCGAGAAATATCGCGAGCTGATCGTCATCGATACGAGCTATCTCGAATCCGAGTGACGGATGAGCGCTCGCGCGGCGGAGGCGAAGGGCATGCAGCCGACGGACGATCGCCAACCCGCCGTGTGATCCGCCGGGAAACCTGTACGAGCGACGGCTCGTCGACATCCGAGCCGAATATGGCATCGAGCTGTGGCGGCCCGAGGTCGAGCTCCGCCTCGCTTGAATGCTCTCGATCCTCCGCGTCGAATTCCAGCTTCAGCCGCTACGAGAGCAGCTCCGTTACGGCGCGGTGAGCCTGATCGATTGCGATATCGGTGTATGCGCCGCCGCCGCTATCGGAATTCGCGATCGCGATCGCACCCCTCGGCGCTCGCGCCGTCGCAAGCGGTAGGCCTTCGTCCCCATCCACGAGCGAATTGTATTCGGGCGCATATCCGTGCGGCCAGCGGTTGACCGCGATGCCGGCGATATCACGGGCCGCGTCGAATCCGCCGGGGCCGAGGGCCCGATTCAGCTGGCTTCGGATGTTGCGCTCGAACGTCGAGAAGGGCGTCGCGAGAAGCTCGTTGCGCCCGGCGATATGCTGCTCACGTTCGCCCAGGCCAGGTTGCGCCGGTGTGCGGATCATTTGGATCGTGATCGGTTCGTCCGGTGATTTCGCGCTGTGATAGTCGCCGATATCCATCGACTGACCCAGTTGGATCATCGCATGATAGCCACCGGGACAATCAATGTACGAAACGCCCAACTTTGCGAATGCGCGCCAATTCGTCAGCGCGATCGACGTGATGACCAGCGGCGTCTTGACGAGGGCGCGGAGTGCGTCTTTCTGGGGTTGAGGTAGTTCCGGACAAATGAACGGGATCATCATGTTCCAACAGGCGAGCACGCTCTGTTTGCCCTTGACCCGGTACGCCTTGCCGCCGCGCAGGTACGTGACCTGTACGTGGCCATCTTCGGTGTTCATCACGTGCGCGGCCGTGCTGGATAGCCTGATGCGCAGAGGCTTGCCGCTCTGGTCCAGCTTGGCGTAGTCCGTTCGGGCGGCGATCGAATCTTCGACCGTGTTGCCGGGCACTGCGGCTGGAATCAAGTCGCGCACCAACAGCCGCGCGATCGACGCGTTGCCATCGGGAAACGTGTAGGTATAGGAACCCCCCGTTTCCACCTGCTTGCCGGGCGTATAACCCATGCGCGCCGTCGCCGTGGGTGGCAGTTTCAGGCCGTCGAAGCCGGGTAATCCAATGCCCCAGCAATCAAGGGCCGAAATCGCATCGATCCCGCAGCCCCAATACAAATCCGTCGCGCGTTGATAAAAGGGAATCACAGCCGGGTTGGCTTGGACAACCTTCAGCAGGTAGTCCGCGTAACTCATGCGTGACAGACGGTCCTTCTTTTCGTCGGCCGAAAGGCCAGCCATATAATCTTTGGGGCTGGTTTCGATCGCGAGGATGTCCTTGCGGACGGTGTCGCTCAGTGGCGCCTCCGCCAGAAACTTGGCGGTATCTTCCGCGGATGGATGGTACCCGCCAGCTCGCGGAACCAACTTGTCCTCGCCGAAGGTTTCCTTGTCGAAGAATACGCCGGCACCAAGTTTGAACTTTCGGTCCCGATCCTTGTCGTAGGTGTCTTTGGTCAGCTTTTCAGGATGAATGCCGAGATGCTTGAGAAGTCCATCCGCGACGGGACTGTAGGGGGTTGGGCTCGAGATCAGGGCGGTTCCCCCGCTCGCGATCAGCAATTTGTCGTCGACATGAAACTCGTTGCGCTTGGCGTGACCACCAAAGTCGTCGTGGTTGTCGAGTATGAGGATCTTGGCGTCCGGTCCTGCGGCCTTGCGATAGAAGTGCGCAGCAGCAAGCCCGCTGATGCCACCCCCGACAACGATCAGATCGAAGTGCTCGCCCGTGTCCTCGGCTTCGGTCAGAAAGGCCGGATCGTCCTTGATCGCGTGGGCACCCTCGAATGAGCCGGGATGGCTGCCGCGCATACCGGTTCGAGTGGGCGGGTAGTAGCCCGGCTGATCCTGTGCTGGGCTAATCGCGTCCACCCCCGGGCCCGGACCCGCGCCGAAGGCCAGGTCTGGAACCAGCCCCCCAGCGGCCGCTACAAGCGTCACGGCGGCGCCCTGCAGAAAATCGCGGCGCTCGATCGGCTTGCCCATGCCGAGCTCATCGTCGTGGATTTCAATGCCCACGTCTTCGCCAATCACTGGCTCTTCCTGTCGAGATTTGGTCACGGTTGTCCTTCCCAGCTCTACTCTTCTGCTGGAATCTCGCTGTGGTGCAGGCTGATGATCTTCCACTGGCCATCGATCTTTTGCCACACGTCCGTCTCGAACGCTTTCGACGTAGCCTTCGTTCCATCCGGCGCGCGCGTGCGGTTATCGATGAAGGATGTCGAGATTGCGACATCACCGCTGGGCATGACTTGCACCTGGAGATTTGACATCTCGTTCAGTTCGACGCCGCCGCCCGCCTCCATCAACGCGGTCCACATCTCGTGGTAGGCAGAAATATCCTGTCTGGCGCCACCGAAATACACCGTCGCACCGTCGGCATAGAAGCTGAAGTACCGCTCGACATCGTTGTTCGCATAGGCACGGTCGAACGCTTTGATCGCAGCGTGGAGATCCGCGTTCTCCGAGCCAGGGTGGGCAGCCATTGCACACGACGTCATTAATACGATGACGAAGAAGCTCAAGAGATTTCGCATGATGTTTGAGGCTCCCTCTGAATCTGAACGGAATCGGGCTTCCCGGGCCTGGCTGCAAAGCGGGGGCGCTCACCGATTCGAAGAATCATTATAATAAATATATTATATAGAACTTACGAAAGTCGAGCTTGCGGGATCGCTCGCGCATTTTCCGTCTCGCCGCGATCGTCGTGGCTCCGACAGCGATCCTCCCTGCATCCCGTGACGGGCGGCGTGCCTCCTCGGTTTGGCGGGTCAGAAGTCGAACTCCGAGGTGGGTTCTTCCTTGGCCCAGCGCCACTCGAAGGCGAAGGTGGTGACGAAGCGCCCGCCAGGCATCAGTAGGTTGGGACCCTTCTTCTT
>PVBE012760280.1_pt1 | contig 20038 bp, 16 predicted proteins | sample 1631181 | NCBI WGS metagenome assembly PVBE01 (sample SAMN08397723, study PRJNA350692) | Marine metagenome, whole genome shotgun sequencing project. | isolation source: water | place: Pacific Ocean | collected 2012-04 | reverse complement strand
GCTCAAGCCCGATTATGCAGGGGCATACAGTAATTTCCTGCTGGCCCTAAATTACACCTCAAATCATAGCGCCTTTAATCGTATTGCAATGGCCCGCAAATTTGGAGAAATTGTCAAAAAAAAAGCGCAAAGTCATTCCTCACCCTATCAAAGCCCACCAATGCCTGGCAGGCTACGAGTGGCCTTTGTCTCTGGAGATCTGCGTAACCACCCGATAGGGTATTTTCTAGAGAGTATTTTGTCCTCGATTGATCCATCTAGAATCGACGTTATAGCTTATCCAACCACACATACAATTGATGCCTTAAGCGAACGAATAAAACCTTTCTTCTCTAAATGGAAATCCATTTATGCTCAAAAAGACGAAGCTGCTGCCAATCTGATAAATGCCGATGGCGTTCACGTTCTTATCGATCTGTCGGGGCATACTGCAGATAATAGACTGCCAGTGTTTGCCTACAAGCCGGCTCCTGTTCAGGTCAGTTGGTTAGGGTATTTTGCGACAACCGGTTTGAATGAAATGGATTATCTTCTGGGTGACCCCTATGTGACACCGCCAAAGTATGATAATCAATTTATAGAAAAGGTCTGGCGCTTACCAGAAACTCGGTGGTGCTTTACGCCTCCAAATGTCGATATAGAAGTATCCGTACTTCCCGCTCTTAGTCATGGCTACGTCACTTTCGGTTGCTTCAACAATCTGATAAAGGTTAACGATAAAGTAGTGGAGCTTTGGGCCAAAATGCTTGATGCCATACCAAATAGCCGACTGCTTCTCAAAGCCAAACAGTTTCGTGATCTGGTAACGCGGGAAAGCGTAATTCAGCGCTTTATTGCTCAAGGGATCAATAGCAATCGAATCATGCTTGAAGGACCGGAAGATCGTCAAAAATACTTTGCTGCCTATAATCGGATAGATATTACACTAGATCCTTTCCCGTTTACTGGGGGAACGACAAGTATTGAAAGTTTGTGGATGGGCGTTCCACTAGTAACTTTAGCAGGGGGTTCCCTTGTTTCCAGGCAAGGTGTTGGGGTGCTGATGAATGCAGGGTTGCCCGATTGGATTGCAGCCGATGAGGAGGAGTATTTGGCTAAGGCAATTCTATTTGCATCTGATCTGGACAAGCTAGCCCGGCTACGAACTGGCCTACGCTCTCAAGTATTGGCTTCACCATTGTTTGATGCGCCACGCTTTGCCCGAAATTTTGAAAATGCTTTCTTGGAAATGTGGAATCAGTACACCCATCGAAGCTAAAAAGCGTTGAGTAGAAAAAGGCCAGAAATAATAGAATATCGAGGGCCTTGCTATAGTTTATTTTCTATATGAACCATCCAAAATAGCCTGCCACCACATTACGTTAGCTAAATACCAATCAACTGTCTTATTTAGCCCTGAGTGGAAATCTTCCACCGGATCATAATTTAATTCTGCCATAATCTTCTCTGCACTAACGGCATAGCGTGTGTCATGGCCTGGTCGATCTATTACATGGGTTATCAGCGAGTTTGCAGCCATCCCAGTGGCACATGGTGAATCGGGAAATCTGGCGTTTAGCCCTTCGATTTCGGAAAACCTTGTATCAACTATTTTGCAAAGTAGATTGACGACATCGATGTTGGTCCATTCATTGTTGCCACCAATATTGTACGTTTCTCCCCGACGGCCTCGGTTAATTACCAGATCAATACCGCGACTGTGATCATCAACATAAAGCCAGTCCCGAATCTGCTTGCCATCACCGTAAATGGGCAATGGTTTGCCGTGTAAAATATTCAGCAGGCACAACGGAATCAATTTTTCAGGAAAATGAAACGGACCGTAGTTGTTAGAGCAATTGCTGGTAGTCACGTTCAATCCGTAAGTGTGATGATACGAGCGTACCAAATGATCGGATGCCGCTTTGCTCGCAGCATAAGGAGAGTTAGGTGCAAACGCGGTGGTTTCCAAAAATGCTGGATCATCGGTGGCTAAATTACCATACACCTCATCTGTGGAGACATGGTGAAAATGGTGATCGGAAACCGAAATATCGTCCAGCCACATTTTTTTGGCGGCTTTTAGCAAGGTGTGAGTTCCGACAATATTGGTGTCGATAAAAGCATCCGGCCCGGCAATAGAGCGATCCACATGACTTTCCGCCGCAAAATGAACAAGGGTATTTACATTGTGTTGCCGTAGCAACTTTTCTACCAGCGGGCCATCACAGATAGAGCCGTGGATAAAATCAAATCCCTGCTGATTCCATACTGCAGACAGATTAGCTTTATTGCCGGCGTATGTTAACGCGTCGAGCACAACGATAGCATCTTGTGGATAGGTCTTGCGCCAATAATGGACGAAGTTTGTGCCGATGAATCCGGCGGCGCCTGTTACTAATAGTGTTCTCATGTATCGTTGTTTCTCGTTGACAGTCAAAATGCGCCGTGGCTCTAATTGCGCACGAGTGGTTTTAAAGGCTAAGCGCTCCTTGTGTATCTGAGCCTGTTCGGCCGTGAAGGCATGTTAAGGGGTCAGAGCTCCAATTGCACATTTCATGTGCAGTCGGCGGTCTGACCCCGATCCTGCTCTGCTAATCCAGATCCTGCTAATCCAGATCCTGCTAATCCCGATCCTGTATGCATTGAATTACCTGTCGTAATTGTTCCCGCCAAGGGGCTGTGGTGCAAGCAAAATCTGCTTCTGCCCGAGTGCAATCCAGCACACTGTAAGCTGGCCTGGTAGCGAGTGTGGGATATTGCGCAGTAGAAATCGAGCTTATAGGAATGCTTTTTTCGAGCAACCCCGCCTTGATGCCTTCTTCCTGTATGGCAACCGCGAAGTCATACCAGCTAATCACGCCCTTATCACTGAAGTGATAGATGCCATTGCCTTTTTCGCTGCAGACAATATTGAATAGAAAATGGGTAAGCGCGCTGGTGGAAGTGGGTGAACCAGTCTGATCATTAACAACGGCAAGCGAGTCTTTTTCTACCATCAAGCGCAACGTGGTTTTAAGAAAATTTTTGTTGTATTGAGAATACAGCCAGGATGCCCGAACGATTACAGAGTCGCTCGGTAAAATCTTGGCAACAGCCAACTCTCCAGCCAGCTTGCTGGCACCGTAAACGCCAAGCGGGTTCGTTGCATCTTGCTCTCGATATGGACTTGAGGCGGTGCCATCGAAAACGAAATCGGTAGAGAGGTGAATCAATCTTGCTCCCGATGATTTTGCCCACAGGGCTAAATTTGCTGGCCCGTCCCCATTGACTGCAAATGCCAGGCGTCGCGTTTCGGCATCTTGCTCGGCACCGTCCACTTCGGTGTAGGCAGCCGCGTTAATAATTACACTAACCCCTGAAGCGCTCAGTTTGTTTTCCAGTGAAGCGAAATCTGTGATGTCCAACTGCTTATCGAAGGGATGCAACTCATAACGTTCACTAATCGGCGCACTAGCCCATTGCTGCTGAATAGTCTTGCCCAATTGGCCGTTGGCACCGGTTAAGGCGAGTTGCATTTTGTTCACTGATTGTTCCGTTTGGATCAGGATATTAGATTGATCTTCAATTAAAAGCCGACTCGTATACAGGCGCATCGTTAAATGGAGTGGCAGCGCTGTCTTTATCTGAGAGTAGTGGCTGCCCATCCAGCAAGGGCCAACCGATAGCCAGATCCGGGTCGTTCCAAAACAGGGAATGGTCATCCTCGGGGTAATAATATTCAGTGCATTTGTAGACAATCTCTGCACTTTCGCTGGTGACATAGAAGCCGTGGGCAAACCCGGGTGGCACCCATAGCTGTTTGTGGTTCTCAGCAGAAAGGGTGTGCCCAATCCACTGGCCAAAGCTGTCAGAACTCTTGCGCAGGTCTACTGCCACATCAAAGATCTCGCCTGATACTACGCGAACCAGTTTTCCCTGGGGGTGACCCAGTTGATAATGCAGCCCGCGCAGGGTTTTTTGCAGTGACATGCTTTGATTATCCTGCACAAACTCTTCCTTAACGCCCAGATTTTCCAGTTCTGACCTGCGCCAGGTTTCCATGAAATACCCTCGGTGATCTCCGAACACTTTGGGCTCAAGCACCAGGACATCTTTTATGGCAGTGGGGGTGATGATCATAGTTAGCAATGTAGCGGTCTTGTGGACAGATCATTATAGTATTAATTGCAGCGCCACATACAGAGACTTTGTTGTATCTGGAATCATCGCCCCACAGGTGAACGCTCCGGCATACCAGTGCCTGCAATTGCTCCATGAAAGACCCAATAACAGGGTGGAAAGTGTTGGTTGACCTGTTACAACCACAAGGGCTGATGAAGATTGCCTTGTACAGCGAGGCGGCCCGGCAAGGTATTGTTCAGGCACGGGAATTAATCAGCAAAAAAGGCGTAACTTTTGCGGCGCTCTATCCTTCATTTGCTGAAGCCAAATAGGCCTCCAATGATAAGGCGGTATCTGGAAATTCTCTTTGCATTTTCTTATCTTCTGTAACCAGTGGCACACCAAGATACAGGGCTAATGCAACAAACTCGGAATCGTATGCTGAACAACTACTGGTGTTAACCAGCTGCATAATGCCAATAGACTGAATTTCAAATTCATTATTTTTCAGCAATACCTCTGCTTGCTGAATGATTTGTAGCGCGTCGACTAATGTTAGCCTCTTTTTGCTAATATATTGACTCAACACACTTCTAAACTCACTGCGCTATAAAATGGGGGCATTCCAATCTGAATCCAGCGTGAGGAGCCTTTCTGCCTGTAGGGAATGCTCTCCTGTCAGGTACAGATGACAGACAATATTCGTATCAACAACAATCATGTCCTGCCCTGAGTTTTTGCGGCATTGAATTCGTTGTCACTCGCAATATGTAAAACCGTTTTCGCGCGTAGATTTTTCGCCAGGGCAAGCTGCTCTAAAACGTCAATCCGATGTGCTCCAATCATTTGTTCGAGGCAGAAAAGTATCTCACTGTTTATGCTTCTATGATGCGCTCTGGCGGCTAATTTCAAATTGCCGTATAGCTGCTCAGGTATGTTTTTAAGCGTAATTGCTGGTATGGTGACCTGCTCCTTTGAAACCAATATGGAACCATTATGGTTTCTTTTGTGCTCCAGGTCAATCACACACTAGCCCATAGGTTCTAGAAGAAACCATAGTTCGCGCAACCCAAGGGGAATTCAACCAAACTGCAACTGGACTATGACACAGGCTCCTACTTAAACACTGATCCACTTAATGGGTTATAGCTTAGGATCGGTCGAAAGACCTAACTACTGGGCATATTGCTTATTTAGAATGCTTGTAAGGGGGCTGTTTAGAAAATTAAGCTTTGAGAGGCATGCTAAGCGGAGCTTGCAACCAGAACCCAATTATCCAAACAATTCACTCAGCTCTTTTCGACCAGTTCCAGCAGATACTGCCCGTAGCCGCTGCTTTTCAGCGGTTCTGCCAGTCTTTGCAGTTGCTCTGCATCAATGAAGCCATTACGAAAAGCAATTTCTTCCGGGCAGGCAATCTTGAGCCCCTGTCGCTCTTCCAGTACACGAATAAAATTGCCAGCGTCTATCAATGATTGTGTAGTGCCAGTATCGAGCCAGGCTGTGCCGCGATCAAAAAGTTCAACGTGTAGTGTATTGCGCTCCAGATAGGCTTTATTCACATCGGTGATTTCCAGCTCGCCCCGCGCAGACGGCTTCACTGCCTTCGCAATTGAGATGACATCGTTGTCATACATGTACAGCCCAGTTACCGCATAATGGGATTTTGGCTGCGGCGGTTTTTCTTCCAGATCAATCGCCCTATTATTCGCATCGAGTACCACCACGCCATAACGCTCTGGGTCATTGACATAGTAGGCGAAAATACTAGCCCCTCCGTTCTGGCCTACGGCCCTTTTCAGCGTGTCCTCAATTTTATTGCCATAAAATATGTTATCACCAAGAATCAAACAAACCCGGGAATCACCAATAAAATCTTCACCAATCAAAAATGCCTGAGCGAGCCCTTCAGGTTTGGGTTGCTGCTCGTAGCAAATGTTCAAACCCCAGCGCTTCCCGTCACCCAATAAAAACCTGTATATCTCGGCATCAACTGGCGCAGTGATAATCAATATGTCCCGAATGCCGGCTTGCATTAGCGTAGCAAGAGGATAGTAGATCATGGGTTTGTCATAGACGGGCATCAGCTGTTTGCTCACAGCTATCGTCATAGGATACAGCCTGCTACCACTGCCTGCTGCAAGGATAATTCCCTTTGTCATTTTAATTGCTCCCTGTTTGCAAAATTAGTTTCAACCGGTACTAAATACATTATTCAGCAATGCGTTTAACTATCGCCGGTAACTCAGCATATAAATTACTTGTGGGTGAGAATCCCAGCTCATCCTGAATTTGCTGGTTGGAAAAACAATTGCTATTTACCAGATTGTAATAAGTACGTGTGTTAATCCCCGTGCCGATGATTTTTCCAACCCGGCCCGCCAAGGCTGACGCAGCGTATAGTACCACACGCGGACTATACCAGCCCGGCCTATTTCGCCCCAGAGCCTTGTATATAGCCTGCTCAATGTCATTAATGCGGTAACTTTCTCCGTCGGTCACATAATAGGTTTTACCGCTTGCCGCCATGCTATTTGCAGCCAGCATCAGGGCGCTGACAAGGTCTTCCACGCCTACCAGGGATAATTCATTTTCCAGCCTTGGGAGCGGCGGCAGCCGTTTGTTTGCGATGAGAGAAATCATGCGTCTTATATTTCCCTTCATTGCTGTTCCATATGCGTTAACTGGCCTCAATATGACCACTTCGATCTGCTGATTTGCGTGAGCTGCCATTAACAGTTGCTCTGCCTCCAGCTTCGATTGGCCGTAGACAGTGATGTCTCCCTTACCTGTTTCACAGGCATGAACCAGAGAGCTGCTGAGGAATACAAGCCGTCTCACATTGGCCGCAACGGCAGCTTGTAAAACATTACTGGTACCAACAACATTTACCTGTCGTAGTAGCCTGGTCTTATTAGTATTGACGTGGGCTACACCTGCCAGGTGAAAGACCGTATCAATGCTATCGAAAGCCAAGCCCAAGCTGCCTGCATCACAGACATCAGCAACAATTGCCCTATCCAATGTTGCGCTCAATGCTTCACTTGGTGAATGTAACAGGGCTGTTAATCGGCAGCCTTGTTGTAACAGTCGCGCGCACAGGCACGACCCGATGAATCCATTGGCACCGGTTACTAGTACGCTGTTACCCGCTTGGCTTTCATCTGAACTATTCATGGCTGAAGTTAAACAATGTATACATTGAAATTATTTATCTTTGCCGCAGAAACTGCCAGCCATGGGTAGTGAAAAACCGCCTTCCAGAGCGAACAAACATCATGATGTGTGCCAAACCCTTATTGGTACTGTGCCCACCACCATGTTGAATCTTCATCTCCGGCAAATAGGCCAACTTGCCTACCCTACCAAGGCGTAGCGACAGGTCGAAGTCTTCAAAGTAGAGGAAATAATTCTCATCGAAGCCGCCAACTGCTTTCAGTTTATCTGTTCTGCACAGCATAAAACAACCACTTACAATGGGAACAGAATCCTTTGGCGATTGCTCGGACAGTTCGTGCATTTCAAAACGAGCCAGCCTCTTGCTGAACAACTTTCTAAGCGTTGCCGGCAGGAATCCCCGAATAAAAAACGTGAATACAGAGGGGTAGCGCTTGCACAAATATTGTTTCTGACCACACTCATTTTCGGTGTAGGGGCTAGCCACAGCCACCTCAGGATTATTCACCAGATAGGTGATTCCCGCACTCAGGCAGTTATCCTTAATCACCACATCCGAATTCAATAGCAAGTGGAAATCAGCTTCCGACTTTTTAATCGCGAGATTGTGAGCACTCCCATACCCAACGTTTCCCTGGCCCTGTGTCAAACTCAAATCTGCCCCGAGCAAATCCAGCTCTGCCTGGAAAGCGCTGAAAATATCCAGATCAATCCTGTGATGGTCCGAATTATCAACTAGCGTGATTGTCACCGCAGACAAGTCGATTGATGATTTTAGTAATTGCAGCGATGCCAGCAGCGAGGAAAGAAGAGAACGCAACTGCTCATCCGCAGAATTGTAACTGACTACTGAAATCGAGAGAGAGATGTGGGTGAGGTCTTGCACTGAAAATCAGGCTGAACTTATTGATCTACCAATCTATCTCCAAATGGAGTAGACACCACGCGCTGGCCCGGGGGAACGTCCTCCGGCGCTATACGACGCGGGTTGAACCGGGCTGTATTGCGATTCCCGTTAACCTGACCATCGGTATTCCCCGCCGCCGCTTCCCGCAAAGCAGCGAAGGGGTTTACGGGTTCATCACCGCTCGTTGCGGCATCTTCAGCAGCAACATCCCTGGTTTCCTGATCTACCACCAATCCCTGCCGTTGGCGAGGCGCTAACGGCTCTCCATAGGTCAGTGTGAGATTCGCTGTATTGGATGCCATGTTGCAGTTCACTCCCTTCGCCTTGAATTCAATACAGGGCGTGCCATCAGGGTAATTTATCGACACCTCCCTTGCGCCAACATCCACAATCGAAAACTGACTGTGGCCGTTTATCTGAGTACTGGTATCCGGCCCCGCACTGACAACCACCGTGTCACCGTCTTTATGGGTCAAAATAACCGTGTATTTATCCCCGATTCGCGATGTACCAACAAGAGTGAATTCCGGGTTTGATGGTGTATTGCGGGTCGCTTGCACATTCCGGGTTCTACGATTTCGAGGAGAATCAGCAGTAGCGGCACTGTCAATGGCTTCGAACAAACGGAGTTCCGGCTCAATATCGGCGGTCTCAATGATATCAGCGGCACCATTAGCCGCTGTGGCAATGGCTTCCGACAGTTCAGTGGGGTTATTGGCAGGGTTGTCCGTTTGCGCTGTAGCAGAGCTGCCGATCATGCTAAACAGAATGATTCCCGCTCCAACTGCAAAGCGAACAGGGAAAATTGATCTGTATACGATACGGGTCATGGTAGCTATCTATCTTGTCTATCTACCTATTTAAGCAGGTTTGCAATTGAGGGTTATTCAATCTAATCGAACAAACTCAGCGAATGATTAGAAAACCTCTGTAATCAGTTAGTCGTAACAGTCTACTCTTTAGTTTGCATCGCTTCAAAGCTTCTACACACACAATTGGGCCTTTGCGGGGCAGTTTAAGGCGCTGTGAGCGCGGAAACAGGCTTTTCGGGCTCCTGACGACCGGATCAGGAACTAACCGTCATGTACGCCCTGGGAGTGGGCCCGGTACGCCACTCCCAGAATGCCAGTAACTGGTCAAGATGCTCGAGCGCATGCAAATCAGGATATTCGTTAATATCCCGACTTCCCGTCTCTATAAACTCAATAGTGTGGCTTGGCTCGAATCTCTGCATAATGGTTTTAGAAATTTCCTGATTAAGTGAATCATGCAGCTCAACAAGTATATCCACCTTTGCCAATGCCGGCGTTTCCTCGGGATTGAGTAACTCCAGTTCTGCGCCTTCAATGTCGCAGATTAGCAACGATTTCTCTCTGGCAAAAACCTCAAAATCCTCTGACTTGAATTCTCCCGCAATTTCAATCCTGTTTTCTACACCGTTGATTATCGCCACTCCTTGCAGATTCTTCGCGCTTCAGGATTAATATCATAGGCATAAGTTTTTATTTCTTCCGGGAGTAGACGCGTCAGTCCTACTGCGTAATATCCTTCTGCGCAGCCGATATTTACCACGTTTTTATATCCTGTTTCAGCAATACTATTCGCTACATGATGTAATTCCTGTTCATAACAACCAAGCAGTTTGGGAATGAAGCAACCCTCAGAAACTTTATTATAAAGCTCCATCCCTTTGAACGGCCCGGACGATACAATGAAACCATGTTGCTAAGTGATGGTGTTAACTATTAACTGAGAGCGGTATTTAGCTAACAGACGAAGCGTGTTATAGAGTTTAGTTCTATTTTGTAGCGACGAAGACATTATTTCCTGCACCATGCCCATAACTTGATCGTGATAGTTACCTGTCATTTATCATCACTCCGAATACTCCTAAGACTTCTGTACAACTGCTTCATTGCTCTGTCTATTATCGCTCTCAGCTTGTAGCTACTACAGCGTTGGCAAACGAATGATAATCATCTGTCACCGCCCCCCTTCAGGGGAAGAGGTTCCTTGTGGGATATCTTGCTGGGTTATATGTCGACCAGTCTTTCTACCCATGCCAGTTGCTTTGGCAGACAAACTTTTTTCAGGTCATAAGTATCCTGAGCAAAACGTCTGGCGTTTTGGCGTAATTTTTTACGAAGCTTTTTATCATCGAGCAACGTGCATATCTGATTTGTAAGTTGCTCAATGTCAAAAAAGTCTACCAGCATGCCGGTTTTATTGTGCTGAATTGCTTCTCTGACCGGAATAGTGTCGCTGGCTACAATTGAACAGCCAATGCTCATCGCCTCCAACAGGCTCCAGCTGAGAACGAATGGGTAGGTAAGATAAACATGCACGGAAGAGATTTGTAACAGGGTAACGAAATGATTGTAAGGTATTTTTCCGAGAAAATAGACACGGCTCCAGTCAGCGTCACTTATTTTCCCTCGTACCTCATCAATTAAAACATCTTTCCATTTTTTACCACCCTCATGAGGAGCACCGTAGCTGCGTCCATCTCTTCCGGCGATTAATATGCTGGCATTAGGTCTACGCTTGAGCACCTCAGGCAATGCCCGCATAAAAATATGATACCCACGATAAGGCTCAAGATCCCGATTTACAAAAGTGATTATTTCATCTTTCCTGGAAAAGGTGACATTGTTGTTCAATGAAAATTTGGCGTCGAAATTAGGAGTGATTACATCCGTGTCGATGCCATCATGAATTACGGTAATTTTGCTTTTAAATGGCTCTGGAAAGGTGCTCGCCTGCCAGTGGGTGGGAGAGATTCCCGCATCGGCAACCTCAAAATGAAGCAAATTGTTGATGTTTTTCACGCGAACACGGCACAAAGCTTCTGTATTTTTAGGTGGAAATTCCGGATCGAAGCCCACATCGGCACCCTGAGTGTGGTAAAAAAACTCGCTGTAGATACCAAGCCTGGCATCCGGCCATATTTCTTTTATAAACAGGCTTTCGCCCCAGCCGTGGTGAGCAATGATTAGGTCAGGAGTGAAGCCTTCTTTTGCAAGCCCCTGCGCAGCTTTTAAACAAGCTTCTGCGCGTATAGCTTTGACCTCAAATTCTGCTGCCCATGGGTGAATATTCGGGGTTTCTTTCCTTTCGATAGTATAGGGCCATAATTTAACCCCCTCCCATTCTTTTATATCTATCTTATTAAGCGTCGTTGCCACTACATTGTGCCCGCGTTGAGCTAGCGCGGGGGCAAGGAACTTAAACTGACCGGGAAAGTTCTGATGGATGAAAAGAATATTCATGGGATTAACTGTTTCCCTGCTTATTTGTCTGTCCGGTTATTGAACTACCAACTACCTTCCTATTCACCTGAGCCGTTACAAAAACAGCCAGAAAATTATTTAACCAATCTGAGCACTCCCAGCTTTACCAGCCACGATAGAGCTCGCATTACCATAGTCTGTCGTTTTTCAGGAATAGCCGCGACTAAATCCAGAACAGTAACAACGCCTGGTTCGATGGCCTCTATCACGGCAAGAATTTCCTCTTCAGTGGGCAGTACAAATTCAGCATAGTTCACCATTGCCAATTCTTTGTAAGACGCAACTCTCGCCAGCGCATCCTCTTTATTCGCTGTCGCCAACTCAAGGCATGTCTGCCCGCTCAGGCTGTGCGTCGGATATGCTGAGAAGGTATGAAAAGGATCCATCCGGGCAGGCCAGGGATGGGCAAGAGCTTTCAGGCCCGTTGCCTGTGCCTGTCGAATATGGTTCAACTGTTCCCACAATGCCTCGTAACGCTCAATGATGTGCCTCCAGGCGTACACTTCAGTGGCTCGTTGCTGGCCCGCCTGGCCCATTTGCTGGCGTAATTGAGGTGAATCGAACAGCTTTGTGAAGGCATCGGCTGCAGCATCGACATCCACCGCGATCAGACTGGAAGTATGACCACAATACATGTCATATGTGTCAGTCTCCATTGCATGACGAAAGGCCAGGTCATTGGCCAGGCCGGCCTGGGGCATCAAGGTAGGAATTCTAAACCCATCAACCCCGTCTCTTACCGTATCTTTATAGCCGTCCCAATCGGCAACCACGACAGGAACACCAGCCGCCATGGCTTCAATTGGGACAATACCAAAAGTCTCTTGAATGTTGTCAGCAAGAGAGCAGAAGACATCGGCGCTGGCCCATGCTGTTTGACGTGACTCTACCAGTCGACCGTCCAGGGCGACAACTCTGACATTGGGGCAAGCCAAGGCGGCCGCCTCAGAGTAAGCGTTCTCTATGTAGTTATTGGCATGCCAGCCGCACTCAATTAGCACTACAGACTTGCCTGTGCCCTGAGCAGCTTGTTCAAGAGCGATATACATGGCCAGGGGGTGGGCTTTAGCATGAAAGGAAAGCCTTCCCATGTAGAGCACAACCAGCGTGTCATCATCGGCCTCAACCGCGTGACGCGCTTCAGTGCGCTGGGTATCGGTGTAGACAAAGTCCTCGCAATGAATGCCCAATGGGATTACCGGCAACTCGGGAAGCACGAGCTTGGACATTCCCAACCGCTCCTGCAAATAATCTGCCTGCGCCTGTAAAACTTTGCTGACGTTGTCTTTAACAGCAATTGAGGTACAAATCACGGCATCCCAGGGTTGTACAGGCGATACGAGAAGATCTACCAGTGCATCCATTGATGAGGCAGATGAGGTTGTGTGAGTAATTCCACACAGGCTCCATGCCCCGTGACCAAAGGGGCTTCGATGAAATGCAAACTTTCCGATTCCAGGCCCAGGGTAATACACGACACCTGCCTGGGCCAGTGCCCCCAGAGTACCGCTATCCACCCTTTTAACAGGCTCAGATCGTCCGTTATTTCGAACCTGGGATAGAAAATGCTCACTGTGCTCAATTTGCTGCACCTGAACCCAGAACTCAGTGGCTTTGCCATAGGTAAGGAACCCGCGCAAGAAAGATTCCCCAGCGGCATTGCGGCCCATCAGCTTTGGGCCCGAAGTGGTATAGCCCTCAGGATGGTAATAAATACAAGCAGTCATTGAGTAATTCCGGTAACGTAGTTCGGTAGCGCTCCACCGGTAGAAAGATCGCAGCGACTCGTTTCTGTAAATTGGTGTGGCGATTATAACAACAAGAAAGCATTACTTGCTAAAAAGCCTTAGAAGGGGAATTGGTTAAGGGGGAATTCAGGATAGCGATAGACACCTAATTACAAAATAGTTATAGTTTTACGGCGCTCAAGCAAGGACTTGTTTTAAGGGAAACTAAATGGCGAATATCCAACCAATCACCCGCAAACAATATGCTGATAAACGTTGGCAGCGCCCAAGTGATTTCAGTTTTGCCACTGACGATGTGCTTTGCAGACTATCGGTGCATGAGCTAGCCAAAGCCGCAACATCGCTGCCAATAGCCTTTATGCCCACAGAAGAGAATTATTCGCTGGCAGCAGTTCTTGGCCTGGAAGCCGGAAATAACCTGTTTGTTGCGCCCAACGGCCGCTGGATTAGTTCCTACACCCCTGTTGTATACCGTAGCTACCCTTTTATGCTTGTTAATCGTGATGATGGCCAGCAAGTGCTTTGTATTGATGAGGATAGTGGCATAGTTACCGATGGTGAAGAAGGAGAGTCATTTTTTGTCGAAGACGGGGAGCCTGCCCCGTTCATTGCGCAAATTTTAAAACTTCTGAATCAGTCATCGGCGAATCTCAGGGCAACTGCGAAGGTCTGCGAAATTCTCAATAACCATAAGCTAATCAAACCCTGGGAAATCAAGCTGCAGCGCGCGCAGGGCGAACAAATACTGGAAGGTCTTTATTACATTGACCAGGGAGCGCTCAGTAAACTCAGTGGGAAAGCCCTAAAGGAGCTGCGCGATGCTGGCGCATTGCATACAGCGTATTGCCAATTAATGTCGATGCAACACATAGGCAACCTGCCGCGTTTAGACGAGGCCCATGCCAGCATGGCAAAGCGGATGGAAACTGTGGCCCAATCAATCGGCGACTTTACTCTGGATAGCGAAGATGACGGCGGCTCAATCAGTTTTGATCACCTCTGAAGCAGCCGCCCGAAATACCAATTCATCCTGCCTGATCGAGTGACTCTCTCAATTATATGAACAAGTTGTTGCAATTTTATTTCTATTAAGCCATTTGTAAGGCATTTAAAATAGGCCTGTGCTTTTTGATGAACACTTCGGCGTGCTCCGTCAATTTCGAGATATTTTCAGCTTCAGTCTCCAGTGTTTTTCCATTTTCAACAAGGCGCTCACCCTGTTCATTCAAAATAGCCCAGGTGGCCTTTGCCAGACTTTCTGGTGTCTTCTTTCCCGCCTGGCAGGCTAACAAGAAAAGCTGATAGAATCTGTCCACCCCCACTCCGCCTCCAGTAACCGGACTCGCCATACAGCGAATTTCCCCACTGCTGCGGGACCGCCGCAGAATAAAGGCGTTCAATTTGTCGGTCTTTGCTCTCGCCTCGGCAAAATTACTTTTATTTTGAACCGGCACTATGTGTGCGCAATCTGTAAGCACCTTTATGGCCTGCACGATTTCGCCCAATCCAAAATCTTTTTCTTCCAATTTTGATTCCAGTTCAGCAATAGAGAAAACCTTGTGGTCGGCGAGCAGATCAAGAATTGGGTTATAAATTTCCTCGCTTAAATTAAATTCTCTTCCATCATCTTTCACTGTCAGTGTTACATCTGTTCTTGGAGAAACTAGTACAAAACTTTCTTTTCGAATTTCTTCAAGACAATCCAGACGGGGCCTTTTCCGAAGACCTTTCACCCAGTAATCCCGCCTGAATGATTGATTGGTCATGAAATCCTTGGCGGATTCGCGGAGCATTCTGTCTGGTATGTCTTGAAGAAATTCCTGTTGCTGCGGGGTTAAATTGATCGAATTGATATCGTGCATATAGTGCGCAGAGCACGCGTAACTGACTTTAGCCGGTTCCAGCCATCGCGCCAACGAAGCAAAATGCATAGGAAGCCAGTCCCGGTTAAAGTACTCATGGGCGAGATACTGTCGGTCCTGCCCCTTAAGAAGATTGAGTCGCTCACGCACCAAAGGGTTAACGCGTAAATAGGTGGGATTTGTGTCCAATAATTTCTCAGCAAAATCCATTGCTCCATCAATACGATTTACGATGCCGCTGCCTTCCGAACCAATTATTTCCGCATGCTGGGTCATCACATTTCGCATCGGTGCGAACCCGGCCCAGCCTGGCAATGTGTTGTAACTGATGTAAAGTAGCCCACCTACTTTTAATTTTTTACCAATAAAATCGGTAATGATCTGGCGGTTCTCGTCGGATATCCAGCTCCAGATGCCATGCATGGAAATACAATCGAAATCAGGCAAATCGGGTCGCGTACAAAATTCGGCAAATGAATCGGCGTACAAAAAAGCATTTGCTCCGGAGGTTGCAGCTAATTCCCGGGCAAAGCCGGCCTGGGATGGGTTGAAGTCTGTGCCATACCACTGCGTAGTAGATGCAGCCGCATGTATGTTGGTACTAATGCCCTGCCCAAAACCCAACTCGCAAGCCACATCTACTTCAGGGCAAGCCAGCCCATTGTCAAGAAACGCAAGTCGTGCACGCAGTGGATTTAATTCCTGATAATATCCGTAGGTGTAGTCGATATCGGCTACATATCCTGAAGTCCAATCGGTCACGATCACTCCTTAAAAAATGGTATTCGATGGAAAGCCGCGACATAGTCTACCATGCAGCTTTCATTAAATACCGCCTTTTCGATATTGGGCTATGAATAGGCCCTAAAAGGTTTCCTCAACGAGCAGTATTATGGTTGAGCACCGGAAAAGTACCTGCCGTATACTTTCTGGTACGCTATTTCCAGGTGGGCTGTGAAGCTTTCTGTATCAAACAGGGGCGCATTGTCTCGCTTTGTGGTCAGCTTTTCTCTAATGGATTGGAGCTTTTTGGGGTTAGTGGCTAATTCCAAAGCCAGGTTCTCATACGATTCTTCGGTGGCAGTGATAAGCTCGGGCAATTCAATTGCCTCCAGCAAGCTGCTTGCCATGCGTGCCGTGTAGCTTGCTCCTTGTTTAGTTAATACTGGAACTCCCGCCCAAAGCGCACAGCTGGCAGTTGAACCGGCGTTATAATTGAATGTATCCAGAAACAGATCTGCCAGCCTGAGCCGAGCGAGATAATCAGCATGAGCATGGAAAGTGCCACTGGTGAATACCAATCGCTGTTGATCGATGCCTCTGTTTTGAGCTTCTTTTAGAAGATTGGCTTTTGCCCATTCATTTGCTTTGTATAACCACAATACACTGCCTTCAACCCGGGCCAGCAAGCGCATCCAGATGTCGAACTCTGCTTTGCTGATTTTGTAACTATTATTGAAGCAACAGAATATGAAGCCTCGCTCTGGCAGGCCAAGTTCCTCTCTCGATGGAATCCTCTTAGCAATTTGCATGGTGTTGTCCTGTGCCTGATAGCTATGGGGAAGATAGATAACCTTTTCTGAGTAGTAACTTTGGCTATCCGGTGGAATGAGGATTTTATCTGCGATTATATAATCCATGAAGGTTGCACCCATTGTGCCGGGGTAGCCCAGGTAATTTATCTGGATAGGAGCAACCCGGTAAGCAAAGATGTCTGATCTTGACCCTTTTGTATATCCTGAAAGGTCAACTGCAATGTCAATGCCTTCTTCACGAGCAAGCAGAGCAATCTCTTTATCAGTTAAATCATTTACTTCATGAAATTTATCGAACGCTTTTTTAAAGCGGTGTGTTAGTGTGGCGTCGGTAGACTGAGTAGAGGAATAGGCGTGTATGATAAACCTTGATCTATCGTGTAACTCGAAGATTTTGGCCATCAATCGACCAACAGGGTGATCTTTAAAATCAGCAGAAAAATAACCAACGCGAAGGCAATCAGGCTTCTCCTCGGGTCGTTCAATATCAGGCAATGGTCTGGTTTTAAAACTACTTGCCGCATAGTATTCGGAGCGCTTTCTGTGGCTTTCCGGATTATCTTCAAGCGCTAACATGGCAAACGGAGAAACCGCATATTCCGAATCACCGGGAGCTACAAGCCTCCTTTTTTCACTGTCCACTGCATTCCAGTCACAGACATAGGCCAATAACTGCACTTTTTGCATTTGTGCAATGGCGTGGTCTGGATTTAGTTGCAGTGCTTTGGAATAGCAGACAATCGCTTTATCAAACTCTCCTAATCTCTTTAAGATACTTCCCAGGCTACTATGAGCCTCGGCTGAATCTGGCGTCAGCTTGACGGCCTTGGCGATACTGGCTCTTGCCTCCTCCAAACTGCCAACCCGCTTGAGCGTATTTCCCAGACTGGTATGTGCATCGGCAAAATCAGGCCTAATCTGAAGCGCTTTATTAAAGCACTCGATGGCGTTGGCCCACTTTCCAATTTCCCGGTAAGCCGTGCCCAGGTTGAAATGTGCCTCGGCATAGCCGGGGTTTATTTGCAGCGCCTGGGTGTAACAGGCAATGGCCTCACTAATCTGCCCAAATTCCTTCAAAACATTGCCCAGATTGTTATGGGCATCGGCAAAGTCTGGCCTTATTTCCACCGCTTTGTTGTAGCTGAGAGCTGCCGCCTCCAGCTTGCCAAGCGCCCTGTTAGCAACACCGAGATTATTATGAGCCTCAGCGTAATCTGGCTTGAGCTCTAATGCTTTCAAAAAGCTCGCCATTGCTTCTTCAAGCCGGCCGGTCTGCCTCAAAACATTGCCCAGATTATTATGCGCTACGGTGTAATCAGGCTTCAGTTGAGCAGCTTTGCGGTAACTGTCAATCGCCGCATCTAGACTTCCCCGGCCCTCAAATATTGTCCCGAGGTTATTTTGTGACTCAGCGTTCTCTGGTTCGATAGCCACCGCCCTGGAGAAGCTGTGCAGGGCTTGTTCGCTACAACCAAGGCCAGCGTTCGCCGCACCCAGAATGTTATGCAGTGCTGCCGCATCCGGGTATTGTTTAACCAGAGCATCGCCTTTGGCCAGAATCTCCTGGAACCGTTTCTGCCTATACAGAGCGATCAGTGTTTGAATTTGATCTTGAAAGGAAACTGCCATAAAGTCCTTCAGGCGCCGGGGAGTGGAGGTGACCACGAAACAGGCGGATGATAGTTCAACATCGCCGTTATGAAACTGCCCACTTTTGTAAGTATTAGCCTAAATACTACCACCATCACCCCGAATTGATTAATTTGTTATACAGGTTTCAACGTAATCGGACTTGTACTAAACCTGATTCAACAGAACAAAATTAGTCCTGATTTTCAGGATTTGCCATTTTTATGGTTTTCTTGCTGTGGACCTGATTACATACCTGCTCAACGACAGCTAATATTCAAACTTCAGCCGATACCGAACCCGTGCCTGCTATTGCCACAATTAATTGAGGTTGAGCCAGGAAGTGAACCACCATGGATTATGACGTTATAAATAACCCTTAGTTCTGACGTGAACCCATTCCAGAATTGACCATCTCGGATGCTCAAGATAGGCTACTTGAAACTCAAGTGACTCTGGGAGAGGGAGGCTTTTCTCGAGAAAGACTTATCGGGTAAGGTTATCAAAAATTTGACGGCATTATTCCGCCGCAAGCGATTAATACGCTACGGTCTGGAATCAAGCAATTGCATAAGAAAAACTGGATGCCCGTATTTGAATTTCTCTTTGATGAATACTGGTGTTTGATGGCGAGCATAAAGGACTTGATAGTACAGCCTTTAGGGTTTGATGCGAAGATGATGCCTGATTTTTGGATATGGTATGTGGATCCCGGGAAAGAGGAGGCTGGTTGGAGCCCTCATAGGGAAAAGACGTACAATACACCCTGCTACCGGATGGTATGCCCAAATGCATGACTGCCTGGATTCCCTTCACCGATGCCGATCCAATGAATGGTTGTTTATATTTTCTACCAGTGAATAGAGACCCGGCCTATCTACAATGTTTAGGCAAACACCCTACAGTAGAATTTTAGAATATTCGCGCAATGCCGACGCCAGCCGGGTCGATATTGATATTCAATGAGATGATCTATCACTGGGGTAGCCGCAGTAGTAAATATACCAAAGGTCCGATGCTTAGTCTGGCCTATGAATTTCAAAGGGGAGATGTGAAACCCTACAACAAGCCGCTACTGGTGATGGAGACGCTGCCTTCCTTTGAATTTCGCTGGAAATTGATAGGAAAACAAATTCTGCAGTATAAGCATATGTATTCTTATCCTGAGGGTATGCTTGAAATAGCAAATCAAATAATTGCGGAAAAACTATCTCCGGAGGAGCTGGCCGAAAGTGCAAGTCTTGAGGTGACCAGCAGTTATGGACAGTAGTTTTTGGGGTATGAAATAGATATTTCCATCTGTTAAGGAAAATGTGCTGCTGCCAGCGCTTTGAGCTCGCCTTCCTTGAGCAATTTAACACTGCCCACCGCCCACAAATCATAGAAGGGATGGGGTCTTTTTGTTGTCCCTATTGTGGCAAAACCGCAGGCTTGCAGCGTACCGCGCAGAACCGTCTCGGTAAACCCGCTGCGGTGCGCCATAAACGTATTGCCCCGGGCAATTGATGACCTGAAGCCATACAGAATGTCCAGCGGCGTGATTGGCCCCGCTGGAGAGGTGTAGGCTGGCTTCAATAACTTGTCCTCGGCAATAAGCTTAGCGACTTCTTGCAAATCCGGGCAGGTAACTACCACAAATCCATCTGGCGCCAATACCCTTTTGAATTCTGCCAGCGCCTCGGGGACTTCGTGAGCAAAGAGATGTTCGATATTGTGACTTGAGAAGATCGCATCCACAAAACCATCTTCGATTGCCGACATATCGGTCATGGTTCCAATATAGTCCGGCTCAACGTCTTGATCGATG
>PVBE010241358.1_pt1 | contig 20038 bp, 18 predicted proteins | sample 1631181 | NCBI WGS metagenome assembly PVBE01 (sample SAMN08397723, study PRJNA350692) | Marine metagenome, whole genome shotgun sequencing project. | isolation source: water | place: Pacific Ocean | collected 2012-04 | reverse complement strand
GCCTCCCGCCAGCGCGCCTCCGCCTCGGTCGGCGCCCCCGCCGTCGGCTCGACCGGCCGCTCCGCCCCCCGCCGCCCGGCCCGCGCCTCCGCCGGCCGCCCCGCGACCGGCCGTGCCCCCGCCGCCGGCTCCCGTCCCGGCGACCCGGCCGCAGCCGTCCGTCTCCGCGATGCCTCCGCAGCCGTCGATGTCGGCCGCACCGCCCGCCGACACGGGCACCTGGGACGGCTACGACGACGACTACGACGAAGACGACGAGGCCTACTACGCGCAGACCCGCCGCGCGAACATGATCGTGTTGGGGGTTGGCCTGATCGCGGCCATCCTCGTGTTCGGCCTGATCGGCGTGCTCTGGCTGCTCCCGGGGGAGACGCCCGAGGAGCCCGAGCCGGTCGCCGTCAACACCGCCCCTGCGCCGGTCGAGACGCCCGCGCCGACGCGGGCCCCGGAGCCCGAGCCCGAGCTGGCTGACTCCGGATTCGACGATCCCGAGCTGGACAGCGGCCGCACCTCGAGAGGTTCGCGGGGGGACTCCACCCCACCGCCCCGGCACGAGACCGACCGCTGGTCGGATCGGGGCACCACGTCCGGGTCTTCCAGCCGGTCGACGCCGTCGCAGCGGGACTCGGTCTCCATCTCGACCTTGCCGTCGTCGGGGAGCCGCTCCTCCAGCAGCGATTCGACGCCGCGCTCCAGCGGCTCGACCTCGCGTTCGGCCAGTTCGCCGTCCTCGTCGGGCTCGCACTCGCGCTCCAGCGGCTCCTCCGACAGCAGCGGCGACTGGCGTTCGAGCGGCTCGTCGGACAGCGGCAGCAGCAGCAGCGGCTCCACGCCGAGATCCAGCGGGTCCGGTTCGCGGTCGGACCTGCGGGATCCGTACGACACGCCCACCCGCGATGATTCGGAGGACGACTGGGCCATTGCGGGCGAGGGATCCACGGCCGCTTCGGACCCGGGTGGCGATCCGAGCATGGACTCGACCGTCCTGGGCAGCGATGTGATGGCGGGGATGACCGACAAGGCGCGCCGTGGACGGCTGTCCGATGACGAAATCCGCCGCCTCGAGTCCATCGATCGCGGCTCCGACGAGTACGAGAGCAGCCGGGCGGTCCTGATGGCCCAGTACGAGGCCTCCGGCGACCGTGGGGCGCACTGCGAAACGGTCGGCGAGGTGCTCCGCCTGGATCGCAACCAGGCCAACCCCCAGTTCAACCTTGAGATGGGCAAGTGCCACCTCCGGCAGGGCCGCTACAAGGACGCCCTGCAAGCCGCTCGGGTCGCCGAGTTGAACGCGCAGGACATCCCCGCGCGCATCCGCACTGATCGTCAGCTGAAGATCTGGGAGATCCAGGCCAAGTCCTACAAGGGGCTCTACCAGGGGAGTGAGAACCTCGACTACATCGACGACTCGATCGCGGTGTGGAAGCGCTACCAGCACCTGGCGGAGAACACCTACCGCCAGCGCGAAGCCGAGCGCGCCGAGGGTGAGATTCGCGAACTGGGCGAGCTGAAGGACGGGGCGCTGTAGGTGATCTCGCTTCGAACCAGGTCGGGAGCCGTGCTTCTGGCGGCGCTGCTGCTTGGGTGCGGGGGAGGGGACTCCACTCCTGCGCCGTCGACCGGTTCGGGGGACCCCGGCGCCGAGGCGGCTGCCCTCCTGGCGGACAGCTGGATGCGCGCCGCGGCGCATGACCCGGCGGCGGTCATGGCGTTGCTGGATGCTCCCGGAGGGGCCGGCTGGCTCGACCTGTTCCACGGCGACCTCGCCCGGGCCAAGCCCGTATTCGAGGCCGCGGACTCCGCGTCGGCCCGCCTGGGCCTCGCCCGCGTGCACCTGGACCGCGCCGCCACCATGCTCGCGGCGGCGTCGCTGCATCGGGAAGTCGCCCTGGACCTGGCCCGCTACCGGCGGGACCACGCCGATCAGATCCGAGTGGGCGCCTACGAGCCGCTGACTGCGCTGCTGGCAGCCCGCGCTGCCGGCGCCGAGGGGGGCGAGCTCGCGGCGTTCGAGGCGGCCGCCTTCAAACCGGCCGCGGCTCACGCGGATCCGCAGCTGTTCGACGCCCTTCGCGGGCTCATCGAGGGCGGCGCTCCCGACCGCACCCTGGGGATCGTGTACCCCGCGCGGCTCGTGTTCATCGACGCGATGAACCAGGGCGACCTCGGTAGGGCCGAGGAGCTCGTGCTGCTGAGCCACAAGGGCGACCCCGATGTGGTCGATCCTCTCGGGGAGGACGCCGAAGCGGGCGTGATCTTCACCGCCCGGTTCTACGACCCCCGCTTCCCCACCGCCGTCGCCCGGTACCACCTCGCGCACGCGTGGATCGAAGCGAGCGCCCTGGACGGGCCGGGGGCGCTCATCGCGGCCGCTGTCGAGGGAGGCTGGGGCGATCCCCTGCCGGACGCCGTTCGGTCCGCCGCCAAGCCGGCCCCCGCGGGAGCCCCGCTGCCCGCCTGGACCGCGCTGTTCGCGTCGTTCGCGGTGGACGCGGCGGACTGGGAGGCTCAGTGGGGCGAGTCGGGGAGCGCGTTCTCGGATCGCTGGGGCGCCGCCGACCGAGGCGCCGACGCCACCCTTCAGGCGCTCGCCGAGGCTGAAGTGACCTTCGCGGACGCGCTCAAGGAGGGAGCCCCCCCCGACGGGGCCTCGCTCGTGGACGAACTGTCGCTGGCCCAACCGGCGATCGACCGGGTCCTTCGCTCCCGCATGACCGCGGTCACTGGCACCGGCGACAGCGCCGAGGCACGCGTTCTGTGCAAGCGATTCGGCGACCGCAGCGTCGATCCCAACCCCGGTTCGCGCGGGGGCGCGGCCGATTCAGCGCGCACCCGAGTGTCGTGGCGGAACGACCGCGCGTTCCTGCTGGACTATGCTCACTGCTTGTGGCGCTCAGGCCAGCCAGGAGGGGCGCTCGATTTCGTCCACCCGCTTGCGACCGAGGACCCAGCCATTCAGGCTGTGAAGCATTATCTAGGACAGCTCGATGCAGCAGCGAGCATCGGAGTGCAGGGGAAGACCAGCCAGCTATGAGGCAGAGGTGGAACTGGGGTGCGATCGTGCTGATCGCCTTCGTCGTGCTCCCCGCCGCCGGCATGGCGGACGGGTTTGAGTACGCGGAGGATGAGCTCGCCTTTACGCTGAACCCGCTGCACGAGAGCTCCATGGCGGAGACGCGGCTCAACGAGCTGCTATTCGAGTCGCTGTGGGGTCCGGGCTACGACGGCTCCCCCGAGCCACGCCTCGCCGACGCCTACGAGCTGGCCCCCGATCGCAAGTCGATGACGGTCTACCTGCGGGAGAACCTGCTGTGGTCCGACGGCGAGCGGATCACCGCCGAGGACGTCGAGTTCACCGTCAAGGCCTACCAGAACCCGCGCACCGGCTCCCCGGATCGCAGCCGCCTCAGCTTCATCGAGAAGGCGTCCGCGGTGGCTGAGTTCACCGTGAAGTTCACGTTCCACGACAGCGAATCCGAGCCGCTGCCCAAGCTGTACTTCAAGATCCTCCCCGAGCACCGCTTCGAGGGGACCGCGATCGAGCGCACGCATCCCTTCTGGTTCAAGCCGACGACGTCGGGCCCCTACGAGCTGGCGTCCCAGGATCTGGGCACGTGGTCGCTCAAGACCAACCCCGAGGCGGTCCGTCCGCCCACGGTCGGAACAGTCAAGGTCCGCGAGATGCCGGACAAGAACCAGCAGGTCAGCTCGCTGGGCTACGGCTACATCCAGGCGATGATCAACGTGCCCGCGCAGTACCTCCCGGAGGTCGAGCGCTCACGCGCGGCGGATCTCATCCCGTACCAGAGCAAGAGCTGGTGGTACCTCGGGATGAACACCAAGGACCCCGAGCTCAAGAAGGTCAGCGTTCGCAACGCGGTCGCGCGGGCGCTGGACTTGGACCAGGCGCTCTCGCTGATCGGCGAGGGGTACCGGATCTCGGGGCCGTTCGTGCCCTCGAGCAAGTACTACAACCACAGCGACTCGGTGCAGCTCATCGACATCGATGACATGGAGGCATCGGCGCTGTTGGAGCAGGCCGGCTACGCCCGTGGCGACACCGGGATGTGGGCTCGCCGCGGCGAGCCCCTGAGCATCCGCGTCTTCTACCGGGCGGGCATGGGCGACCAGGGCCAGACGGTCGCGCTGAACGTGCAGTCGCAGCTGCGCCGCTTCGGCATCGACGCCACCGACCCGGTCGCCATGGACAAGTCGGTCTGGAACGAGAAGGTCTTCGGCGACCGCGACTTCGATCTGGTCCTGGACAGCTGGTCCTTCGACGAGAACGAGAACATCTTCGACCTGTTCCACAGCGGTGGAACCCAGAACTTCGTCGGCTACAACAACAAGTCCGTCGACTCCCTCCTGGAGAAGGCCCTCGCCGAGACCGATCCAGCGGCCAAGGTCGCCTACATGCAAGAGGTCCACAAGGTCCTCGCTACCGACCAGCCGTACGTGTTCCTGTGGTCCCTGCGGAGCTACACCGCCCTTCGCCGCGAGGTGGAGAGCGTGTTCATCCAGCCCTTCTACTACTTCAGCCAGTTCCCGGACTGGAGGGTCACCTCCAAGCGGTGACAGCCGCCCACCTGCTGGCTCGGCGTGCCCTCGCTCTGGCGGGGGTCGTCCTCGTATCCTCCATCGTGTTCGGCGGCATGCTCTGGTTCGCACCGGGCAGCAGCGCGATCCACGACCAGGCCGACAGCTTCCCCGGGTGGGTGGTCTTCTTCTGGACCGGCGTCGCGACGTGGGATCTGGGGCCGTCCTACCGCGGAATTGGGGTGGTCGATCTCGTCGCCAAGGGCGCCGCGCGCACGCTCCCGATGGTGTTCGGTGCGCTGGCGCTGTCGCTGTCGACGGGGCTGGTGCTGGCGCTGGCGTTCGGCGATCGGCTCAGGGGCCTCGGACGCGCCGCCCGCGCCCTCGTCCACGCCACCTCGCTGGTCCCCGTGTTCCTGCTGGGGTACCTCGCGTTGGTGGTCTTCGCGGTGCCCCCCGAGGGCTGGCAGCAGACCCTCGCGGCGGTGGTGATCCTGGCCCTCGGCGACGGCATGTTGACCGACGTCGTCCTCGTACTTGACGCGGAAATTCGGGAACTTCAGGACCGAGACTTCGTGCAGTCCGTGAGGTTGCGCGGGGGGCCCGTGGCGCTCCGCCTGGCCCCCCATATCGCGCTCCCGGCGGCTCAACTGGCGGCCGGCAAGATGACCTTCCTGGTGGGCGGTGTGTTGATCCTGGAGAAGGTGCTCGGCATCCAGGGGATCGGGCTGATGGGCTACCAGGCGGCGGTCCAGCCAGACTTCCCGCTGCTGATCGCGATCACGGTGTTCGCCACGGCGCTGGTCGCAGCGACACACCTGTCCGTGGACGTGCTGCGCGTCATGGTGGACCCGCGCGTGCGCAAGGACCGACGCACCGAGGTGCGGGCATGAACGGCGCTCCCCGGAGGATCAGCGCGGTCACGGTGTTCGGCTTCGCCGTCGTCGCCGCCCTGGTCCTGCTGCGGTTCGCCGCCTTGTTCGTCGACACGGACCCCGCCCTCGTCACCGACACGCCGATGCTGGGGCCGTCCGGCGCCCACCTCCTGGGGACCGACCCCCTGGGGCGGGACCTGTTGGCGCGCATGATCGCCAGCAGCGAGGCGTTCTTCTTCCCCGGGCTCTTCGCCTGCGCCCTCGCGGTGCTGCTGGCCGTGCCCGCGGGCGCCGCCATCGGGTACTGGCCGGAGGCGCGCGCCTCCGCGGCCATCCGCGCGACGCTGACGATCGTCGCGGCCTGGCCCCGCCTCGTGCTCGTCGTGGTGGTCGTCGCCATCTTCACGGCGTCCGTCAGCGATCCCGCCGCCTTCGCGGAGGTGCGGTTGTTCCTTCTGGGGGGCCTCGTCGGCCTCTCCTTCGTCCCCCAGATGGCCCACGCGCTGGCCGAGCGGGTGTTGTTCTTCCGCCGCGAGCAGTTCGTGGAGGCAGCCCGGGCCCACGGCCTCAGCGACGGACGCATCCTCGGCTTCCACATCCTGTGGGCCAACTGCCGCAACCTCGTGCTCCGCCAGGTCTGCACGCTGTTCGGGGCCTGGCTGCTGGTGGAGACGAGCCTGTCGTACCTGGGCCACTACGGCGTGCCCGCGCCGCGGCCGTCCTGGGGGAACATCCTCGCCGACGTGCGCTTCGCCGTGATCAACACCCGCCGCCTGCTGATCCCCGAGTCCTGGACCCCCGGCGGCGTCGTCGACGCGATCGCCCTCGCGGTGAACGAGGGCGGGGCCCTGGCGGTGGCCGCGCCGACTGTCGCCATCGCGGTCTCCATCACCGGTGTGCTCGCCCTCGGAGAGCACTTCGCGCGGAGGGAGGAGGGATGGTGAGCGACCCCATCCTCCGGGCCGAGGACGTCTGGGTCCGGGTCACCCCCCGCGGCGCCACGGAGCCGGTCGCGGTCGTGCGCGGCGCATCGTTCTCGATCCCCCGCGGGAGCCAGACCTGCGTCGTGGGCGAGTCCGGCAGCGGCAAGACCATCCTGATGCGCTCGATCCTCGGCATCTCGTCGGCCCGGTCCGGAGTGACGGGTGGGCAGGCGTGGTTCCAGCCGGGGGGGGCGAGCCAGGCACGAGCCGTGCTGGGGCCCTCCGGGCGTCGCCGACGTCGGCCGCTGGCGCGTCTCCGCAAGGGCTGGGCCGGCTACGTGTTCCAGCACCCCCAGGAGGCCCTCGATCCGTTCCGCACCGTGGGGGCGCAGGTGCTCGATTCGGTCCGCGTGGCCCGGGGCGGTGAGTCGCGCGAAGCCCAGCAGGCCAAGATGCTGGAGTGGCTGGACGCGGTTCGGCTCCCCGATCCCCGAGGCGTGGCGCGGCTGCACCCCCACGAGCTCAGCGGCGGCATGGCCCAGCGGGCGGCGATCGCGACAGCCCTCGGCACCGAGCCCGAGTTCCTCGTCGCGGACGAGCCGACCACCGGATTGGACTGGTCCGTCCGGCGTGAGATCGTCGAGCTGTTGGGCGCCCTGTGCCGCGAACGGGGCATGACGCTGGTGCTGATCTCGCACGACTTCCAGGTGGTCGAGCGCATGGCCGAGCGGGTCATCGTGATGTATCGCGGCGAGCTCCTGGAGGACGGCCCCCGCAAGCGCTTCTTCCCCGGGCCGGGCCGGCACCCGTACACCGCCGAACTCCAGACACGCGTGCGTGACCTCGAGGAGGGGCGCGCGGGCACCGGCCAGGGCGCGATCGTCGCCCCCGAGCGGACCGAGGGATGCCGCTTCGTGCACCGCTGTCCCCAGGTCGTCCACGCCTGTAAGACGGGCATGCCGCCGGACGTGGTCGTCAACAACGGCCACCGCGTGCGCTGCCACGTCGTCCACAGGAAGGACGCATGACCCTCCTCGCGGCCACGGACATCCGCAAGACGTTCGCCCCCCGGATCAAGGACGACCCGCCGGTGGTGGCGGTCGATGGGGTCGATCTCACGATCGCTCCGGGGGAGGTGATCGGCCTCGTCGGGGAGTCCGGCTCGGGCAAGACGACGCTGGGCAAGCTGCTGCTCCGCATCATCGAGCCGGACGCGGGCTCGATCACGCTGGACGGCGCCGACTTCCGAGCCCTGGGGGCCCCGGAGCTGCGGGTCGCCCGGACCTCGGTCCAGATGATCTACCAGGCGGCGACGGCGTGCCTGAACCCGGGGTTGACCGTCGATCAGCACCTGCGTGAGACGATCGCGCTGCACCGGCCCGCCGACCTCGCGCGCGCGGACGATCTGATCGCCGAGACGCTGGCCGCGTTCCGACTGGAGGGGAAGGGGAGCGCCCGCCCCCGGGAGCTCAGCGGAGGCCAGCGGCGCCGGGTTGGCGTGGCTCGCTGCCTGCTGCCCCGCCCCCGGCTCGTGATCGCCGACGAACCGACCGCGGGGCTGGATGCGTCGGTGAAGTCCGAGGTGCTGGAGTTGATGCTCGGGGGGCGCGCTCCCGACCAGGCGTGGGTGTTCATCTCCCACGAACTCGACATCGTGCGCTTCGTGGCCGATCGGGTGTTGGTGATGTACCGCGGACGCATCGTGCAGGAGCTGCCGGCGTCCCGAATCGACCCCCGCAACCTGGACGATGTCGACGGCCTGCACCCCTACACCGAACGCCTCCTCCGCTCCGCGCTGACGGCCGACGTGGAGCCGGTGGAGGTCCCTCGGCGGGAGGCCTCCTCCGGCGGCTGTCCCTACCGCGCCGAGTGCCACCGGGTGGACCCGTCCGCCCCGCTCTGGCAAAGATGCACCGAACAGGTGCCCGACCCGGTCCGACCGGGGGGGACGGCCAGGATCTCCTGCCACCTCCTCACGGACCCCGAGACACACCGATGATGCGCTGCCTTGCTGTTGTCCTGCTGCTCTTGCTCCCGACCTCCGTGTTGGCGGGGGGCGCGCGGGTGGTCTCGCCCGATCACGCGGGCAACGCGATGTCTCCGGTCTGGTCTCCGGACGGCCGGCAGATCGCCTACGAGGTCGCGCACGCGCAGGAGAAGTACACGGAGTTGTTCCTCCTGACCGTCGACGGCGGCGCGGAGGAGCGGATCGGCCCGCCCGCGGGCTCTGGGCTGGGCGGCCGCTTCCTCGACCGGCGGCAGGTCAACCACGAGTTCACGTGGTCCTCCAACGGCCAACTGTACGCCTTCAGCAGCAGCGGCAGCGACGACGAGTTCGACGTCTGGATCAAGGGCGTGACGGTCGCGATCGGCACGGACGAGAAAGAGGGCGGGGCGGGGTTCTCGGCGGACGGTCGGTTCCTGAGCTACTGCTCCGCCAGCTCGGGCGACGGCGACCTCTACCTGCTGGACATCTACGCCCTGGAGGCGGCGCCCACGCGGCTGACGACCAACCCGGGCCTGGACTTCTACGCCGTCTGGTCGCCCACGGATTCGGCGATCGCGTACACCGCCATGAGCGAGGACGGCGCCAACATCCACGTGCTCGGCGATGCCTCCGGCAAGGCGTCCGACCGGGCGTTGACGAAGTGGAAGTCGACGCAGATCAAGCCGTCCTGGTCGCCCGACGGCAAGTGGGTCGCGTTCTTCAGCAACCACGACCGGGACGACCGCACGCGGTTCGACATCTACGTCGTGCAGGCGCAGGGGGGCGAGCCCTTCAAGGCCGTCACCGACGTCATCCCCAGCGAGCGCACGGGCCCGGTCTGGACCCCGGACAGCGGCGGGCTGGTCGCGGTCCGAAACGACCCCAACGCGGGCGACCCCCTCGTGCGCGTGAACCTGGGCACCGGCACCTCGATCGAGATCGCCACCGGAACGGTCAACAACGCCGAGCCGGCGCTGTACGGCCGCTCCGGCGACGGCTCGTGGCGGCTCGCGTTCGTCAGCCAGGGCGTCAAGAGCAGCGAAGACCAGGCCTGGCGCCGGGTCTGGGCCATCGACATCCCCGCCCGCTCGCGGTGATCCGCAACGTCACCCGGGACACCACCATCGCCGAGGCGGAGGTGTGGGCCCGGACGGTGGCGGAGCGAACGAAGGGGCTGCTGGACCACGACTCCCTGGCGGCCGGCGAAGCCCTGGTGATCGCACCCTGTACGTCGATTCACATGGTCGGGATGAAGTTCCCGATCGACGTGCTGTTCGTGAACAAGCACCGTCGGGTGATCCGGGCGATCGAGGGGATCAAGCCGGGGTTGAGCTTCACGAGGATCTACTTCACCGCGAAGCAGTGCATCGAGCTCCCGGTGGGGGCGATCGCTTCGAGTGGGACGCAGGTGGGGGATGAGTTGAGCTTCGAGGAAGTGGCAGGCTGAGGACACACGTTGGGGTCCGTCCGGTTCGGAGGGAGTCCTGAACGCAGCTAGCGCTTCGCGTCGAAGGTGAAGAGGTTGCAGCAAGACGCATCCGCTCCCGAGAAGCGAAGCTTTCGAAGGGGCGCCCAGCGCCGCGCAGCGGCCCGAAGGGCGCGTAGTCGCCAAGGAAGCCCCGTGGATCGTCAGGCGACCGAGATCACAAGCCACGGCTAAGCGGCTGCCCGACTTGTACATCTCGGCTGCAACACTCTTGGACTCCGAACCCGGTCGAAGCTCCAAGCGGTGCCCGCGCACCGCTTGGGGTGCGTGGTGGTTCGGCGTGGCAGAGCATTGGCAGCGGGGGTGTACATAGTCGGGCAGCCGCTAGAACGTCGCGGATCTGCTCATTCCGCGTGGCACCCGGGGCTTCCCGGGGACCTACGCGCCCTGTCCGAACCCGACGGCGCCCGCATGTGTTGTCCGTCACCCCGTATTGCGTTCCAAGCACCATATCCCCTTTGGCTGGTCACTCCAGCGACCAGGTAAATGTCAACTTGTTAAATACCGTGAATCATTAACAAATGACGTAGTTGTCAAGTGAAGTGTCAAGGAAATGCAAAGAATAAGTTGACCGTTCCAGAGGGTGGACGCTAGTGTCGTCACCATGATCAGGACCGTGGCACGTACTGAACCTCGGAATCAGGCCGGACAGGGCATGACGGAGTACATCGTGCTCGTCGTTGCGCTCTTCATCGGCTTGATCCCGATCATGGGCGCGTTGCAGGAAGCTTTCGAACGGTACTACTCGTTCGTCGCTACCTGGATCAGCCTTCCCATCCCGTAGCGGATGATTCACCCGGAAACAGCAGGAGTCTGGGGATGGCTTGGAATCGCAACCTCTGCAGCAGTCATGACCTCGATGGTCTACGGCGACCTGCGCGAGGCGAAGATTCCGAACAAGCTGACCTACTCCGCGGCGATCGGCGGGATCGTGCTGCACATCGCAGCGGCGATCGCGACCGGCGGAGTCCCCTGGTGGGACGGCCTGGCCGGCTTCGGTCTGGGCTTCGTGCTCCTGTTTGCGGCCTGGACCTTCGGACCGCAGGGCGGCATCGGGGGCGGGGACGTGAAGGCCTGCGGAGCGCTGGGTGCGCTGGTGGGCTTTCAGACGACCGGCTACGGACTGCTCTACACGGGGCTCGCCGGCGGAGCGATCGCCCTGTCGATCATGATCTGGAAGGGCAAGCTCTGGTTCTCGCTCAAGAACATGAGCCGCTTCTTCTTCACCGCGCTGACTCCCGGGCTCAAGGTCGAGATGCCCAAGGAGGAGAACAGCGACGTCTTTCCACTCGGCGTGGCGATCGCGCTGGGCTTTGCCTGGGCGATGGTCGAGGAAGGGTGGCTGAATGCGGCCCCCGTCTTCGACACGATCTTCGGGCTCTAGGAGGCCTTCGATGAAGCGCTCCACCGCATACGCACTCGCCGGATTCGGCGCGCTGGCCGGTGCCCTCGCCCTCCGGGCGGGAGCCCAGACGTGGGGACGCGAAGCGCCCTCGCTGATGACCGATACGGTCGCCGCGCACTTCGCCGCGTCCACGCCGCTCCCCGGCCCCGTCTACACCCTTGAGATCGTGGTCTACGCCCTGCTCGGCGCCGGCTGCCTCTTCGTGGTCGGCAAGCTCGCCTGGGGCCTCGCCCGCGCGACCGTCCTGGGGGCCCGCGCCGTCGTCCAGCGTCAGCCCGTCCGCATGGGTGAGTCCGGCCAGGCGATGACCGAGGTCGCCGTCAGCTTCCCCGTCCTGCTCATCACGACGCTGATCCTCATGCAGCTGGCGCTGATGTACCAGGCCAAGAACGTCGTCACCTACGCCGCCTTCTCCGCGGCGCGGGCGGCCATCGTCTGGATCCCCGCCACCTCCGAGACCGAGGGCAAGCACCAGATCAACATCGGCGGCGGCGAGAAGTGGGACAAGATCCACCAGGCCGCCGCCATGGCGTGCGTGCCCATCAGCCCCCGCGCCTCCGTCGTGCTCGACGGCCTTCCCTTCATCGGGGACGTCATCGGCGACGCCTTCTCCGTCTTCTCCTCGATGATGTCCGGCTTCGGCCTCGCGGGGGAGTACACGGACAACGCCATCCAGCGGTACGGGTACGCCACCTTCGCCACCGAGGTGAAGCTCTACAAGGCGTCCTCGTCCGGCTTCGACGAGCAGTCCGGCAATGTCACGTGGCAGTACCCCGGCGGCGGCGACGTCGGCATCCGGGTGCGCCACCGCTACTACCTGCCCATCCCGGTCGTGAACCGCATCATCGGCGACGACTGGTCCATCGTGGACATGGGCCCCTTCTTCAGCCTGGACCTCCCGGGCGAGTACACCTTCATTCGCTCGGTTGCGGTGCTGCCGCTCGAGGGTGAAACCGGCAAGCCCGGCGACCCCTGGGCCAACCCCGCCATCCAAGGCTTCTGGGACTGACCATGAGGATTTTCAGCATGGACTTCATCAAAGCCCGCCTGCGCCGCGTCGCCGGCTTCCACGAAGACGAGAGCGGTCAGTCGATCGTCTACCTCGTCCTCATCATGTTCCTGCTCGCCTGCTTCACCTTCATGGTGATCAACAGCGGCGCGCTGCTGCACGACAAGATGCAGGCCCAGTCCGCGGCCGACTCGGCCGTGCTGTCCGGTTCCACCTGGATGGTCCGGGCGATGAACCTCAACTCGATGATGAACATCCTCATGGCCATGTGCATGGCCGAGGCCATCTACATGAAGGCGGTCTACTGGACCGCCCTGACGGCGCTCATCCTGTCGCCGACGATCGAAGCCTTCTGGCTCGGCGTCTGCCTCACCACCGGCGTCTGCAACCCCGCGATGGACGCTCCCATCGACACCATCGACCTGTTCCCGGTCCTCTTCGAGGCCGAGGAAGAGGAAGACTTCATGTGGGACATCATCGAGACGCTGTCCGACATCGAGGCCAACGTCGACGCCGCGCTCCCCGTCGTGGGCGAGCTCGAGTCGGTCCGCATGGCGATGATGAACGGCGCCGGCTTCGGCGTGATGTACCCGCCGACCGCCCCCGAAGAAGAAGGCCAGCTCACCGACCTGTGCGAGTGCGTCTCCAACGGTGAACCAGGCGGCTACAGCGAGGTGATGTACAGCAGCTTCGGCACGCTGACGACCGCCCTGAACCAGATCTCCGGCTTCACCTACGCGGGCGACCTGCGGAACATGGCCTACGGCCTGATGTCCGGCTTCTTCGGCCTCGATGGGCCGCTGTGGGGCGAACTTCAGATTCCGTACCACATCTTCTGGGCCGACACGGCGCCCTACCACTTCACCAACGTGATGTTCGCGATGGCGGTGTGGGCGAGATACTCGATCATGTGCGGCGGCTCCAGCCCGCCGGCAGGCATGGACTACGAGATCCCCGCGGCGTGGTGGTGCTTCTTCTGCGACGACAACGAGATCTTCATCCCGAACCCGGCCGACTACCTGGGTGAGGCGTTCGCGCTGCTTGAGTCGGGCAACCCCAACGTCAAGCCGATGATCCTCGTGTACAACTGGGAGCAGCAGCGCAACTACTGGGGCTTCGCCTACAAGACGCCCGAAGACATTCAGGCCTACTTCATCCCGGACGTGTTCGTGAACACCTACGGCGACTCCGTCGGGATGATCACGGTCGCGCAGGCCCAGATCTACAACCCCCACAGCAACGGCGGCATGTTCAGCCCCCACTGGCGTACCCACCTGGCGCCCGTGGACCTGAGTTCCGACAGCGCCGAGGCGGCCGCGGGCTACCTCATCGGTGCGGGCATCGGCGGGGAAGGGGACCCTGGAGCGGTCTCCGGCCTCATCTCCATCATCTCTTCGGTCACCGGCAGCGGGATCGAAGACCTCATCGCGCACTAGGGAGAACAAGCATGTACCGCCCCACTCCGCGCACCCACGACGACGGCCGACGAGGCCAGGCGATGACCGAGTTCGTCATCTGGGCCTTCGTCCTCCTCCTGATGGTCAGCGGCATCCTCTGGTTCGGGAAGAGCTACGAGCTGAAGCTGCAGTGCCACATGGCGTCCCGGTACCTGGCGTGGTCGCACGCCCAGATCGCCGAGACCGACGAGACCAGCAGCAACATCGTCAACCGCGTCTCGGTCTACTACCCGATGACCGAGAACGCCCCCGAGTTGAACGAGATCAACCCCACCGATCTGTTCAACGCCGGCTCGCTGAACAGCGGCGGTCCCACCGGCGGCGGCTTCGACGTCTTCACGATCATGAGCGGCATGTTCAACATCGCCGACAACACCAACGGCTGGAATGTCGGCGCGACCTACGCGCCCGGCGGAATCCTCGACGACACCATCCCCGACGGCACGCACGTACAAAGCCAGCACTTCGTCAGCGGCGGCGCGTGGCACAAGAAGCAGGTCGAGGGAGACATCATCATCATGGGCGCCAAGACCGGGCTGTTCCTGTGGAGCATGTCGGCCCTGTAGGCCGGCTTAGGAGTTGGGCATGGAAATCTTCCGACTGCTCGCCAAGCGTTCCCTGCGCATCGGCCTGATCGTGCTGCTCGTCGGCATGATCTTCGGCTACGGCCACTTCATGACCCCGCGGGGTCCGGACGCCATGGCGCGCGTATTCCACGACATGGGCGACACCATGAGCTCGCCGGGCATGCCGGAGTACATGAAGCTCCAGGTCGACGAGGGGGCCGTCCAAGAGGTCTACCTCAACGACAACACGCTCTTCTACACGCTCAACCGGACCAGCAAGCCCGTCGGCACGCTGCTGGACTACTACGAGACGCTGTACGCCAACACGTCCACGGACCGGAACATCGAGCCCGACGGCGCGCGCGACGCCCTGCTCAAGCGCATCCCCGCCAAGGACCGCCCCGAGACCGTCAGCAAGCTCGACAAGACCAACGAGATCATCAACGACCGGGTCATCCGGTTCGAGGGTAAGGGCTGGGGCGGCTTCGCGACGATCGTCTCGGGCGACGAGAGCGACCCCAACTGGGCCAACCGCACGGCCGAGCGGATCGGTGAGTTCAAGAAGACCGGCGAAGCCAAGGCGCTGGGCGATCCCAAGGTCGTGGTCGCGTTCGACGATCCCTCCCAGGGCGACACGCAGTACTTCAACGTCTGGCCCGCCGACGACTTCAACCACAAGAACGTCAAGCCCAAGGGCAACGAAGACACCCCCGGGTTCGACGTCGAGGATGTGCAGCGTCCCTTCGGTAGCCAGCGGATGATCACGTTCGGCCAGCAGCACGGCGAGGTCGGCTACACGATCGTCGTGTACCGCGGCGGCGGCGACGTCGACTCGATCCTCGAGCACTTCGCGATTGAGATGAACAACGACGGATGGGCGCTGTCGGGCCGGTTCGCCGAGTCCCAGGCCCGCCAGGACGATCCCGAGCCCGCGCTCCTGTTCGCAAAGGACGGACGCGAGGCCTACATCGGCCTTCGCGAGCAGCCTGATAGCGACGAAGTCACCAGCACCGTGGTGATCTACGAGCGCGGCTGAGACGGTCCGCGCCCCGGTAACGCATTTAAAGCGACCATTGAGGTATCCTTCAGGAGCCCTTGAGCGCCTGCTCATGGCCGCGAAAGGTGAGATGCTTTGAATCGGAAGATTGTGCTGCTGTTGTCGGCTGCGTTGGCGTTGCTCGCCGTCGTGCTGATGAACCTGTACCAGCAGAACCTGAAGAAGGAGCTCGGCGTCGCCGGCGAGCGCGTGAAGATCCTGGCCGCGAAGGAGGACATTCCTGCCTTCTCGGTGATCGAGCGCTCTCAGCTGACGATCCTCGAGTACCCCAAGAACTTCCTGCCTCCGCGCTACACGCCGAAGACCCTGAAGGAGGACATCATCGGCCAGACGACGGCGTTCAACGTGCAGTCGGGCGACCCCATCCTGACCACGGACCTGGCTTCGACCCAGGACGACGCGGGTCTCAGTTCGGTGATCACCCCCCGGCATGCGCGCCCTCGCGCTGCCCGTGGACAAGGTCGCCAGCTTCGGGGGGCTGCTCAAACCCAAGGACCACGTCGACATCCTCGGCACCTTCCAAAAGCCCGGTGAGGGCGACGTGGAGACCGTGACCCTGCTCCAGAACGTCGCCGTGCTCGCGGTCGGCGGGCGCCTCGGCTCCGGCCGTGAGGTCAGCAAGGGGAACCGCCGGGAGGCGCGCGTCTCCACCGTCACCGCCTTGGTGACCCCGGAGGAGGCCGAGTTGCTCGTCTTCGCGCAGGATCGGGGCTCGTTGAGCCTGACGATGCGCAACGAGGAAGACGTCAACACCGAGATGGAACTGGACGGCAAGAACTTTGCCGACATCTTCCGGCCCGAAGTTCGGCGCCGGATTCAGCGCGTGCGGGACACGTCCCCGAGCGTCGTGATTACCTCGCCCAGCAAGCGAGGCCGGCGCCGGTAGAAAGAGGACGAATGCAGAGGTTGGGGACACATCTTTCACTGCTCGCCGCCGTCATGGCGGCGCTGCTGATCTCGATTCCACAGTCCGCTTCAGCGGGCGAGGACTTGATCCTGCGGGTCGGCGAGACCAAGACGATCTTCCTGGGCCGCATCAAGAACGTGCAGGTCGGCGATTCCTCGATCATCGAGGTGAAGGAGATCGAGAACAAGAAGGGCTACATCGCCGTCTTCGGTCTCCAGGAGGGGTATTCCAGCCTCATCGTCGGCGACCTGACCTACGACGTGACCGTCGTGGGCGACATCGAGAAGCTCCGCAAGGACGTCGAGACGCTGCTCATCGACATCCCCGGCGTGGACGTGTTGACCGCCGGCGACCGCGTCGTCGTCGACGGCGTGGTGAAACGCCGGGACGACTTCGAGCGCATCACCGCGCTGGTCGAGTCCAACAAGAACAAGGTCTTCAGCCTCGTCCTCCTGGATGAGCGCGACATCGTCCGCAAGGCCCAGATCCAGCTCCACTTCCAGGTGCTGGAGGTCAACCGGAACATGAACCACGACATCGGCATCAACTGGACCGGCAGCGGCCCCGTGCGCCTCGTCATGGACACGATCAGCTACGTGCAGTTCGGCCCCGGTACGACCATCGGCCCCGGCACCGACCCGGTCACCGGCATCGATGAGGGCACGGTCACCCGCACCCCCGACGACCTGCTGAACTTCAAGTCCGAGACCGACGTGCGGCGCGTGCTCGACAAGGACTTCTTCACCACCGTCAGCGGCGAAGAGGTGGAGTTCTTCCGGGGCTCCGAGCTGGTCTTCATCGCCGAGGGCTTCAACAGCCAGATCATCACCAAGCAGGTCGGCCTCGTGGTCACCGCCACCCCGGTGATCGATGACGACGGGGACATCGACCTCCGCATCGCGATCACCTTCGCGACGGTCGGCGAGGCGGAGTTCGCGGGCAACGTGCCGGCGATCAACACCCAGTCCCACAAGGCTCATGTCCAGCTTCGCGAAGGCGAGAGCTTCGCCCTGTCGGGCTTCTTCCGGCGCGAGAAGGGGCGCGTCCTGTCCGGTCTGCCCGGGCTCAAGGACATCCCCGGCCTCGGCGTGCTCTTCGGGTCCCGCGCGTGGGAGAAGGGCGAGACGGACGGCATCATCGTGCTGACGCCGGTGCTCATCGACCCCGAGCGGCGCTCCATGAAGAAGCAGATCAAGGAGACGCTGGATATCTACGACGCCGCCGACGTGAAGTGGTAGCGCCGTGATTCGAGTCGTCTACCGAGACCCGGAGAGCCAGCGCGAAGTCACCGCAGACTTCGAGCAGGATCACATCCGCGTCGGTCGGGAGGGCGGCAACGAGCTCGTCCTGCCCTACATGGAGGTCAGCCGGTACCACGCCGAGCTGACCGTCAGCGATCGCGCCGTGACCATCACCGACCGCTCCACCAACGGCACCTTCGTCAACGGCGAGCGGGTCTTCGGCAAGCAGGTGATCCAGCCCGGCGATCGACTCGGCAACGGCAACTGCGTGCTGTCGGTCTACACCGAGGAGCAGCTGCGGCAGGCCGAGGCGAACCAGCAGTGGTACGCCCAGCAGGCCGAGCAGCAGGCGGCGGCCGCGGCGCAGGAGTCGCAGCACGCCTACACCGCGGACCAGTACGACCAGCAGGCGTACGTGCCCGAGGGGCAGACCAACGCGCTGGTGCCGGCCGTACAGCAGCAGCCCCACCAGCAGCCCGGCTACTACACCGGCCAGGACATGCAGGCCTACGGCCAGCAGCAGCAGGGCTACTACCAGCAGGATCCGGTGCAGGTGGTGGTGCCAGGGCAGGGGCCTTCGGCGCCGGTCGACCTGAAGCGCCGCATCCACCGCCGGCTGCTCCAGTACATGGACCTCAAGACGCTCGACATGGGCTCGGTCCAGGAAGAGGAGTTGCGGGCTCGCGCGCGCAACCTGCTCATCGACATCATCGGCGAGCTCGAGGCGGACATCGATCCCGCCGTCGACCGCGAGATGCTCATCAAGGAGGTCCTCAACGAGGCCCTCGGGCTGGGGCCGCTGGAGGACTTCCTCGCCGACAACGCCGTCACCGAGATCATGGTCGTCAACAAGGACCAGATCTACGTGGAGCGCGGCGGCAAGCTGACCTTCACGGGCAAGACGTTCACCACTCACGAGGCCGTGCTGGCGGTGATCGAGCGGATCATCACGCCGCTGGGACGACGCATCGACGAGTCGTCCCCGCTGGTGGATGCGCGCCTCAAGGACGGCTCCCGCGTCAACGCGATCATCCCGCCGCTGGCCATCAAGGGGCCCTGCATCACGATCCGAAAGTTCGCCAAGAAGAGCTTCACCGTCGAGGACCTGATCAAGTTCGGCTCGATGAGCCCGCAGATCGCCGGCTTCCTGAACAAGTGCGTCACCGGTCGCTGCAACGTCATCATCAGCGGCGGCACCGGCTCCGGAAAGACCACGCTGCTGAACGTGATGAGCTCGTTCATCCCGCACACCGAACGCATCGTCACGATCGAGGACGCCGCCGAGCTTCGCCTCCCGCAGGACCACGTGGTCAGCCTGGAGACGAAGCCCGCCAACCTCGAGGGCAAGGGCGAGTACACGATTCGGGACCTCGTGAAGAACTCCCTGCGCATGCGCCCCGACCGCATCGTCGTCGGCGAGTGCCGCGGCGGCGAAGCGCTGGACATGCTCCAGGCGATGAACACCGGCCACGACGGCTCGTTGACCACGGGCCACGCCAACTCGCCGTCGGACATGATGAATCGGCTCGAGACGATGGTGCTGATGGCCGGCATGGATCTGCCCATCCGCGCCATCCGCGAGCAGATCGCCTCCGCCATCGACGTGGTCGTGCAGCAAGAGCGGTTCAGCGACGGCACCCGCCGAATCACCGCCGTGACGGAGGTCGTGGGGCTGGACGAGGACGGCCGCCTCATCCTGGAAGACGTCTTCAAGTACCAGCAGCGCGGTATCGAGGAGGACGGCACGGTCAAGGGTGACATCGTGCTGACCGGCTACATCCCGTCGTTCGTGCCGGACCTGATCAATCAGGGAATCATCGTCGACGGAAGCTTCTTGTAGCCATGTCATCCACCCTCGCCCTGTTCACCCTCGCGATCGCGGCCATCGTGTTCCTGATCTCGTGGTTCAACGGGCCCGAGGCGATCAAGGCGTGGAAGCGGTTCGAGCGGTGGTACCTGGAGCGGGTGCACCTGGCGCTGGACGCCATCTACTCGCGCACGAGCCCCAAGCGGTTCTTCTACACGCACATGCTGGTGCTGGGCCTCGTGGTGTTCCTGGTCAGCTCGGCCATCGGAATCATCAACGGGCTCCTCTTCGCCATCCTCGGATACATGCTCCCGTGGACGTCCCTGAAGCGGGCTCGCCGCCAGCGCCGGGAGACGATCGAGGAGCAGATCCCCGACGCCCTCATCTCCATGTCCAACTCCCTGCGCGCCGGCCTCACACTGCCGCAGTCGATGGGCATCCTCGTGGACAACACCGCCCCGCCGATCAGCGAGGAGTTCGGGCTGCTGCTCAAGGAGCACCGCCTCGGCCTGACGCTCGATGAGGCGATGACGAACATGTCCGAGCGAGTGATGAGCAAGAACCTTGACCTGGTCATCACGTCCATCCAGGTCGCTCGCATCGCGGGCGGCAACCTGCCGCAGGTGTTCGAGGACACCGCCACCGCCATCCGGGAGATCTCCCGGCTCGAGGCGAAGATCCAGACCATGACCGCGCAGGGCAAGCTCCAGGCGCTGGTCCTGGGCGGCCTGCCGCCGCTGATGGGCTTCCTCATCTACAAGGTCGACCCGAAGATGATCGCG
>PVBE011209512.1_pt1 | contig 20039 bp, 17 predicted proteins | sample 1631181 | NCBI WGS metagenome assembly PVBE01 (sample SAMN08397723, study PRJNA350692) | Marine metagenome, whole genome shotgun sequencing project. | isolation source: water | place: Pacific Ocean | collected 2012-04 | reverse complement strand
GTCGATCATAAATGATAACTTCAACCTCGAAGCTGTCTCCTGCCTCGGACAAGGCGGTCGCTCTTGCAGTCTTTACAACAGTGTTACCAAGGTCAAGATCGTTTTCCCGCGCAATTTCCAGAATTGCCAGCGCCGTTTCCGCTTGGGCAATTATCGCACAAACGTCCGTGTTTCCACCGCATTCCTTGGCCAGGCCGGCCAGGAATTCGGGGTCCACCTGGGACCGTTTGGAGTGTAGGTCCATATGACCGGCCGCCAGTTTGGAGATCTTGCCGACACCGCCGGCGATGGTGAGGCGAGGAAGCGGGTGGGCGCGCAAATATTTCAGCATGCCGCCGACAAAATCGCCCATGTCGATAATGGCGGTCGGGTCCAGGCCGTAGAGCGTCGCCACGGCCTTTTCCGACGTTGATCCTGTGCAGGCGGCAACGTGATCCAATCCGGCGGCCCGGGCGACATCTATGCCCTGGTGAATGGAGGCGATCCAGGCCGCGCAAGAATAGGGAATGACGATGCCCGTCGTTCCCAGAATGGAAATGCCACCCAGTATACCGAGACGGGGGTTCCAGGTCTTGGCGGCCAGCTTTTCGCCGTTATCGACGGATATCGTGATTTCCAGATCGAGTGTGCGTCCGTGTGCCGCCGCCAAAGCGGCCAGATTATCTGTGATCATCTGCCGGGGGGCCGGGTTGATGGCCGGTTCCCCGACGGCCAAGGGCAGCCCCGGTTTTGTCACCGTCCCGACGCCCGGTCCGGCTTTAAAAGTGATTCCGTTGCCGCCTTTCGTGACTTCAGCGCGAATCAGCGCCCCATGGGTAACGTCGGGATCGTCGCCGGCATCCTTGATGATGCCCGCCATGGCCCTTCCATCGGTGAGAGATTGTTCCTCCAGGGCGAATGCGGGTATTTGGCCGCCGGGCAGTGTTATCTCCACCAACCCCGGAAATTCGCCGGTAATCAGCGCTGTATACGCGGCTTTCGCAGCGGCGGTGGCGCAGGCGCCGGTGGTCCAGCCGTGCCTTAATTTAGTTCTCTCTGATTTTTTTTCAGTTCTCGACATAAAGGTCCTTTTTGAGTTCCCTCCTATTCTGCTAAATTCCCGGCCAATGGAAAACCTTTCGATAGACTTTCCCGAATTTTTACCAGGGACCGTGTGGATCGTCGGCGCCGGGCCGGGCGATCCTGGGCTGCTGTCAATGCTGGCCTTGCATGGAATTCAAAACGCCGATGTCATTGTCTATGACGCCCTGGTGAGCAAGGAGGTATTGGTCATGGCTAACGATGGCGCGGAAATGGAGTATGCCGGCAAACGGGGCGGCAAACCTTCAGCCAAGCAAATCGATATTTCCGAACGTCTGGTAGAACTGGCTAAAGAAAACAAACGGGTGCTGCGTCTGAAAGGCGGTGATCCTTTCGTGTTCGGCAGGGGCGCGGAGGAATGTCTGCGCCTGGCGGAAGACGGAATTTCCTTTCGCATTGTACCGGGAATTACCTCCGGTGTCGGCGGCTTGGCCTACGCTGGAATTCCCGCCACGACGCGCGGTGCCAATACGGCCATTACCTTCATCACCGGCCACACGGCCAGCGGCGATGTACCCGACGATATAAACTGGGAGGCCCTGGCCAAAGGTTCACCGGCTCTGGTGTTTTTTATGGGCACCAAACATATGGGGCGTATCGCCCGCAAATTGATGGAGGCGGGGCGGCCGGACGATGAGCCTGTCGCCATCGTCTGCAAGGCTACCCTGCCCGAGCAACAGGTTTTGGTCACATCGCTCGCTAAATGTGAAGCCGACTATGAAGCCTCCGATCTGGAGCCGCCGGCCTTAATTGTTGTCGGGCCGGTGGTGAATTTACGTGAACAATTAAATTGGCTGAACCTGTGACATCGGGTTTTATGATCGCCGCGCCTTCTTCCGGCAGCGGTAAGACTGTGGTCACCCTCGGCCTTTTGCGGGCTCTCAGGAACAAAGGACTATCTGTGGGATCTCTCAAGGTTGGTCCCGATTACATTGATCCCGCCTATCATACGGCAGCGACGGGCGCGCCCTGCCGGAATTTCGATCTTTGGGCCATGCGGAAAGAAACCTTGCAGGCACAATGCCGGGCGGCGGCGGATAATGCCGACTTGATTGTCGCCGAGGGCGTCATGGGATTATTTGATGGTGCGGCGACCGGTGATAAAAAAGATACCGGCAGCACGGCGGATGCGGCAGCCTGGCTGAACTGGCCGGTTGTTCTGGTCGTTGATTCGGGCGGGCAGGGGACGTCTGCGGCTGCCTTGGTTCAAGGTTTTGCGTCCTTTAGGGATGATGTTGAAATCGGCGGCGTTATTTTCAATCGCATCGGCGGCCCAGCCCATGAGGAAATTCTCCTGAACGCCCTGGAAAGCATATCGGTTCCCTGCTTTGGCTGCATTTCCCGCCACGAAGATCTGGCGCTGGAAAGCCGCCATTTGGGATTGGTCCAGGCGCGGGAAAAAGCGGAGCTGGACCGCTGGCTGGATGTTGCAGCGGGGCGGGTGACGGAAAGTCTCGATCTTGACCGCTTAACCGATTTGGCGCGTCCGGAGGCGATACCGGAAGGAGCGCCTACAGAAACCTTGCCGTCCTTTGCTCAGCACATTGCCATTGCCCGCGATGAGGCTTTTGCCTTCTGCTATGATCATATTTTGGATGGCTGGCAGCAGGATGGTGTGACGCTAAGTTTTTTTTCACCCCTGGCCGATGAAGGGCCGTCCTACCAGGCAGGCGGTGTCTATCTGCCGGGGGGCTACCCCGAACTGCACGGTAACCGTCTGAGCGCCAATGGAAATTTTCTCAATGGATTGCGTCAGGCGCAAGCGCGGGAGGCGGTGATCTACGGTGAATGCGGCGGCTTCATGGTGATGGGGGATACACTGACCGATAAGGAAGGCGTCAGTCACGCCATGGCGGGTCTTTTGCCGGTGGCGACGTCCTTTGCTGAACCAAAATTGCACCTGGGATACCGTGATCTGACCTTGTTGGCGGACGGTCCTTTGGGCAAAAGAGGGCAGAAATTCAGCGGTCATGAGTTCCACTATTCATCGCTCACCCAGATGGCGGGTGGGGCCAGTCTGTTTGAAGTAGGCAATTCAAAGGGTGAAGAGATGCCTGCTATGGGGTGCCGGTTGGACAACGCCATCGGCTCCTTCGCCCACCTGATCGACAGTCGATAAATTAACTTTTAAGGGCGGCTTGGAAACGTTGAAGGGCTTCGTCACTTCCCGGCAAGCCAAGGCGCAACCACGTGGGATGGTCGTCGAAGCGGCGGGAGAGGATACGGTTTTTTCCCAACCGCCTGTAGATTTCCTGCGCGTCGCGGGCGTCAATCAGGCGGAACAGGTCAGTGCCGCCGATGATTTCCAGACCCGCATCCTCCAACACTTCATCCAGTCGCCGCCGTTGCTGCTCCAATAGAAGCCGCATATCAGAAATCCAGGTCTCATCCGACAATGCACGGCGTCCGATTTTGATGGCCGGGCCGCCAACCGCCCAGGGACCAAGCCGTTTTTGGAGCTCGTCCAGCAATTCATGAGGGCCGACAGCGAACCCCAGCCGCAGACCGGCCAGGCCAAAAAACTTACCGACAGATCGCAACACCAGAATATTGCCGGCGCCGCAGTGAGGAACGACGCTCAGTTCCGGCGATAAATCACCGAAGGCCTCATCGACAATTACCAGTCCGGTCCTTTCGGCCAGCTGGCGGATGTCTTCAGTCGGTATCTGCCTGCCGTCCGGATTGTTCGGATTGACCAGCACGGCGATGTCGCCGTCAGCGAGCTCCTCGAACCTTTCCACCTGACGGACATTGTGACCCGACTCAATCCAGCAATGGGGATGTTCGTTGTAGGTCGGTGACAGCACGGCGATGTTCGATTTGGGTGTTTGGCGGGGCAGGGTCTGTAATATTGCCTGGGTGCCCGGCGCGGCGATTATGCCAGCGTGGGCAGGGACGCGATAAAAACTTCGCGCCGCGGCGAGGAGTTCCTCCACCTCGCCCGGCGTTGGTAAATTCCTCAAGACGTCATCTGCCAAGTCGGTAAACGAATAGGTCGTCGGATTGATGCCCGTGGAAAGATCCAGCCAGTCTTCGACGGGCACGCTAAATTCCGCCGCCGCTGCGGACACATTGCCGCCGTGCTTGCGTTCTCTGATTTCGGCGGATTTCGATTTGGTGAATTCTCTGTTCACGGGCTGCTTGCTCTTTATGTCCGGACGATAGTAGCAGGCATATCTTAGGGAGCCCGCCATTTCAAGATGTGCATCTGTGCAGCCGTGCTGGCACCGGTGCATTCCAGAAGCTAAACTGTTCCAATCATGACTCTACCAGTATTCAAAGATCTGAACGTCCTTTGGGAATTACCCGAAAATTGGTGCGAATGGGACCATATTGGGGAAACGCTGCAGCGGGTTTCCCACCATCTCGTTAATCTCGGAACAGCAGACCGGTTCGTCTTTATCGTGACATCGATGGGTGATCAATTGCCGGTGGCCCATTCCGAACGGACCGTGGTTATCCAGACCAGCGATGAAGGCCATGAAATTCCGTCCTATGCCGGGGACGTGTTCATGGTGTTTAAGAACTACCGGCCTTTTGATCCGGCGCCTGAAAATCTGCGCGTCATCCCGCTAGGGTGCAACAAGGATGTCCCGGACTTGGCACTCCGGTCCATGCCGGAACGTCCTGTCGATATCTTTTTCACCGGTTGGGACAATCACCGGGAGAGCTTTTTCACCGCTGTTGACGCCGCATATCCGGCAGGTGAAGGACAGTTGGGTGGACGTGACCTGACGATAGATATTGGCCGGCAGAAGGATTTCAGGTCCGGCATGAAGCCTGAGGACTATGCCCGGCGTCTTGCCGAAACCAAAATAGCGCTCAGCCCCCGCGGGGTCAGTCATGAGACCTTCCGTACCTACGAGGCCATGCGTGCGGGCTGCATCGTCATTGCTAACCGCCAACTGCCCGCTTGGTATCTCGACGGTTGGCCGGTCATTGAACTGGACGACTGGCAGGGGTTTGGAAAAATAGTAGAGGATATCCTAGGTGATGAGATGCGCCTGCAGGACCTGTCAGAGCAAAACCGGACATGGTGGCAGAATTATTGCAGCCCGGAGGCAGTTGCCCATTATGTGGTCCGGGAACTGTCCCTCAAATTGATGCAGGGGGAATAAGTGTCAGAAATCGCCCACGTGCCGACAACTCTTTTTACCGGCTTTTTCGGTGTTGGCAAGACGACGGCGATCCGGTCACTGCTGGCGCGTAAACCGGCGGATGAAAAATGGGCCATACTGGTCAACGAGTTCGGTGAAGTGGCTGTCGACCAGGCGGCGTTGGAACCAAAGGGCGAGGCAAAAACGGATAGCGGAGTCGTCATCCGGGATATTCCCGGCGGCTGCATGTGCTGCATGATGAATGTACCCATGCGCGTGGCGGTAACCGAAATTCTGCGCCGCGCCCGGCCAGACCGGCTGCTGATAGAGCCGACCGGCATGGGGCATCCGGCAGGCATACTGGATCAACTGCGGGAAGGGGAACTGGCCGACGCTGTGGATGTTGGTGCGGTGATTTGTTTCGTTGATCCCAGGGTTATTCATGATCCCCGCATTCAAGCAGCGGAAGTCTTTCGCGACCAAATCCATATTGCGGACATTCTGATTGCCAGCAAGGCCGATCTGGCTAAACCGGAGCAGCTTGTTGCCTTCCGCGATTGGGCAGAAAAGTTGTATCCGCCGAAAAATTATTTCGCCGTCGTGGCCAACGGTGAAATCGATATGGCCTATTTAGATATCAAAGGCGACGACACGCGGGCCCCTTTATTTGCTGATCTTCATCATCACGAACATGCAGGGGGCGGAAAGGTGGTGAATGAGACACCGACCACCGGCACACTGGTTCGGCGGGAAAACACCGGCGGCGGGTATAAGGCTTGCGGCTGGATATTCCCGCCCGATCACTCCTTTGACCGGGATGGCGTGCTTGATCTATTGGGGCCGCCGGGGCCTGTTGGAATCAAGCCGGTGGAACGGCTTAAAGGTGTGATCCGGGTTGGTAAAGAGTGGCTGCTGATTGATCGGGTCAGCAATGAAATTTTGGTTACCCCAATTGCCTATCGTCGGGATAGCCGCCTGGAAGTAATTGTGCCGGAAACCGCCACGGCTGATTGGGACAAGCTGGAGAAGGCTCTGGTGAATTTGCAACAATCGGAATAAATTTTAAACGTACTTTTAGGTCCTGAATATATCACGCTATCATCATTTAAACGTGATTTTGTCATTTTCTTTTTTTTTAGTAATTTTGCTATAATTCATAAAAACGATTATCAGAAGGAATTAAAAAATGGGGAAGACGTATAATTATGCCCGCTACAAAATGTCCGAGTACGACCTCGGCAGTTTTCCGGGGCGCAAGGCAGGTGAGATTGCCGACAATTTCACTGTCCGCAATCAAGAAGGTGCGGAAGTCAGCCTCGATTCCTATCGGGGCAAATGGGTGGTGCTCGAAACCGGGTCCATCACCTGTTCCATGTATGTGAAGAATATTTCCGGTATTAAGCGGCTGCAAAACAAATATCCGGATGTTGAATTTCTTTTGATTTATGTCAGGGAGGCCCATCCCGGTTCCCGCTTGGGTCCCCATGAAACGGATCAGCAGAAGCAAGAAATGTCCAAGCAGTTGCAGGATGTGTACAAAGAACCGCGGACTGTCTTGGTCGACAACGTCAATGGAGAAATGCACAAGGCCTATGGCGAGATGCCTAATATGGTTTACATCATCGATCCTGACGGCAAAGTTGTTTATCGCTGTGACTGGGCTTTTCTGAAACTTATCGACAGGGTCTTGGCCAATCGAGATAAGATCCATACCGACGAACATGTCCAAATTATTACGGCGGCGCCCTGGATCATGATACCGGTCGTACTGCGCGGCGGCTGGGATGCATTGTGGGATCTAGCGATCGCTTTACCGATGATTACCTGGGCGCATTTAAAAGCGGATTGGGCGAACTTTAAGAATAAATTCAAGAGTGAAGAAAAAATATTACCGGAAACTACTGACTAGCCTATTCATTTTGTTTTTTGGAAAATTTTTTTCAGATTTAGCGCTTTCAAATGTAACGGGAGGTCTTGGATTCAACCTTTTTGGCTGTTAACGTGAACGAGTAATTTCAGGCCATTGCATATTGCTGTAATATTTGTGCTTTATGGTTATGATGGTAAACGACAAACGATTGGGCATTCAGCTCAATATCATAAAGGGAGTATTAAAATGAAAAAACTCAAAATATTCAACTCAATTGCTATGGCAGTAAGTGTTGGTGGCATGCTGACGTTATCAGGCGGCCCATCCTTGGCAGCGGGAACAAAATTGACCTTGGTTCACCCGTTTCCTGATTTTCTGATCTATACGAAAAACTGCAAATCACTGGTCAAAGCCATTAACGAACGCGGTAAAGGCGAAGTCAGTATCGAAGTGCTGCCGTTCAATTCAATCAAGATGTTCCAGCAGCCGCCTGCTGTCAGCAAGGGCCGTGTCGACATCGCTTGTACCCCGGCGGCATTCTATGCGCGCGCCATTCCTGAGAATGAAGCGATTTCGACTGCCAGTTCGACTCCGGCGCAGGCTCGTGCGGCTGGTGGTATTGATATCATCGACGGGCTCCATCGGAAGCATTTCAACGCGAAATATCTCGGCTGGACCTCCGGCGGCAACAATTTCCGCATTTACATGAAAAATGCGCCGAAATTTAATGCCAAAGGACTGCCCGATTTTACTGGCGTCAAAATGCGCGACAATCCGATTTACGGTGCCTTCCTGCGCGCCCTCAAAGCTTCCACCCATAATCTGAGCTCCTCGCAGGCCTATGCCGCTCTGGAAAAAGGCGTTATCGATGCCGCCCCGTGGGCAACCCAGGGATTACAGGGCTTGAAATGGGATAAATTCCTGCGTCATGCCATCCAACCGGATTTTTACCAGACCGACATCGGTTGGCTCGTGAACCTGGATAAGTGGAACGGGTTGAGCGCCAAAGGCCGCAAGATCATACAGGATTCAGTATTGGAATTTGAAAAAGCCAATAACGCCAAGCTTGGGGATATGGCAGACGCCGAAAAGAAAAAGCTTATGGCGGAAGGCATGAAATTCCACACCGTACCCAACGGCAAAGCCTATTTAAAAATTGCCGTCGATTCAGCTTATGAGCGCATGATGGGTCGGCTGAAAAAAGCAGGGCGTCCGACCGATCACGTTGCTAAACTGAGGGCCGCCTTTCAGCAGTAACGCTAACTGAACGTAGAAAATTAGATCCGAGAACGCGCGCGTGCTTTCGCAAATCGACAGAATATGGGGCGGTTTGCTATGGGCTTTGATGGGGCTGGCGGCGATTTACACCGGCCTCATCATGGTCGCCATAATTTACATGACCACGTCCCGCTTTCTCGGGTTTACCTATAACGATTTTACCATCACCTTCATCGAATACGGCTTCCTTTACATTCTGTTTCTGGGATCGCCCTGGCTGATAAGGACCCGGGGGCATGTCTATATTGAAATGCTGACAGCGGCGGTTCCCGATGGTTTCCGTATTGTCTTATCGCGCCTTATTGCGATCGTTGCTGCGGCGATTTGCCTGATCTGGACCTGGTACACCTGGCAGATTTTTATGGAACAACTCGATGACACCATGGGCTTCGATGAACTCAGGGGTCAGTTGGACATTCGTTTGTGGGTCAGCACCATCGCTTTTCCCCTCGGTTTTTTCTTGATGGGATTGGAATTCCTGCGCTTTGTGTTCACCAAAGAACCCATGCATACCGGCCTGGCCGGTATCGCCAGTGATCACGCCGAACTAGAAGAGACCAAGCGCAGTTTGGCGAAAGAACTGCCCAAAGAGGCAGGGGGATAATTCCGGATGGAATGGTATTGGACACTCCTGCTGTTGTTAGGCTCCATCCTGGCGTTGATGTTTATCGGGCTGCCGGTTGGTATCGCCTTTATTGTCGTTAACACCGTTGCCGCCTTTTTTCTGTTCGGACGGTTCGGCAGTTTTGACGCCAACATGTTTGCCGGTATTACCCAGCTGACCGACAACGCCTTCGCCAATATTACCATTTTCGCCATCGTGCCGATCCCGATGTTTTTGCTCATGGGGGAGATGTTTTTCCACACCGGCCTGGCCAACCGGATGTTCAACGCCGTCGAACGCCTCATGGGGCGGGTGCCGGCCCGGCTTTCTTATGTCACAGTCGCCGGCGGTACGGCTTTCGCAACGTTGTCCGGGTCATCCATGGGGTCGACAGCTTTGCTCGGCACCCTGATGATCCCGGAGATGTCGAAGCGCGGTTACAAGAAACATATGTCCATTGGTCCGATCCTGGGCACCGGCGGCTTGGCCATGTTGATTCCGCCGTCGGCACTGGCTGTTCTGCTGGGGACCTTGGCGGAACTGGATATCGGAAAATTGCTGATCGCCGGTGTTATTCCGGGACTTCTGCTGGCCCTGTTTTACACCATTCTGATTTTTGTCTTGGCCACGCGCGACCCCAACGCGGCGCCCGCATATGATGTGGAATTCACGAGTTGGGGAACGCGGATCCGCCTGCTGTTGCTTGATATTTTGCCGATGATATCCGTTATCTTTATGGTCATCCTGCTGATCATGTTCGGAATCGCGACGCCATCGGAATCGGCGTCTTACGGGTCCCTTGGGGTCATGTTCCTGGCCATCCTGTATCTGTTTATCGTGCCGCTGGTGCAGGGCGATATGGATGCCGTCAGGAAGTTCCTGCCGTTTTTCGGCAAAGCCCTCTGGCAGTCCCTGTGGGGCGCCGGCCGCGTGACGGTGATCGCCTTGTTCATCCTTTTCGGCTCGTCGCTGTTCAGCAATGTCCTGGCCGCTTCCCAGGCCAGCCTCAGACTCATTGAATGGGTTACCAGTTTTGACGTTTCGGCTTTGACGCTGCTGCTGCTTATGTTCGGGGTGTTACTGGTGCTGGGCATGTTCATGGATCAGTTGGCCATGATGCTGCTGACGGTGCCGATATTCTTCCCCATCGTTCAGGGCGTCGATTTCGGTATGGCCACTGAAATGAAGCTGATTTGGTTCGGTGTCATCATGCTGCTCGCCATGGAGATCAGTTTTACCACCCCGCCATTCGGATTGCTGTTATTTGTCATGCAGGGGGTGGCGCCCCCGGGCACCCGTTTCAGCGAAATCTGCCTGGCCGCTTTACCCTTTATGGGATGCGCCATATTGCTGGTGGCCCTGATCGTCATGTTTCCCGCCATCGCCATCTGGTTGCCGTTTTTGGGCAGTTAGGGGCGGGTAAGTTTAGGCAGGGTTATAGCTGTTATGCCGAATATGTTTCCTGCCATACGTTGACCCCTTGCTGGGTTTGTGCGAAAAAATATTCCAGTAATATTTCACGCAAAATCCACAGTTTTTCACCAAGCGAGACGGATAGTTATGAGCCACGCAACTGAAAATTTTATTCTTATCGAGGACGGCAAGGAAACGCCGGTCGAAGTCAAAGTGCCGGAACTGATTATTGCCGGCTGGACTGGATCGGATGTTGAAGCCGTTGAAAAGCACATCGAAGAATTGGCGGAGTTGGGCATTCCCCGGCCGACCACGGTGCCGATCTATTACCGGGTGGCGGCCACGCGCCTGACCACCGCCGACGCCATTCAGGTCTCCGGCGGCGAATCCAGCGGCGAGGCGGAAGCCGTCCTGATCAATATCGACGGGCGCCTGTGGGCCGGCGTCGGCTCCGATCACACCGACCGGGAAGCCGAATCCACCGGCATCGCGCTGTCCAAGCAAATGTGCGAAAAGCCCGTGGGTCCGAAGCTGTGGCCCTACGATGAAGTCAAAGATCACTGGACCGAGCTCAAACTCCGCGGCTACGCCCATATTGATGGCGAACGGGTGCTGTACCAGGAAGGCACCCTGGCGGCCATGCGGTCCCCGGAAGAACTGATTGAGAAATATGTCGACGGCGGCAGCAAGCTGGCCGATGGCAATCTGATGTTCCAGGGCACCCTGGCGGCCATCGGCGGTATCCGCCCGGCCACTCGATTCGAAATAGAGCTGGAGGACCCCGTCCTCAACCGCACCCTCAGCCACGGCTACGATGTCATCGAACTGCCCGTCGCGGGATAATATTGCAAGTCTAACAGGGTTATAAAGTTTAAAGGGCTGCCGGCCGGCGGCCCTTTTTTTATTTAGTTAATTATCACTGGCGAAATTTTTATAGTTTTCTCCTGATGATTGGGATTCTCCCCTCTGGCCCCGCCATACAGTCAGTTGAGCCGATCATAACGTGACCACCGATTTCGACGTTGGCCGGTCATGGATCAAATTCGAGCAATTTAGGAGGATACTAGGTCCACTAATCCGCTACCCATGCATATCACGACCGATGAGAGCAAAGTCGACTTTGTCTCATTTGACGCCGTCTATCCATCAGTAGGATTTCACCGTGGCACGTCAATAACTTATCCAGATGACTATATTGAGAAAAATTTTGGGCCTGGGGTGTTCGGTTTTTTTGCTTTTCACGAAAATGAACTTATAGGTGTCGCCCGAATCTTAAGCGATGATTGTGTCTGTGCCCATGTCGCTGAGATATGCGTCCACAGAAACTGGCAACGTAAAGGTGTTGGAAGCGCCTTAATGAAAGCCGTAGTCAACCGATTCTCGGGCCTTGCCATATATGCTGCTTCGCTCGTGGGTCAGGAAGTATTTTTTGCAAAAATGGGCGTCGTACCGCAGCCGCTGGCTATTGCTTGCGGGTGGGCACCAGATGGCGCCGACTGGGTAGAGAGAGGGGCTGACAAATGACGCCCATCGATCACGATATTATTCGATTTGAAGAAACAACCGTTAACTTGAGTAAAAAAGCCTTGGCTGATTTGTATGTTTCTGTCGGCTTTGGTAAGCAGGAAAATTACAAAGACCGCGATGACATGGTCGAAGGTATGTTCGGTCCTGGTGTTTTCGGAATTTTTGCTTTTGACAATGGAGCTTTGATTGGACTGGCGCGCGTCCTCAGTGATGACTATTTAGTCGCCTGGATTGCCGAAATTGTTGTTCATCCCGACTGACAAAATAATGGTATCTGAAGTTCCTTGCTCGAACGCCTCAACGCGCGTTTCCGGCATGTTGCTCTTTATACGGCTTCGTTTACCGGACAGGAAGATTTTTTCATAAAAGGTGGCGTCCCGGTCCGGCCCCAACTGACCGCCTGTAGCCGATGATAATATTGCCCCCCAAAAAGTGTACCAGGAATACTTTCACAATTACTGGTAAAAGTATTCCTGGTACACTTTTTTAGATCTGCGCCATAATGTTCTTACGGAATGATTCGATGTGGTTCCTGATGGCGCCTGTGGCGGCTTCTTCATCGTGGTCTTTGATGGCTTCCAGGATGGTCTGGTGCTCTTTTTGAACTGAACTATGATGATTGGCGTCGGTCAGGGAGATAAACCAGAAGCGCAAAGAGCGTTCGTGAAGATTGCGCAACAGGTCGCCGAGCACCACATTCTTCGTCGCTTTTGACAAATGATCGTGGAACTCGCGATCCAGCAGCATCTGTTGTTCAATGTCACCGTTTTTCGAAGCTTCGGTGGATTTTTCGAATGTCCTGCTCAGATTTTCAATATCTTTCTCGCTGGCCCGTGCGGCGGCAAGGCGGACGCATTCCACCTCGTTGATCAGGCGGACATCAATGATCTCCATGACTTCGTTGAGGCTGACGGCTTTGACGATAAATCCCTTGCGCGGAATGACCTCGACCATGCCTTCCAGCATCAAGCGGTTGAGCGCCTGGTGAACGGGCGTCCGGCCGGTCTTAATCAGATCACTGACATAGGCTTCGTTGAGATACGTCCCCGGCTGAAATTGCAGGGTAATGATCAAATGCTTGATCTTCTCATAAGCTTGCTCGTGAAGCGGTTTCCCTGATTTCTTTTTTGCCATTTATTTAAATTCCCTAAAATACACGCTTTTTGCTGACATGTTTGTTGGCGGCATAGAGCACTTGGGCAGGTTTAGCAATAAATTACTGTAATAGGTCCTATCCCTATATGGTTTAGCTCGTACCTTTCTCACCAAGAATCGGATCACCAGCGTTTATAAAATCTATTTCGTGGCATAAACTTCAATTTGAAGTATTGACAGCCTTTCAAAAATTCGGATATTGAAAAATATCACAAGCGTTTCACAGAACGCAAGAGTGTTTTAATCCTTTAAGTTCGCCCGAAGTAACGGGCCGGCTTAAAACCAGCCAGGAGAGTGCGACATGGGTGAGGCCTCATCCCCTACTAAATTTCTGGGACAACCGGTTGAACGGGTCGAAGATGCGACCATCCTGACCGGCAATGCTCAATATACCGATGACATGGCGACGCCGGTCGGTACGTTGCATGCCGCCATTCTGAGATCGCCTCATGCCCATGCCAAGATTACGTCGATCGACGTTTCCAAGGCCGAGGCCATGTCAGGGGTTCATACCGTTCTGACCGGCAAGGATATTCAGGAAGAATCCGACCCATTTCTCATTGTCCTCAGGCTGCCCCTTGATCAATGGTGTCTGGCCGTCGACCGAGTGCGGTTCGTGGGTGAATCCGTTGCCGTGGTTATCGCTGATGACCGTTATCTGGCCGAAGACGCCCTTGAGTATATTGCAGTCGAGTATGAGCCTCTGGAAGCCGCCGTGGCGCCGCTGGATGCCACCAAGGAAGGCGCGCCCTTGGTCCATCCAGATGCTGACACCAATGTGGTCTCCGAACGGGAATATCATTATGGCGATCCCGATAAAGCATTCGCCGACGCTGACAAAGTGGTCGAGTTAACGATCGACTATCCCAGGAATTCCCAGACACCGTTGGAAGGCTTCGTGGTGGCCGCCAATTATCAGTCGGGCGACCAAAGCTATGACGTGGCGTCGAATTTCCAGGGACCGTTCACCGTGCACCCGGTGATGTCCAAGGCGCTCCGGGTTAAAGGTTCCAAATTGCGGCTGCGGTCACCCGCTTATTCAGGCGGCGGGTTCGGCGTTAAGCAGGCGATGTTCCCGTACGTTGTGTTGATGTGCATCGCGTCAAAACGTATCGGCCGGTCCGTAAAATGGGTCGAGGATCGTTATGAACACATGACTGCGGCCATCGCCGCGCCCAACCGCATTATTAAAGCTAAAGCGGCGGTGATGAATGACGGTCTGGTTACGGGTCTGCATTTCGAACAGCTTGACGATTACGGTGCGTTTTTGCGTCCGCCCATGCCGGGACCCCTTTACCGCCAGCACGGCATTATGACCGGCGCCTACGACGTCAAAAACATGACCATTATCAACCGGCTGGTGCTGACCAATAAAACACCGTCGGGCATGGTCAGGGGATTTGGCGGGCCGCAGATATACTACTCCATTGAACGGCTGATGCAGACCGTTGCCGTTGAAATGGGTATGGATCATCTGGTTGTTATCCGCCGCAACCTGATCCCGGCAGGCTCTTTCCCCTACCGCGCTGCCGCCGGTGCGCTGATCGAATCCGGTGATTACCAGACGGCGCTTGAACTGGCGGAAGAAAAGGGCGGCTTGGCGGAACTCAAGAAACGCCGGGACGATGCCCGCGCCGAAGGGCGGCTGTACGGCATCGGCTATACATGTGTGGTCGAACCGGCCCAGTCTAATATGGGTTATCTCAGCACTATTAACTCCCTCGAGGAACGGCAAAAGGCCGGTCCCAAGGGCGGTAACGTGGCCATTGCCACCGTTAATGTGGATCCGCTGGGCGCGGTGACAGTCACCGCCGACAGCCTGCCCCAGGGGCAGGGGCACGCGACAATTTTAAGCCAGATTGTCGCCGATGAATTGGGCCTGAAACCCTCCGACATTCAAGCCAATATGGAGCGGGACACCCAGCGTGACCCCTGGTCCATCGCCACCGGCAACTATTCCAGCCGGTTTTCATCTTCGACCGCCGTGGCCGGTCAGATGGCGGCCCGCAAAGTCCGGGATAAGCTGGCTACCATCGCGGCGCAGACATTGAATGTACTCTCGGAAGAGATCGAATTCGCCAACGGTCAGGTGTTCTGCAAAGATAACCCGGACAATGCCATCCGGTTCAGCCGGGTCGCCGGCACGGCCCATTGGTCGCCGGGCGAACTGCCCACGGATATGGCCCCCGGTGTTACCGAAACGGCCACCTGGTCGGCCCCTGAACTGGAGCCGCCCAACGAAAAGGACCAGATCAACACGTCGCTGACTTACGGCTTCGTCTTCGATATTTGTGGCGTTGAAGTGGACCGGGACACCGGTGAAGTGAAGATCGACAAATACGTAACCATGCATGATTCCGGTGAGCTCCTGAATCCGCTGCTGGCCGATGGTCAAATCTATGGCGCCTTTGGTTGGGGCGTCGGCGCGGCGCTTTATGAAGAATTCGTCTATGGCGACGACGGAAGCTTCCTGTCGGGCACTTTTGCCGACTATCTCTGCCCGACGGCCATGGAGGTTCCCGAGCCGCAAATCCTGCACATGAACAGCCCGTCGCCTCTGACCCCCTTGGGCGCCAAGGGCATCGGCGAAGGTAATGTCATGAGCACCCCGGTCTGTATTGCCAATGCCGTCAGTGATGCGCTCAGCGTCAAGGACCTCAAACTACCGTTGGTGCCGGCCGTACTGCTCGAACTGATCGACGACCAGGAGCCCGCGCCACCCGAAACGGTGACCGCGCCCGAAGCGAAAAAGAAGCCGGGTCGCGGTGTTGAAGGCAGCGGTTCGTGTTTCGTACCGGCATCGCCCGATGACGTCTGGAAAACCCTGCTTGATCCTGTCAAGCTGGCTGGCGTCATTCCGGGCTGCCATAGTCTCGATGAAGTCGGTGAAAACAGTTACAAAGCCGACATTGCGATCGGCGTTGGCGCTGTCCGCGGCCGCTTCCAGGCCCAGGTGCAGTTAAGCGATCTCAATCCGCCCACTTCTGTCCTATTGGCGGGTGGCATGACCGGTCCGCTGGGCTCGTCATCAGGCAGCGGGCACGTGACCCTGACCGAGGAAGACGGTGGTACGCGGGTGACCTACGAATACACCGTTGAGATTAACGGCAAAGTAGCTGCCGTCGGCGGGCGTATGCTTGATGGTGCCTCCCGGGCCTTGGTCAAACAGTTCTTCAATCGCCTGGTGGCCCAGGTGGAAGGCAAGGAAGCGCCGGGAGAACCCAGTAAATTAGAAGCGTCCTGGTGGGACCGTTTCAGGGGGAAGAAATAATGAAACCCAGTTCCTTTGATTATATCCGCGCTGAATCACTCGACCATGTGCTCAGTTGTCTCGCCGAACATGGCGATGAGGCGGGTATTCTCGCCGGTGGCCAATCAATGGTTGCCATGATGAACTTCCGCCTGGTGCAACCCAATTACCTGATCGATATTTCAGCCCTCGAAGAGCTGAAAGAAATCAAACTGAACGGCGGTCATGTCGAGATATCAGCCGCGGTCACCCAGGCCAACCTGATGGCTTGGCCGGAGATTAATAAACATTTGCCGTTGCTGGTCGAAGCCCTGCCCAATGTGGGGCACTTTCAGACCAGGGCCAATGGCACCTTCTGCGGCAGTATCGCCCATTCCGATCCGAGCTCCGAGCAGCCGCTATGCTTTGCCGTTTTGGGCGGCGAAGCTGTGCTGCAATCCAAGCGCGGCAAGCGGACTTTGTCGGCGGCTGAATTTCAGACGGGTCTGCTGGCGACGGCCCGGGAAGCGGACGAGATTTTATCGTCGGTCCGTCTGCCCGTGCAGAAGCCGGGCGCTGGCTATGCCTTTGAAGAAATCACGCGCCGTCGCGGTGATTTCGGCATCGTCTCCGTGGCGGTAATAGCCGATGGAAACAATGTCAGGATCGGGGTCGGCGGTGTTGCCGACCGCCCGGAAATCAGGGATTGGGAGAAAATTTCGGATGGTGATCTGGATGACGCTCTCAATGCTTTCGCCTGGGAAATGGGGGGCGATGATGACATTCACGCCACGGCGAAGTATCGCCGGAAATTGGTGCGCCGTATCGGTCGCCGTGCAATCGAGGAGGCCAGAAAATGACGCAGCTAAGCCAGGAATCGAAACACAAGATCACCATGACGTTGAACGACAGAGAACAATCCGGCTATGCCGAACCGCGCATGCTGCTCAGCGACTATTTGCGTCAGGAAATGGCTCTGCAGGGCGTTCATGTGGCCTGCGAACATGGTGTCTGCGGTGCCTGTACCGTTCGCATCAACGGTAAAGCCGTGCGGTCCTGCCTGACCTTTGCCGTGCAGGCGGACGGCGCCAATGTTGAAACGGCTGAAGGCTTAGCTTCCTCTGAAGGTGAACTCAACGATTTGCAAAAGGCGTTCCGCAAGCATCATGGCTTGCAATGCGGTTTCTGCACCCCCGGGATCCTGATGTCGGTGGAAGCGTATCTCGAAGTGAACCCGAAACCGAACGAGGAAGAAGTCCGCGACATGTTAAGCGGTCACCTTTGCCGCTGCACCGGTTATACCGGTATGGTCCGGGCTGTTTTGGATGTGGTGGAACAGCGCAACGGCGGTTAGCTTAACTCGTTTTCAGTTTTGATCTTTCGGGTCGCTGCTGATAATGTCCGGCTAAATGACCGACGACAAAAGTGCCGCTTCTGCGGCGAACACCCAAAGCTCAGTCAACCATACCCAGGCTTATTTGCTGATCAGCCTGGCCGTCTTTCTGTGGGCGGTGGGAACAGTGATCGCGCGCGGTATTCATGAGGAAGTCCCGCTGATCGGCCTTTCCTTCTGGCGTTGGTTGATTGCCAGCGCCGTTATGCTGCCCTTCGTCGGACGCGAACTGTATTATAAGTGGAAACTGGTGCGCCAGCATCTGTGGATTCTTGTCTCCCAAGGAATTATCATCGTCGGCAGCGGAGCGCTCCTGTTTGTCGGCGTGATGTTCACCACGGCGATTAATGCTGTATTGATCAATGCCGCTCAGCCCGTGCTGACGGTTATGCTGGCCTGGATTGTTTTGGGGGACCGGCTCAACAAAATTCAGTTGCTGGGGATCGTATCAGCCGTGATCGGCGTCGGCATTATGATCATCAAAGCCGATTTTCAAGTGCTTAGCGATTTCGAATTTAATGTCGGTGATCTCCTGGTAATCTTGGCGGTGATGGGGTACGCCACCTATGCCATACGAATTCGTAAACTGCCTCAAGGGCTCGGCACCTTCGCCTCACTGACCGTGATTCTATTTTGCGGTAGTTTATTTCTCTTGCCGGTCTATGTCGCCGAGGCGGTTTATATAAAACCGTTGCCGTTCAGCGGCTATATCGTATTTCTTGTTGTGCTTATGGCGCTCGGAATATCGATCGCTTCCATGGCGAGTTGGAACAAGGGAAACAGTATCGTCGGGCCGAGCCGGGCGGCGGCTTTCGTTAATCTGCTGCCCGTCTATGGCGCCATTCTGGCGATACTGTTTTTAGACGAGGAATTGTTTCTCTATCATATTTTCGGTGCCGTGCTCGTCTGCGCCGGCATTTTCATGGTGGTGAGACATCGCTGATTTTATCGGCTTGGAAGGTTGGGGGATAGAATGACCATTGAACTCTATAATTTTGCTGCGTCCACATGCAGCCAGAAAGCGCGCATCTGCCTGCAGGAAAAAGGCCTTGAGTGGAAAGATCACCTTTTTCACCCGGGCAAAGGTGAGCATCTGCGGCCGGAGTATCTTGAAATTAATCCCAATGGCGTGGTGCCGACCCTGCTCCATGACGGGCAGCCGGTGGTCGATTCCGCCGTCATCGTCGAGTATCTGAATGATGTTTTTCCGGAACCGCCCCTGGCTCCCGATGCACCGATTGAGATTGCTAAAATGCGGACCTGGATGCGCTTCTTCGAGGAGGTTCCCACTCCTGCCGTTCGTTATCCGTCGTTTCAAAAGGTATTAATCCAACCCTTTAAGAACATCAGCGCCGAAAAGTTTGAGAGAGCGGCGGAAAAACGGCCCCTCAAAACGGATTTTTACAAGCGCATGGGGCAGGACGGCTTTTCCGACGCGGAGATGAAAAAAGCTTTTGACGATATCAATATCACCATCGTGAGGTTGGAAAAGGCCTTATCGGCCGGTGGACCCTGGATTATGGGGGAACGGTTTACCCTTGCCGATATCTGCGTCATCCCGACCTTCGACCGGATGGCTGATCTCGGCTACAAAAACATGTGGGAAGAAGGCTATCCCGCCGTGACCGACTGGGTTGATCGGTCGTTGGGGCGTCCGTCGGTGAAGAAATCTTTTTACGAAGGTTCCCGGTTCTCTGAAGTCTATCCCGACCTCGAACTGGGCCGTTAGAAATCTGACGTTTAGGTGTGACGTTCCAGCAGTTCTTCCGCATTCCCGAATAGAATCGCCTCGCGGTCGACATCGCTGAGACGGGCGTCGTCGATGGCCTTCTTGCTCCAATCGGTCAGGAAAATGGGGCAATCGGTGCCGAACACCACACGGTCAGCGCCGAACAGGGCCACCGCTGTCTCCAAGGCGCGGGGTCCCAGGGACGAGCAGTCTACATGCACCCTTTGTGATTTTTCGGATGGGTAGGGTCTGTCAAATCCTCTGGTAAAAGCGGTCTGGTCCATGCGTTCTATAACCATCGGCAAGGTGCCGCCCAAGTTGGCGACCTGAAGAGTGACGTCAGGATAGGGGTCAAGAAAATCGGAAAACAAAAGGGTCACCATGCAATGGGCGACCCGGTCCTGCACCACCAGGGCCATGCGTTCCGGCACGCTATCGGAAAAGGGGGTGCGCCGGTTAGGATCATAGGTTTCCGGCACCTCATCAGGGCGGCGGCCGGGGTGAATAAACAGGTGCCCGCCGATGTCTTGGGCAATTTCGAAGATCGGTCTAAATTTTTCCGCATCGGCGAGGGAAACGAAGCCGTTGACCGGTAATATGGCGCCCATCAGGCCCAGTTCATTACGGGCCCTCCTGTATTCCTCCACCGCCAGGTCCATGTCGG
>PVBE010758534.1_pt1 | contig 20040 bp, 23 predicted proteins | sample 1631181 | NCBI WGS metagenome assembly PVBE01 (sample SAMN08397723, study PRJNA350692) | Marine metagenome, whole genome shotgun sequencing project. | isolation source: water | place: Pacific Ocean | collected 2012-04 | reverse complement strand
GGAAAGGATAGAGATTATCATGACGAGCAAGAAATTCTTAGTAAGTTTGAAGAGTTTGTAGAGCAATTTCCTAATCCCCTCCTGGTTGCCAAGAACGCTCGTTTTGATATGCACTTTGTTAATGCCAGAAAGAACGAGAAACTAAAAAAATATCCAGTTCTCGATACAGATCCTTTCATCAAGCACCACGCCCTTCCCCTTCTTATCGAATTTGCCAAAGGTGAGTTTGAACCCTTCAGCCGACGAGTCCAGCTACGAGCACAGAGTATCTTGAAGACGTTAGAGTATCGGCCCGGCAAATATTCTTCTTCTCTCGGAAAGATGGCGCCGGCATTTGGTATTGATGTGGGAGATTGGCACAATGCACTTGCTGATGTAAAAATGACAATTGAGATGTTTAACTCCTTAAAGAAACTATTTAATTATGCTATAACTGTAAATGTAGACACGCGGCGCGGACACGAAAAGGCTGTTGCACAAGATAAAAGAGCGGGCAGATTATAATTTGAAAAAGCTCTTGACATCACCGTCGATATCTACTATAGTAGATATCTCGTGAGTTTGGAATATTAGCCATGAAAAACAAAGTGAAAGAAAAGATGCAAAAAATAAGAAATTATGTGGTCACCAAAATGATCAAGAGAAGCCAAAAGGCTGGTCTCCATACAGACAAGAAAAAAGAGGTCGAGAAGAATAAATGCCGAAAGAAGGTCGATATCAAGAATATCGAGGATTAGGAATCTATTTATAATAAGAAAAGGAGATTCATCATGGCAAATGAACAGCAAAAAATAATCGAGAATTGGCGACGGTACCGTACCATCAATGAACATAAAGAAATGTCTGATATTGAAACTCAAGCGCGTACCAACCTTGCCGGCGCCAAACTTAACCGTCACGGTAATCCCAGAGGACTTGAACCTGAAATGGAGGCAATAGAGAGGGCAGTAGAAAAAGCAGAAGAAGAGGAAAGGTTGGGAAATAGATCAGCTAAGGAGAAAATGATTGACTTCTTTAAAGAAAAGATTGCGCAACTAGAAGAACTAGTTCCGACAGAGGAACCAACTGGGTTGGACAACTTAATATCTAAACTAGCAATACGCGAAAACTGGAAAAGATTTTCAAACGAAGCACCATATCTTGGCGGCGATGAAGGATCCGGCACTCCCGCGTCTAGACAAGGAAAAAAAATGGTTCAACAATTAGATCAATTAAGATCCGCCACTGAGGATCCTGAAGGAGGGCCACCGTGGATTGGTGCTGGCGAGATAGGAGAATTTATTGCGCACCAGGGCGGCGAGAAGGAGGCACTTGCTTATATCGAGGCAATGCGCCAAAAGATTATTGACTTGATGGCGGAAGAAGACGAAGAAATTAATTTTGCCAAGGAAAATCCAGAATATACCACGCGTACCTTCGATGAAGAAGAGGAAGATGTATGAGCATTTTGGGAATTCTTCGGAGAGGCGATTATGGGATCAACGATCCTGCCGAGACGGATCCAGGTGAGATGTATGCAAACGCAGAACTCACCGATGAAGAGAAAGGCGTCGTAAGCAATGTGCTGGGGTTTTTGAAATCATCGGAAAGCCTCTCACGAGGATTCCAAGATAAATCAGCTACCCTGATGTCAGATTTTGCGATGGCAGATAGATCTAGAAGCGGAGGTGTCTTAGCGCCGGAATTGGAAGAAGTTCGAGCACAACTGGATCGTTTGGTGGCAAAAGGGTTAGGTGGGTTAGGGTGAGCAATGATTTATTAGAGTTCTTGGATAAAGAGATATATTCTCTTACAAGCGTTATTAAAAGCCCAAAGAAAGATACCGCTAAAAATTTAGATTTCTTATCTGAATTGATCAACAAGGAAGTCGATAAGCTTACTTCCCTCTTAGAAGACAAGGGCAAATCTTTAGATGTTTCCACCGCGTGGAAAAGTATTCCATTGCCGACTTTATCTGAAATGGGGTGGGCCGATCCTTCGAGGAAAGGAGGAGAGATCGCTGACGAAACACGCTCAGAGATGGCACAATATTTGGCGCCTGTTACCTCTGAGTCTGCATCTTTAGAAGAGGCAATACAAAATCTACAAAATTTTATTGATAAGCAAGTAGAGGGCGCTGGGGATGAAAGGGAAAATCCGATGTCCCTATCCCAACTTTTGAGCTTCTTAGTTTTTTATAAAACACTTACCCATATCATTTCCAACTTCAATAAAGCAACAGCAGGATTTCTATTTGAATCGCTTCTTGGTGTATTGACCGGTGGCCAACAAATTCCCGCTAAAGGGGCCGGCGGTGGGGAAACCATCGCCGACTTCAAGTACCGAGGAGGAAAGGGGGGTAAGGGCGCCCAGCGTTGGGTTAGTCTCAAGCTTCTTACCTCGGGAGGAACAGATATTGACGGCTCTTTTACTGACCTGATCAATGACTTATCCGATCCCGCCATGAATCATAAAATGCAGTATGTAGTAGTCCTGAAAGCATTGAAAGGTAACAAAGATAAGATGACTGGCGCGCTTGTTTTTTATGAATTTGAATTCAATAAAGAAACAATTTACGACTTCTTGAGTCAGTCAACAGCAGGACAAGAAAGTTTGCGGATTCCCAACCAAAAAGGGCGGGCCCTCTTAGATGGGGATGCACAGCAGCAAACTCGGTGGTCGTCTCATAGTGAGATGGAAGCTCTGGATTTTTATATCCGCGACTTCTTTGAAAGAGGTGGTCCTGGCGGGGACAGTGAACTCCCAGAAGATCCCAACGCAGATGAATTCCGTGATTTAGTCGATGATGCGGCAACGAAGCTAACCTCTGCGTATAAAAGCATAAGACACGACATGGGGGTATTTGAGGGGTCTAAGAGGAGTCCGGAATATAAAGAGTTAGAGAGGGTTTATGAAGAGATGCGTGCAATGATTTTTCCTGATGACGATGATACACTCAATCCTTGGAAATCCTTCCATACGTGGGAAAACTATCGAGGCATAGGAGATAAAGAGTTTGGAGGAAGGACTAAGGCTGGTGGTTCTATTGACCGCATGTACCCGGTCTTCAAAAATCTTCTAGCCTTCTTCAAAAGAATTATGGAGGAAGACACCGGCCAGCAAAATAAGAAGAAGCCCAATTGGTCACCTTCTCCTGAAGAAGAATTTATGATTCGTGCACAGTCCATCGGCAAAAAAGGCACAGGAACTAGGTGGCTTAGTATTGATGAATCATGGAAGGAACTTTCTGAAGAAAAAGATCTACAGAAGTTTTGGAACAATGTGCGAAGATATTCTTACGGGTATTTATTCAGAAAAAGATTTATTATAACACAGGATAATATGAAAGAACTTACTGGCGAGCCCTTTGCCGTGATTAAGGTGGGAAAAGATATTATTCATAGTGCCCTAACGAAAATGATCAACGATATCAATGGAAAAATGTTTAGACTGTTTAGAGAGATGGATATACTATCACGAAGCTTACGAGAGTTTTTTATGAATGATATGGACGAATCAAAGGGAAAAGAAGCACAAAGTGCGGCTGAGGCTGTCAAGAACGACACTTTCGCACTAGTTAACCCAGAAGAGGAGATTCCACAATGAAACTTACAAAAAATAATCTAGAAGAAATGGTCAAAGAGGTTTTGAAGGAATCTATTGATCAGCCGTTCTATGCCAAGCTTCCCGATGAACAAACGAAAAAAACAGCACTTGAGTCGGAAGAACAATCCACAGGACCCATTATTCGATTTTACGAAAATGAAGAGCTAGATGAAGAGCTAGATGAAATGGCTGCGGTGGGTGAAAACCCAGGTGCAACTTCTGGTACAGATATCGATTTAGATAATATAGTACAAGAAGAGATTGCCAAATATTTAAAAAAAAAAATAATGGCTTCCCAATAAAAGAGGGATGGCTTGGCGACGATGACGATGACGAGCACGCTGGCCATGACCACTCTTACGCCTACGATCCTGAAAAGGTAACTTTTTACGGCGCGCCAGGAGTGAGTTCTCATTTTAAATCCGACTCAGCTAGCAAAGAATATGGGTGGGATAGAGAAGACCTCGCTAGGAGAGCAGCGGTTATAAAAAAACAAAGAATGGCGCAAGAAGAAGAAGAGAAGAAAAGAAAAGAAGGACCTAGCTGGTGGCAAGATTGGACGGGATTCGATGATGACCGCGATGAGGAAATAGGAGACGAGGAAGATCGTGAAGATCTGGAATCTTTTTTTGATGATGACGAGTATGGCGAAGACGAAGAAGAGGGAATCTCGGGTCTCCTGGACCAGTTCAGTCCAGACGAAATAGAGCGTGTTAGACAACTAATAAATAAAAATAATAAATAGAAAAAGAGGGCGCGCGCCTTCTTCTTTTTTCTATTTATAATATGAAAGCTGGTTCTATTGTCACATACAAATATTTTGAAAATATTAAAAAAATAAATGATATTGGTATTATATTAGAGATACAGCGAGATTTTTTAATTTTGAAGGAAATTTTGGGGTTTACATATGAAGATTTACTCAGAGTACATTGGTTTACAAAGGGTAGCGAAGGGAGAGTGCCGGCTTTCAAGACGGATTACTATCAAAGAAAATGGTATTTGCAGAAAACCATATGCACTATAAATCAGGAGATGGAATATGGCAACTTTTAAGGTAGGCAGTTGGGTACAGATCACGCCTCATCCTGACACAAGGTGGGAATATTGGTCGGTCGACCACACCGCGCTCACGGGTGAGTTCGGCGAAATCACAGAAATTGAAGTACCAGAAGGTGATCCCAGCGTAACATACTTTCATATAGTAGTATATGATGAGCATGATGACCCCTGCGGACAACAATGGTTCTTGGGAAGGCACATGATCATGGCCACCAAATACGATAATGTGGTAAATAAAAATTTTCAAAAAATATGCGATAATTTACAAAAATGGGAAAAAAAGAGACGCAAAATGCTGGATGACGGCCTAAGAAGAGTATTTGGACTTTCAGAAGATAGCCATGGCGAAAAGAAAGATGAAATATGTATTATGAAAAGCGCCGATGTGTGGGAAGAACCTACTGAAGATTTAGAGCAGGACACTATTGATGAAGTATTAGAAATATTGGACGGTTTTGATTATGATGAAATATGGAAATGCCCTCCCGACGGAGCGGACTAGTAGATTTGCTAAGGGTGACTTAGTTTACTGTGATATTATACAAGTCGCCGCAGGGGATTGGGAAGTGGCCGTTGAAGGTGGTCGGCTTTTAGATTTAGAAGAGTCAAATCCATCCTGGCCTAAAGTATTGAGCATCATATTAGATCCTCGTCCCACCATGAAGGTAGCTCGCATATATGCCATTTCTCTAAATAGATGTATAAGAAGTCCATATGATTATCTATTTACCATAGAGGAAGATCAAAGTGAGCATAATAAAAAACGTAGTGGCATTGACAATGGTCAAACAAATTCAAAAGGCGATGAAATCAAAAAAATATAACTTTTTTGATGGAAATATACCCTGGAATATCAATATTGTTGGCATAAGAAATAGTAATCGTAGCGTAAATTATTTTGACGACAATATTCTCATTTTATACAGAAATGATAAGAAGAAGTGGGAAGTATTCTGTGCAGCTGCCACAACTGATCCTGGACGGGTTCCCCTTCTAGATCCCATCAACAAAAATGGGACTGCTATATTGGTTCCGGGACAATACAGAGGCTCACACAAAATAGATCTACACGCAGGAAAGTATTTGGCCTTACGGCAGAGTGGTGCGCCTGTAAAAGTTTATCGAGACAATGACAGGGATGCAGTATTGGAAATGAAGAGAAGCACTATTCAAGAGGGATACTTCGGCATCAATATCCACCGTGCAAGCCGGTGGGGATCGACCTCTCTGGTACAATCATACAGAGCAGGCTGCCAGGTATTTCAAAATGCTAGAGATTTTAACCGATTTTTGAAAATTTGTCAAAAAAGTGCAGATAAATTTGGAAATAGGTTTACTTATACACTTTTAGATGAAAAAGATTTATAAAATGAGTAAAATCAACACAAATCTTCTAAATCCTAAAAAAATTGCCCATGATCGCCTTCTAAAAGAGTATTGGAAATCAAAAAAGGATATGGAGGGATACCCAACAGCAGAAAAGCTGAAAAATCTCATTTTGATTACAGCTAAGCTTGCTCTCGCAAAGAAAGAGATGGAAAATGAGTTTCCAGAAGCGTAAAACTAATTATTTATTATGGCAACTACCGAATTTATAGTAAAAAAGTGGAAAAACCATTTATCAGAAGCGACAAACCCCGAATCTATCGACTTAGGAACCTTTGAAGTAAAAGATTCTCTCAATCAAGACGTTTGGGAAGACGAAGACTTCATAATTGCGGGGATCAAGGCCAATATAATCCGAATCGCGCTGGATTTTACTGATAGTTTGGGCATTGATGTTGATATTGATGATATAGTCATCACCGGAAGCATTGCTAACTATAGTTGGTCCCGATTTTCGGATATTGATGTCCATATACTCGTTGATTTTGACCAAATAGACGAAAATCATGATTTAGTAAGGGAAATGTTCCAAAAAGCACACGCTCAGTGGAATAGAATTCATGATATCAAGGTAAAAGACCATGAAGTAGAGATATATGTTCAAGATATAGACGAGCCACACCATTCTACAGGCGTATACTCGCTCTTAGAGGATAAATGGGTTAAAAAGCCCCAAAAAGGCGAGTTTTCACTCAATAAAAACGAAATTCAAGCTAAAGCGGCCCATTTGATGGACGATATCGATGAAATAGAGCTTTTAATGGATAAAAGTGACTTTGAACAAGCGTTTGAGGATGCTTCTCGGATAAAAGAGAAAATCCGGAATTTTCGAAAGGGGGGTCTCGAAAAAGGAGGTGAATACTCATCTGAGAACCTTTCTTTCAAAGTTTTGCGTCGAAATGGGTATTTAGAGCGACTTTCGGACATGAAAAACGAAGCATACGATAAAATGATGAGTTTGGAAGAAGAAACACTACATACCCTTCAAGAAGACCTCATTCAAGAGGTTACATTTCAGGATGCTGAAAAAATTCTTGATAAAAGAGTCCAAAAACTCGTCAAATCATACAATTTTGATAAAGGATTGCCCCCAGAAAAAAATTTGGGCACCCTAAGCTCTGGGCTGAAACATAAAGTGCTCGGTTTACTGCCCGACGACATCGAGGATAACCAACAAGGGTCTTCGATACTCTGGATTGTTCGCCTTCTCAAAAATGCGAGGCTTCGAAATATTATTTTAGATTCTGTTATTGAAAATCGCAATACCGAGGACTTCGCATCTGAATTTGGAATACGCGGCGGCGCCGTAAGAGGCAACTTAGAAATGTTTTTTCATTTCCAAAGATTTATGGAACCCGCAGACATTAATAAAATTAATTCAATTCAAGATCTCATATTCGTCGTCGATTCAGCAAAAACATCGATAGAAGCAGATAAAGATAAGAAACTTGGGGCAGACGCTTCAAAGGGAGCAGAATTCTTCCAAGGCAACTTCAAGTTCGATAAAGATGGAAATGTAGCAAGAGACGAAGAAGGTCTTCCACAGTTTGAAACAAAAGATGGGTGGGTTATTGCTGCTGCACACAATAAGGGCGCTGCATGCTTGCTTGGTAAAAAAACTAATTGGTGTACGGCGGCGCCGGGTTTGAACTATTTCGATCAATATTATAATGGCGAAGATGACCCCCTTTTCTTCTTGATGGATCCGGATGGAAACAGATATCAATTTGCATATGGCGCGAAAGAGTTTATGGACGCGGACGACGAGAGAGTAAGGGGAGATCGTTTCGAGGATCTCAATAATAAGCTCAAAGAAGCATTGGAAGCAAAATTCTTCGAAGATAGATTTAGTGTCGTTTTCGAATATGAAGAGGTTGACTATGAAGCAAGGGTAAGTGAAATATTAGAAGAGAACAGACACAGAATAGACGATAACAGAATCAATATCGATGCCGGCGTTGATGACTACTATGAAGAAGAAGTGCGCATTGAAGGAGGATTCGACGCAACCTATCTATTTTCTCTACCGCCAGACTACGACGGTGTGCAGGACTTGGAAAAAGACTCATATGATATGATCCGCGCAGCATTTGATAAGATAATGTCAACTATCTCTCTTGGGCACCAAGAGGATGCTTATGGGGAATCACATGAATACATTTATCTTGAATTTGGTGGAGGGGTGCTAAAAGTAACCATGTCAGGTAACTGGAGTGGCTACGGAGAAAACGGATTGGATGAACTCAATACTTTCTTGTATGACGCAGTGAGTGATTTAGAGGGCAATTATGACAAAATAAGAAATATGCTTAGAGAATCTTTGATAATAGAAGCAATTCTTCCTAAAACAAAATACGATAAGATGTTTTTTGACATATATGAAGTAGACGAAGAAGGGGAAGAGCTAGAAACAGATAGAGAGGGTGCTAAGGAGCAATTTGAATTATCACTTGATAACATCACCATTGATATTGATGAAGGAGAGGGAACTATTGAGTTTTCATTTCGGTTTCCAACGCCAAAAGCATTACGATCTGGTTCGAACATAGGAAAGCGCCCGAAGAACAAAGAACTAATAATGCATGCAGCGAATAAAAGAACTTCTGACTTCTTAGCTAGGCAACCTGAACTTCCTGGCGTTGATGGTGGTGGTGGTGAGCAAGAAGCGCTCGATATGTTAACTCATACTATCAAAATGAACCCACAAATACAAATAAATATGATGGTTGGACACGAAAGCACCATTGTGGACTTCGTTGTCAATATCAACGATCTAGACGAGTCTGAAATAGATCAGATCGCAAAGAGTTTCGGAGTAATAGATAAAAATATTGAAGCATACAGAAAAGCGATGCACAATAGTTTTGTCAAGTATATAGAGAAGTTTCCAGCAGAATTCCCGACTCCTGCGTCTGGCGAAGAAGGTACCCTAACTGAGATGGCAGATGTTAGTAATGAGCCATATCAGAGAAAGGCGAGAAAGTGGTTCGGTAAGGCAATGCGCCTTACTATTAAGGGAAAAAACAGATATATGACCAAGGGAATGAAGGTCGCGAGCGCTAAAGTTGGCAAAAGTGGCCCCCCTGGCATGGAATAAGTGAATGAGATATAGATTTGACGAAGCACAGGTTGGCGCTCTCTGGATAAACAACTCCGCAACTGCCAGTAGTGGAATTACCCATATCTATAATGATTCAACTGATAATCAAAAACTAAAAATCGGTAGAAGCAATATTCTTGGAAATAATGTGGCCATGTCCATAGACAGAGAGGGAGCAGTTAGTGGTTCGTTTACGGGTTCTTTTGCTGGCAATGGAAGTCTTCTTACTAATGTTACTGCTAACATCAACGGAGCTTCTAGTGTAAATATCGGAGAGTTTTATTTTGATAAAAGCACTTCAGTTTTGGCGTCTAAACCGGCCATACGAGTAAAGGGAGGCAATCAAGACCCGGTTATATTCCGGGCAGATAACTCGGGATTGGATTTGGGAAGCTATGGATTTTCAGTCAAATATATGGGATCTCGATCCGGTAACGATAATTCTCTTTCTTTTTTTTCCGATGACAAACTCGCTGCCACTCAAATAGAAGCATTAACTATTGTACAAGATGGCAAGATTGGCATTGGAACGCACCTTCCAGATGAAATACTGCACATTAAACAATCAGAAGCATCGACTGGTGGTGGGCACTCCATTGCTAGAATTGAATATTATGCAACCGATGATTTCGCCGATGGAGACGGATGTTCAATTAAGTTTGCCGGCGGGGATGCCGCTGAGCCAAACAATGTTATTGGCAGGTTAACTGTATCAAGAGATGGCGCGGATAACGAGGGAGCTTTTGCTTTTAAGTGCGGCACTGATGGCGAAGAAGAATTTATGAGGATTGCTAGCGATGGTGCGATTTATGCATATGAGTTAGACAGCACTGCCGGCACTAATTACGTGAGGTATCACACTACTACTGGTCGGATTACTTATACCACCTCCAAAAAAGAAACCAAAACTAATATAAAAAAACTCAAAAAAAGTGATGGAATAGGAGTCATAAACCAGTTGCGACCCATTAAATTTGAAAGTAAAAATGAAAGAGGAAATATAAGAACCGGATTTGTTGCGGAGGAAGTCGCGGAGGTGGACGCCTCGCTAGTATCATACGGACTAGATTATAAGCATCACAAGACGACTGGGGGGATAGTGACGGGTTCTGATGGCAAGAAGATGGTAAAGTCGGATAAACTAGTCCCTCAAATGTGGGAATTTGAGGCGGTGATAGCACATCTAGTAAAAGCAGTTCAGCAGCACAATACTATCATAGAAAAACTAAAACAAGAAATCGAGAAAATGAAGAAAAATTAGATACCCTAGATACTATTACAAGCAGGAGGAATAAATCATGGGCACACCAGGAATAGGATATCAAGACGGAGGAACCGGCAGTTTCGGATTCCAGATGACCAGCGATGGCCAAATAAAATTAGGAAATACATCAGATGATGTTATTCAAGTGACAGGAACGCTAGATGTCAACGGAAATGTTTCGGGCACAGCTTTTTATGGTGATGGAAGCAACCTTACTAGCATGACTCCGGCTGGCTCTGATACACAAATACAATATAACGATAACGGCTCTATAGCCGCATCGGACGATTTTATCTTTGATGGCTCTAAGGTTGGCATTGGCACCGATACGCCGGATGAAGCTCTCCACATCAAGAAATCAAATTCTGGAGGGGATGTAACCTGTAAGATTGAAAATACAAGCAATACTGCAAATGCACATGCTCAGGTTCGCCTAAGAGCCAACACTATGGATACATATTTGCGAACTTATGAGGATAGTACGACTGGCGGAGGAAGATTTGAGATAAACCTAGGTGCTGATTCGGATCCTATCACGATGAGGATTGTATCTAAAGATTTAGGTGAAAATTGGGATTCGACGGGACTTGGAGCTGACGATACTTTACTCGGAGTAGTTGGAGAGGACGCAATATTGGCAGTAGTCTCTGAAGATAATGGAACATACTCGTCCACAATTGCTCTCAAAGAAGTGGCGTCTGACTTATCTACGTTCAATGACGGATGGGGTATCGTCAAACAAACAAAAACGACAGGAGAGGGGAAACTAAAGTTTACATATGGAACCGGCGTTGATGTATCTCAAAATTCCACCATACTTTTGCTGACGCCAGCCGGGGATCTTGTATGTGACGCAATGCAGCAATATATTTCAGTCACATTGGCGACTGATAGTGACGCTCTAGCCGGTGATTATAATCCTTTCGATATAGATAATGGGGCAACTTTTACTACCAATTCTAACAACGGAATCACTTTCGATTCATCAACAGGAAGGCTTACCATTAGTAAGGCTGGTGATTACGAAATTACCGCTGTTATGTATATGTTACAAAGTTCTGCAAATGCCTTGGCTAATTTTGAAATTAGAAAAAATGGCAGTTCCATATGGTCGGCTAATACAGTTATTCATAGTAGTGTGGATTGGGCGGAAAGAACCATGCATGGAATTTTTACTCTCGTGGCGGATGATTATATTGAAATTGTTATCGATAGTGGAGCGACAGCTACGTTAACAACAGGCGATGGGAGCGGTATTGTCGTCAAAAGAATAGCGTAAAAATATTAGTTAGGAGTCCATATAGTATTTACACAAACCAAAATCTACTTATTAAGTATGAAAAGTCTTTCAACAGTCACAGATCTTATTAAACAGTTTTATCCTTTTGCAAAGGATCGATTTGGTTTTCGGAAGCCAGTACGCCTATTCCTTCGACAGGATTTGGGAAATTCAGCAAATCCATTAGGGAAAACGGCTTATTACGACCCACAAAAAATGTCTATAACAATTTATATAACCAACCGTCACCCCAAAGATATATTACGCTCTTTTTCTCACGAGCTTGTTCACCATAAACAAAATTGCGAGGGTGGGTTTGATCATACAGAAGGTGATATGGGAGAAGGGTATGCTCAAAAAAATGGGCATTTACGTAAATTAGAAGAGCAAGCCTATTTAGAGGGCAATATGTGTGTCCGTGATTTTTCGGATGGGATTACACAGGAGGAATAAAATGAAGAATCATTTAGAAAAAAAATGGCAAAGAACAAACGCCAATCTTATGGAAAGGTGGGGGTTTGGTCGCAGTAAGGAAATCACTCTCCTGGAAGGAGAAAATATTATAGAATCGGTAGAACAACAACTTGCCGGCGGAACTGAGGGCATTGATTATCCAAATGAAGAGGTAGATATGTGCATTCAGAATTGTGCGCGAAAATGTGAACAACATTTCGGAGAAGGCTTGCAGGAGGACGCCATTGACGACTCGACGGCGATGGAGACGGCCGAAGGTCAGCCCCAAGCGTTGGCTGAAGAGTCTATGGCGGAAGAAGAGGGTGATGAAGAATATGATCGCCACCGCGATGCGGCAAAAGATGATTGGGATCACATTGTCAGGCTGGCGAGAGATGCGCATGCGGACCATCTTGCACGAACAGGTGGAGGTGAAGACGAAGAAACGAGAGACCGGCATCGCGACGCCGCAGAAGATGATTGGGCGCATATTCATGCTTTGGCAAAAGACGCGCATATGGATAAAGAAGACGAATCTCTTTATAGAGAGACACAAATACAAGAAATGGTTCATCGAGAAATCATGAGAGCACTACAAGAAGGAGGTGAATAATCATGGCTAGTCCAAAGAAACGAAGAGCGGCAAAGCTTGCCATTCTAGAAGCAAAAGCGGCGGCGGTGTTGGCAATAGAGGTCGCTACTAAGGTAGCAGCCGATGCTGCGGCAGCGGTGGCCAAGGCAGCATCCCAAGCAAAGGCAGCTGCTGAAGCGAAAGCAGCTGCGCATGCAAAAGAGAATCAAAAAGAAGAGAAAATGGTAAGCAAATCTGTACAAGATGAAGCTGCACAAGAATGAGAATGGATTATAATCAAATGACAAGGCAGTTTCTGATGGGGGAATCACAATCTCCCAGCATTCAAAGTTATCTCCAGTCTCTCAAGGAAATCATAAGTGGCATTCGTCCTCGCAGCGCTGTTGACGAGCGAAGGCTTGAAATGGCTCAAAATCATTTGCGAGAAATTAGACGTTATTCTCGCCGGCTTGAAGAGAAAGTATCTCTCTTAGAAGAGCAGGTGAAGGTGCTAGAAGAGAACAAGGAGTAAATTATGGGTGGTTTCGCCGGGCATATGATGCACCTGAATGACAACCCCAATCTGACATTCGGTCAGATGAAGGATGTTTTCAGGAAAGCTTCTCAAGGTGAATTGGTAGGAACAGAGAAAACAGATGGACAAAATCTGTTTGTTTCGTACAGCGTCAGGAAACGAGAAGCGCGAGCAGTTCGTAATTCTGGTGAAATCAAGGCGGGCGGCTTGGACCCCATGGGATTAGCAAATAAGTTTGCTGATAGAGGAGATTTGACCAATACTTTTGTAGAGGGATTCGACGCGTTTGAAAAGGCAGTACAATCTCTTCCGGTAGAAACACAAATACAATTATTTGGGCCAGATGCTAATAATTTTTATAATGCAGAAATAATGAATCCAGGGGTATTGGATCCTGAAACAGGTAAGAAAATAGGCGGTACCGCGAATGTAATTGACTATGATACAAAGACGCTCCTTATTCACCGCGTAGGGCACCACCAACGTAACAAGATGACTGGAGAGATTGAGCCGCTTCAGAACGCCAACCTTGTGAAAGAACTAGAGAGAGAGCTTCAAGCGGCGCAACAAGATCAAGCTGCCGATAAATATACAGTACAGGTTAACGCCATTAGAAATTTAGAGGCTCTAGCAGACAATGAGCCTTTAGACAACGCGATGGCGCGCCTAGATTCATTTATGGGTGAAAATAGACTAAACGATGGGGATACTATAGGTGATTACGTTGTAAAAACCATAGGAGCGAATATCGATGCTGAACTTCCTCATATTTCCCAAGAATTAAAAAATATTATTTTGAAGAAAGTTCTTGGGCAAGAAAAGGCAGAAACTATAACACAAATTCAGAAAAAATATATAGAGGAATCGGGAGACAGCGAAGAGAGGGGTGATTGGTCTAAAATAAAGGATATGATAGATCAAAAGAACTTTCATTTTAAGTGGATTATGTGGCCACTAGAAGATATCGTTCATGATTTTGCAGTAGAAATGTTGCGAGGATTAGAAAGTCTATTTATTTTAGATAATGAAAAAGAAATCAAACGCCTGAAGGACGAAGTTGCCCTTGCAATAAAGTCTATTGAAGATTCTAATAATGAAGAAGCAATGGAAATCCTTAAGGCACAAATGAAAAAATTAAAGGATAAAGAAAATGTTTCTACTTCTACTGAAGGTTTTGTGTTCGATTACGATGGAAATACTTATAAATTTACAGGGAATTTTGCGCCCGCAAATCAACTTTTAGGGTTATTTAGATATGGCAGAGGGAATGTTCCTCCTCTTCGAAAGTCAATAAGAGAAGATTTAGAGGTTCATAGAGTTCCTGATGATCTAGACCAGACGACGCCAGAGGAAGCTTACGGCGATGGGTATCACGCGGGGAGAGACTATTCGTCCGAAGAACATGAGATGGATAAGGTAATTACTATAGAAGAACAAGAAGATTACGATGGCTTTGACGATGAAGATATAACACTTACCGATGACGGGGACATGATGACAGAAAAAGCAGACCTCGCTCTATTGCCCGGCTCATTCAAACCTCCTCACAAGGGCCATTTATATTTAGCGAATGAATATTCTGAAATGGCGGATAATCTTCTTATTCTCATATCCAACCCCCAACGGCCTAAATCTATACGCAAACTAGACTCAGGCGATATAATCGCACCAGAAATGTCGCAAGATATTTGGGATATATATTTGGAAAACGCTGGAATCGCCAACGCCAGGGCTGAGATTTCACCCGCACCTTCGCCCATAGGCGCAGTTTATGATTATTTAGATAAGTTAGTAAAGATTGGCAAAGAAATCACTGTTATACTCGGTACGAGCACTAAAGGCGGAGATGATACTGAGAAGTACGAAGGAATAAATAAATATAAGGGTACAAACGTCTCTGTTTCTGTAGTTCCTCTGGCGCCTATGGGTGTAGACGGGGAGAGTTTGCACGCTAGCGATATGAGAGTAGCGATTGACGAGACCGACGAAGAAACACTTAGAAAATACTTCTTACCCGATGGATTATCTGGAGAAGAAGTGGCGACCGTAATAAGTATTATAAAGTCCCAAAACCCCGATCCACACAGCGAGCTAGAAGAGATGTCTGGTTCTGGTGCAGGAGCAGTAAGCGGGTATTCAGAGCCGTTAGGAGGAAAGAAGATGATCCACAGAGATGAAATGGTAGTTGAAATGAAATTGCGAGAGTTGATCCGTAAAAAGATTGATGGTCGGATACAAAAAAATAGACGTTCCGGAATGATTTATATAAATGAGAGTCAAAGAGAGATGGTAGAGAAATACCGCGTTGAGAATGCACTACGAAACTGCATTCAAAAAATCATTCTTAGCGAAAAGACAGAGCCAGTACCTCACGCTAATACTGGCATCAACCAATTATCAGATTTGTTGAAGAAAATTGTACCGATATTATCTGTAGGATTCAAATCCCTTACTACCACCGCGGAACAACGTTCCTCATACCGAAGTCATATCATTAATGCAGTAATAAATACCCTCGCAATTGATCGAGCGGAAGACGAGATTGAGCCAGAGGCCCTAACAGAGGCAGAAGAGATAGATATTACCTTAGATGATCCGGAGGGTGAGAAGTTTATTGATATAGAAGAGCCATCCCCTGATGAGGGGGAAGAACAAGCCTTTGAAACGCTTCCAGGACATGACCTAACTGGTCGTAACGTAGCTATAAAAGATTTTGATAGAATAGAGAGAATTATTTTAGATTCCTATCAAGTGTTAGATGATGAAAAAGATCAAGATTTGTTTTATGATTATCTATTGACCAATTTGAAGCTTTATTTTGATAAATTTGAAGAAGAATTAGCAGCTAGCCCCGAGGAACCTACTAACCCCGAATATGAGGAAGAATCGCATTACAAATGGGACGGCAACCGGTTTTCAAAACCTAATACCCCCGAAAAGGAGGAAGAAAAAGGTGCAGGAGCGGAGCCACAAGAGACCCTTCAAGAAGATCGCCCAAAAGGATGGTCAAAGAAAAAGATGGAAAATTTCAAAAAGAATTTTCCAGCCACTAAAGAGGGTGAGAGCATGGCTTTTGCCATGGCACACAAGCAATCTGAAAAAAATGCTTGACATTCAATTCCGTTTATGTTATTCTAGTTGAGGTTGGTTGGGCAGGAGGCGGAAAGAAGCAGCGATGAGTTGGAAAAAGAAAAAAAGAATTCAAGGTAAAAATAAATACTATAGCGTAAGCAAAAAATTACTAAGAGAAAATAAAACCAATTTAGAGTTTGAAACAAGATTGAACTCTCTTACCCTTGAAGATATCATAGCACTTAAGTTAGAATTAGCAATGAAAGCGGCCGGGGTACCTATATATGGAATTCCCCTATGGAGATCGATCAGAGATATTTGCAAAGACGCTATGCTAAAATTAGCATTGAGTGCTACTCGCACCAAAAGAGAGGCTTCCAATTTTTTAGGGCTTCCAATGTCCGAATTCAAAAGTGAATTAAAAAAAACAGATGTTGAAAGCTTTTTTGTTGAGTAAAAATTGAAATGGGTAGGAAAAGGAAGAAAAAAAGAGAAGTAGTAGTGATAAGCGGTGCCTTCGATCCCATCCACGTAGGCCATATTCGTCTGATAAAAGAATCATCAAAATATGGAAAAGTTGTTATAATATTGAATAGTGACATGTGGCTGATGAAGAAGAAGGGATATTTTTTTATGTCTTACGATGAAAGAAAAGAATTATTAGAAAATATGAGGCATGTATATAGTGTAATTCCATCTAATGACCGAAGCAACGATGTGTGTGAAGAACTACAAAATCTAAATCCTAGATACTTCGCCAATGGCGGTGAGCGTAACGCTGACAATACGCCCGAAACTGATCTTTGTAAAGAATTGGGCATTGAAACCCTTTGGGATATAGGGGGATCAAAGATTCAAAGTAGTTCTAAGCTAATCAACGATCTCAAGAAAAGAAAAATAGGAAAAACAGAAATGGAAAGATTCAAAGAAATTATTGAAAATTTTCACGGTGCGTAGATTAGGGTGTATGGAGAATATGTTTTAGCATTACTTTGCGCAGTCGTCTCTACGGTAATACTGATAGATATGATTTTGGAAGATATAAAAGATATAAGATCTAAAAAAGGAATAAATAGATTGACAAAAAGCATTTTACATGCTACCATATAGAATGGAGAGCGCGCAGTGAATATAAATAATTTTTGCTATAAAATGCGTCGTAAGTTAGTAAGTTTTGAGCACTATATTATTATAAAACAAAAAAATGATATAGAAGAGAGAAAAAGTATTATTGAATGGTTTGGTATTATGGTAGAGTGGATGAATGAGACAACGAAAGAGAATGAAAATTTATAGGGAAAATGGGACTTGCTCTAATTTCGCTTTTCCTGAAAATATGCTATTTATCTCTTCATAGGTTGGCGAGAGAATAATATGATGAAATTGAGAATTAGAACGACTTATCACGCCGACGATGGATCCTTCTCCGTTTATGAGAGGAGACCCTGATGCACCAGGGCCCGAAGGAATGCTATAAGTATCAGCCGACTGGTTTGAGTTTATTTGTAAATTTCCACTATAATATCCATCAAAAATCAGCGAAAGATCTTTAGAGAAAATACCAAATGGAGAAGAGATATTGATAATGGGATCGCCAATTTTTGGCTTTGTTGTACTAAATTCTAAAAGTGGCACGTCCATTAGTGGAACATGCGCTAAGCATATATCAAATTCTGGAGATACGAAGGCACTAAACACTGTTTGTGTCTTTTCGTTTTTGTCTAGTATAATCAATTTCCACCTTATTTCATCTGCATCTTGCGGCAACGGCCCTAAGCCTTGGATAGTACACACATGCCCGGCCGTAAGAATTACACTTCCGAGCTTTTCATCATGAGCAATTACTGCGCCGCTGCCATACCATTCACCAATTTTTCGTTCATTCTGGGTTGCGACACCAGTTATCAAAACTGTGCTTTTAGACATACGCTCAATGTTAGAAGCCGCGCCACCCTCACAACATCCTTTCGCTCCGATATTTTTTTTGTGAGTGCACGATAATGCTACGATGAGAAACACCGACAAAAAGAAAGTCCTTCCTAGGGATAACATCTTGTGCATATAATATCTATGTTCCTAAACAGAAAAATGTATATAAAATACTAATTATTTGAGAGAAGAGAAAAGGTTTATTTAATGAAAAAAGCAACATACGTGTTAGACACTAGCGTTTATTTACATGATGCTAATTCAATCTATCACTTTGGTCGCAACAATGTAGTAGTGCCACTCAAGGTTTTAGAAGAGATTGACAAACATAAAAAGAGACAAGATAGTGTTGGATCTAATGCCCGCAAAATTATTAGAATTTTGGATTCGCTGAGATCGAATGGTAGTCTTAATCGTGGCGTACGCCTGAGAAAGGGTAAGGGGCTCATATATACTAGGACTATTAGCGATATAAGCGCGCTCCCACCCGACTTAGATCCAGATGTGCCAGATCACATAATTATCGGTACCGCCCTCCAAACAGAGAAGGGTGGCAACAAAGTTGTAATGGTATCCCGAGATATAAATATGCGGGTTATATGTAACGCTCTCGGCATTGAATCAATAGATTATAGTCCAGAAAGGATAGTAGAAAGTCGTACGGAATTATTTACTGGCTGTAGGGAGATCTTGGTGGATCAGCAAGATATTGATTCTTTTTACGGGGAAGAGGCTCTTATTTTGCAGGAGCGCTTAAGTAAAAATATATGTCCTAATGAATTTTTGATGCTTATCTCCAACTCAAATAAAACATCCACGGCATTGGCAAGATTCGATGAAGCCGGCCGGCCTCTAAAGAAAATAAAGCAATATAAGAATGGAATTCGAAGTGTGTGGGGGATATCACCAAAAAACAAAGAGCAAAATTATGCTTTTGATTTGTTGCTAAATCCATCAATCCCAATCGTAACTTTGGTGGGAAAAGCCGGTTGTGGCAAGACTTTACTAGCTGTTGCGGCTGGGCTGCAACAAGTTTTACAAGAAACCGTATATAGCAAGATGATAGTATCACGTCCAGTTCAACCTTTGGGAAGGGATTTGGGATATTTGCCTGGTACTTTAGAAGAAAAAATGACGCCATGGCTAGCGCCAATTAAAGATAATCTAGAATTTTTGATGGCAAACGACAAAGAAAATTTAAAGATGATGGTAGATGATGGTAAAATTCAGATGGAAGCTCTAACTTATATCCGCGGCCGCTCAATATCTAACGCCTTTATTATTGTGGACGAAGCGCAAAATTTGACTTATCATGAATTAAAAACTATAATAACAAGAGTTGGAGAAGGTACAAAAATTATTCTCACGGGAGATATCGAACAAATCGATAACGCCTATATTGATGAAACATCTAATGGGCTAACTTACGCGGTTGAGAAATTCAAAAATCATAATTTGGCTGGCCACGTAACGCTTGTGCGCGGCGAGAGATCGTCGGTGGCCACCTTGGCATCAAAAGTATTATAAAAGGAGCGAAAAACATGTCAGAAATAGAAACCACAAATAAGCTAGAAACCGACGACGCACAAAAAGTGATTCAAGCGACAGAAGGTCCGCTGAAGCAGATGCTAGTTGAGTACGTTGGGAAAGTGCTACGCCCGGAAGACGAGCAAGTAACAGTGGAGATGATTGTTCAGACGCTAGCGTCAGAATTTCCAGAATTTTTACTTGTTGTTGCACGGGAAAATTGGATCCGGGGATATGAACAAGCACTAGCCGATGTGGAAAATGTGGAAAAAGAGAG
>PVBE010915985.1_pt1 | contig 20042 bp, 12 predicted proteins | sample 1631181 | NCBI WGS metagenome assembly PVBE01 (sample SAMN08397723, study PRJNA350692) | Marine metagenome, whole genome shotgun sequencing project. | isolation source: water | place: Pacific Ocean | collected 2012-04 | reverse complement strand
ATTCCGTGACCAGATGAAGATCGTCGTGCCGGCCGATCCCGCGGCGAGCTTGTTCTGGCGCAAGGTGGAAGACCGTTTTCCGCCGTTCGGCGTGCAGATGCCCGAGAACAGACCGCCGATGTCACCAACTGCGCGCAGGATCATCAAGCTCTGGATCGAGCAAGGCGCTATCAAGGACTGAGTGTTCGGCCCCCGCCTCGTCCCGTTCGTCTGCTTGGCACTCGTCGCTGCCGCGCTCGCGCTGCACTGGCCCGGCGGCGCCGAGCTCAAGTCCGATGACTACGTCGCGATCCGCTACGCTTCCGACCTGACCAACTGCCTCGCCGACTTCGCTGGCCCGCAGTACGACCTGACCTTCTTCAGCTTCTACCGGCCGTTCATCACGCTGTCGTTTGGGCTCGACAACCTGTTGTTTGGCGCCGATCCGTTCGGTTTTCTGCTCATGAACGCACTCGCGGTCGGCGTCGCCGCAGTGCTGCTGTTCACACTCCTTCGTGAACTCGTCGGCGGGGCCACCGGCCTGGCGCTCGCTGCAGCCGTCGCGCTGCTGTGGATCGCGCACCCGATCGTTGTTCCGTCCGCTGCTTGGGGTGCCGGACGCGTCGACACGCACGTTGCACCGCCGTTGTTGCTCGCGCTGTGGTTCCACCTGCGCCTGCGCCGCGGCGGCAAGCGCTGGCCCGTTTGGGCGGCCGTCCTCGTTGCCCTTGCCACGAAGGAATCTGCGATAGGTTTTCCGTTGCTTGCGCTCGGTATCGACCTGCTCGATCCACATCCGAGCTACCGCCCAGCGCCGGCGCTGTTCGGGCGAGCGCTACCGGCGTTGCCATACTTGCTCCTGATCCCCGCCTTCCTGCTGCTACGGCTCGTCGTGCTTGGTCACATCGTTGGCGGCTATCGCTTCCAGGCGCTGGCCGGCTTCGATCTCGCTGGCATGACCGGCGGCTTGCTGAATACGATTGGCGGCGCGCTCAACCCGGGGCTGCCCGATCAGGGCCGCAAGCTCGTGGCAGTTGCAGTCCTTGCTCTGCTCGGCGTCCTGATGGTGCGCTCGGCGTGGAAGCGACAACTCGCCGGTGTGTTGTTGCTCGCCGGTGGCCTGTTCGGACCACTGGCCCAGGTCCTGCCGGCAATGCGCAGCGGCGACCAACGGTTCGCATATCTTGCATGTGCCGGCGTGCTAGCCGTTTGGGCAGTGGCTGCGGCACGCTTCACGCGCGGACGGCCGCTGCCGACCCTGGTCTTGGCGATGCTGCCGATCATCTTCCTCTGGCCCGCGCATCGCGACCGCCGCGCCGAGTTTCGCGTGCACGATGGCTTTGTTCGAGCCGTGCTCGACAGCGCGGCCACCTGCGCCGAGCAACTCGAGCCAGGGGACCCGGTCGTGCTCGCCGATGCGGGACGTGACCCGTATCGCTTCCTGTGGGGGCTTGGCTCGTGTGCCAAACCGCCGTTCGCCGAACGCGCGCGCGAGCTCGTGACGCTCACCCCTCTACACCCTCGGTTCCCGCCCGCAACACGGGCGCTCGTATGCGGTGGGCTGAAGGCGTGGATCCGCGCCGGCCGCACCGACGTCGAGCCAGTGCTTGCACCGGACAGCACGCGGGAGGTTGCCGTGCCGGTCGGTTTCGATGGAACCCTCGACGAACCGGCAGTGCATGCGCTGGCGAAGGAGACCATCGGCTACCGCGTTGGCCCCGACTTCGCCGGACAGGTTGCGATCGCCAGCTCTATTGGTGCCGCCCAGGTTGAGGTGCAGGCCAAGGACGGCCTCCTTCCGCTCAACCGCGTGCTTGTCCCGTCGAAGGATGCCTTCATCTTGCAGGTCCTCTGGAACCACTTCGACCTGGCGAAGGGCAGTCCGGTCTTCCTGTTCTGGAAGGAAGGAGATCGCTACGTGAGGGCCAGCTTCAGCGTGACCCCGGCCTTCGCGGACGCGATCAAGAAGTTTCTCGGCGGCTAGGCGGGCTACGACGTCGCCATGGTGTGGGGCATCGCACGGCCGGTCTTGATCACTCTGCTTGCCGGCGTTGGGAAGACCGCTGGCTCGACGGGAGTTGCCGGAGGTAAGCCCTCTACCCGCCTGACTCGTTCGGGACCTGCTCGAGACTCGCGTAGTGCGTCTTGACGATCTTCCAGTCCTTGCCGAAGCGGACGAGCGAATACGTCACATGACCGCCCGTGTCTTGCTCCCGTCCCGAGGGGTCAACCGTGACCAAGCGCCACTCGGCGAACACGACGGCGAACTTGTCCTCAAACACCTGGATCTGGGGCCCACGCACCGTCAGATCGACCTTGTCGAGATAACGGAACTCCTGATCGAGCACCTCTTCGAACGCCCCCCAGCCCTTGTCGACCCGACCGGACGAGTCGACGTGCAGGAAGCGAGGGTTGGTCCAGAAGAAGCTGCGGTAGGACTTCATGTCCTGGTTGTTGTAGGCCTGTCGCATCGACCGAAGGATGTCTTCGATCTCGCGGATGATCTCTGGGTTCATCCTAAGGATGCTCCTTGAGGGGGCTCCCCCCGGTGTCTTGGGTCAGGGACGCGGATCTGGGATCGTGACGGGGTTGTCGTTTGAGAGACGTCAGTTCCGCGGTCGGACGTGGCGGTAGAAGGGCTCCTTGGCCTTCTCGTAGACCACTTTACCGTTTACCACGGCCGTTTGTACGAAGGTCTTATAGTGCAACGGGTCGCCGTCCAGGATCAAGAGGTCGGCGTCCTTGCCCACCTCCAGGGAGCCGATTCGGTCGTCGACGCCGGCGAGCATGGCCGGATAGAGCGTAATCGTGGACAGTGCTTCCTTGGCGTCCATGCCACCGCGGATCGCAAAGCAAGGGTCCAGTGTTGGCGTGTTCAAATCCTGGCCCAGAATCCCGCCGTTGCCGATGCCGCTGCCGAACATGCCGCCACCGGGCAAGACGGCGACTGGCACGCCGGCTTCGGACAGAATCGCACAGGCGTGGATCGTCGAGCCGTTTGGCTCGGAGACCTTGGGATCTGGTGCGACCTGCGAGCGGGGCAGGAGCACGCAGGCGCCCTTTGCTGCAGCTATCTCGTCGGCGACGATCCAAGCCTCGCTCGGGTTGTCGAGCACGACCGGGGCACCAAAGAGCTTGCCGACCTGCAGCGCCTCACGGATATGCGGCACGCGCATGCTCATCGCGGATCCGCCGAAGCGCATTCTGCCACCGGAGCGGAACATCGGTGTCGATGACGAGTTGATCTGTAGCCTCGTCTTGCCGTCCATGACCGAGAGCAGCGCGGCAAGCGACTTGTCTTCCTTGGGCTTCTTCGCAGCCTTGTCGCCGGCGGCCTTTTTCTTCTCGTAGTCGGCCAGTTCCTTCTTGTACTTCTTGGCCTTCTCGACGCTCGCCTTGAGTTTGCGCCATCCCTCCGGTCCGAGCGGCACTGACATCGCGTGGATCGCCGGCGACTTGACCACGATGCCTTCGATCGAGCCCGGCACGAGCTTGATCACCGCCGACGAACCAGTCGGCGCTTTGCCGCTCGTTGCAGACATCGTCAGGTAACTCGTGATGCCGACCGCGAGCGCCCGCTTCATCATCGGGTGGAACGGGTTGATGCCGTCCCCGTACTTCTCCTCGCCGCGCACGCTACGCGGAGCGCCGACGTTCACACCCTTGAGAATGAAGAAGCCCGGGCAGATGTGCTGCCCCTTGCAGTCGATGGTCTTCGCCCTCTTCGGGATCTCGACCTGCGGTCCGACCTCGGAGATCTTGTCTCCTTCGAGCAGGACGGTCGCGCGCCGGTAGACCGTGGTGTCACCGACATGCACGGTCGCGTTCGTGTAGGCGACGAGAGGCTTGGGCTTCTTCGGCGCTGCCTTCTTCTTCTCCGGTTTGGTCGGGACCTGGGCGGTCGGGGGACCGCCGCGGTCGCCCCGGCGGCCACGGCGCCGCTGAGCGGAGAGGTCGGCGACGACGAGCGACGTCGCGCAGAGTGCAGTCAACAGGGTCGTGTATCGCATGATGCTCTCGGTTAGTGCTTCGTCGAGACGCCTTTGACGGCGCGTCCTTCGAAGTAGACGCGCACGAGGTGCGTGGCCGGACTGAATGGATCGCGGCTGAAGTGCAGGAGATTGGCGTCCATACCCTTCGCGATCGTGCCAACTCTGTTCTGTACGCCGACGAGCTTGGCCGGTGCACCGCTGATGGCCTCCACCAGCTTCGCCCGCGAGATGCCCGCGCGGGCCAGTTCGTTCAGTCGGAACCAGAGCGTTTTGAGTTCGTGTTGCCGTCCCGGCACCAACACGACCTCGACGCCGGCCTTCATGAGCTTGGCGATAGGGTTGACGAAGTAGCGCGTGTTGGGGGCGTAGCCGAGGTCGGCTGACAGCACGCAACGCACCTTGCGCTTCTTCAACTGCGCCACCATGTGGTCGGGCGTGTCTGTGGCACCACGGCTGAACTGGTGCATGAGGACCAACGGGAAGTCGGTGTCGCTGAGCGCGTCCAGCGCGTGAAGCAAGTCACCGCCGCTGTTGATGCTCAGCATGACCGCGAGCTTCTTCTCGATCGCCTTGGCGAGCACGACCAGCTTGGGGTCTTCGGGCTTCTTCTTCGGTGCGGCCGGCTTCTTAGCCGTCGTGGGTGTCGCCTGCGTGGGCTTGCTCTGTACCGGCTTCGGCTTGTCGCCGCCGGGCTTGGGCTGCGGCTTGGGCTGCGGCACCGCCTTCGTTGTCGCTGCCTTCGGCGTCGTCGTCGGCTTGGCGCCGGGCTTCGTAGCTGGCTTGGCCGGGGTCTTGGCGGCGGGTTTCTTCTTGCGCGCCTCGATCAGCTCCTTGGCCTTCTTGAAGTTGTCCCTGAGGAGCTTCTTGTGCGCGGTGTTGCTTGCCATGCCGATGTAGAGGTAGCGCTCGTCGGCGAGCACCATGTCTTCGACCTTGCGACCGAGCGGGCGCACGACGCCGCCGAGTCCGGACAGGCCGCTCTTTACCGGCCTGACCGCGTGCGTGGTCACGCCGGCCTTGAGGAACTCAGCCCAGCCGCCGTCCATCGGACGCAGCTTCGACGTGACTTTCACGTTGGGCGTGTAGGTTGCGCGCGAACTGCCGCCGCGCGACGGCATGCCACGGAAGCGGCGACCTCGGACCACAAATGACCTCGCGGCCGCCGGCCGCGAGCCGGACTGGCCGACCGTGCTGCCGAGCATGACGATGCCTGGCGTGAGACAACCGCCTACGACGCGCTCGTAGGATGGCGGCACCGAAAGGTCCTTGCCGACCTCCTTCACTTTGCCGTCCTCGACGAGCACGGTGACGCCGGTCAGCTTCTTCTTGCCGTCCCCGACCCAGACGTCGACGCCGATGAATGCCGTCGCCTTTGCCTCGGACAGCAGCTTCTCGGCCGGAGTCTTGAGCACATCGCTGTCCTGTGCCGTCACCGGCAAAGGAACCGACAGCGCCGCGACGAGGGCGAGCGAAACTCGGAGCGTGAGCATCACAGTCTCCTCTTCCCGTGGTCCTTGCCACCTGGATCGCAGTCGTAGTAGATCGTCCCCGATACCATCATCTTGCGCACGTGGCTGCGCGGGTCGATCGGATCCCCTGTCCAGAGCACCATGTCGGCGTCCTTGCCTACTGTGATGCTGCCGACCTTGTGGTCGATACCGACGAAGCGTGCCGCGTTGATCGTGAGACCACGCAGCGCCCACTCGTCCGGGAGGCCGAGGCGAACCGCCATTGCCGCCTGCACCGTCAGTTGCTCTTCTGGCACCACCGGCGAGTCGGTGTTGATCGAGATGCCGTCACGACCGACGCCAAGGACGTCCTTGTCCCAGCCGTGCCGGCCGCCCAGCGCCCATGCCGCTGCGTTGCCGATCACCGCGCCGGTGTCGTAGTCGAGTTGGAACTGGCGCGGCCCGTTGCACACCGGCACGCCACGCTTGCGCGCTTCGCCTGACATGCGGTAGGCATCGAAGGTGCCGTGATCGATGAACACCCACAGTCCCAGTTCGTCGTGCAGCAAGCGCAACGTCTCAAGGCACACCTGGTAGATCTGCGTGTGTACGCTGCACGGGAACTCGTGACGGAACAGCCCGCGCAGGTAATGCAGGTCGGCCCGGAACTTGGGCTTTTCGGTGCGCTTGCCGGCGTCGTAGTCCTCCCACGCTTGGTAGTAGTCCCGTCCGCGTGTCAGCATCGAGCGTAGCCCGAAGTTCATACCGATGCGGCCAGCGCCCATGTCACCCATGCGGCGCTCAGGGTTGCCGGCCTGGGCGATCTTCAGGCTGCCCGGGAAGCGTACGAGCGCCTCCTCGACGTTCTTGCCGGCGGTCTTGGTCAGCGTGCCGAAGCCACCCATGTTCGTGCCCGAACCGGGGATGTAGAGCACGCAGGTCACGCCGCCCTGAATCGCGAGCTTGATCTGATCGTGGTGGAGACCCACGAGGTCGACCGTGCGCATCTCCGGGTTGGTCGGGTGGACCATGTCATTGAGGTCGAAACCGTCACCCGCCACGTGGCAGTGCAGGTCGATGAAGCCGGGCACGAGCCAACCGTCGCCACCGTCGATCTTCTGGTAGCCGTCGGGCACCTCGACCTCGCCTTGCTTGCCGATGGCCGTGACCTTGCCGCGGTGCACGAGCACGATGCCGTCGATGATCGGCTGGCCGGTCACCGTCAGGATCTTTTTGGAGTAGACGGCGTAGTCCGGGGAGTCGTAGTCGTCAGGACCCCACTTGGCGACCTTGCAGTCCTTCGGCGCCGGGCGGTTGCCGTAGTCGATCTTGAAGGGCGGCGGATCGTCCGGCTTCTTGTTTGCCGGAGTGGCCTTTGCGGCGGCGGTCTGTGCTGCCAACGGTGCGGTGCACAACAGCGCGGCTAGTAGGTGATGAAGCCTCATCGGCCCTCCCTGTTCTCGTTGTCGACGTGCCTGACGCCGTCGACCCACACACCGAGGATCCGCGACCGAAGGTCGAATGGATCGCTGGACATCAGCACGAAGTCTGCATCGGCACCCTCGACGAGGCGGCCGATCCGGTCACCGAGGCCGAAGCAGGTTGCTGGCGTGCCGGTGATGGCTTGCAGTGCTCTGCGTGCATCGAAACCCGTTGCCACGGCCCAAGCCGCATGCACTGGGAGGTAACGCGTGCCCAACTGGGCGCGCGTTACGAGCACAACCTCGAAGCCGAGCTGCGCCAGCTCCTGCGCGAGGTTGCGCTTCTTGCCCTTGGACTCGTGGAGGACCTCGTTGGTCGCGATCAGGAATCCGACCGGCGTGCCCTTCGGTGGACGCACGCCCTTCTGCACGAGCATCAATGGACTGCCTGCGAGCACCAGCTTGAGCTTGCTCTCGACTGCGACGGCGGCGATCGCCGCCAAGGCCGCCGTGTCGCTGCTGACGCGGACAACGACCGGCGCGTCGCCGGCGAGGACCGGGCGCCATGGCTCGAGGGCTTCGTTCTTCTTCTTGGTCTCGTCCTTCTTCGTGGCCTTCTTGGCGACCGCGGCACTGGCGCGAGTCATCGTGAACTGCAAGGTCCCTTGTGCGCTCGCGATGGTCCCGGACAGGGTCACTCCGACGAGCGTTCCGTTGCAGGTGATTTCGCCGAGCGGCGTGTCGCCTTTCATGGCCAGCTCTTTCTTGGCCTTGTCCCATGTGCCCTTGAACGTGATCGGCACCGGAATCGCCTGCGTCACCAACGTCGCGTTGACGGTGTCGCCCTCGAGTTTCATCTCGCAGTCGAAGGGCGACGGTGTCGGCAGCGGGCCGCCACTTACCGTGCCCTCCCAGCTGCCGGTGATCGGATCGAGATCTTCTTTGGTGGCGGTCGGTTTCGGTGTTGGCTTCTTCACTGCCGTCTTGGGTGGCGTGATGTAGTCGCGGGCCTTCTTGATGGCGCCGAGTAGCTGCTTCTTGCCGGCATCGCCGCCAGCCGACAGCGTCAGGCGCAGTGCGGTGACGCTGCGGACCACGAAGTTGTCCTTGTTACCATGGGTCTTGACCGCACAGACACGCGGTCCGACCAACCCTTGGTCGCCAGGGGTCACGAACAGAGTCGTGACGCCTGCCTTCAGTGCGTGTCGGAACGCGGGATCGTCGTAATCGAGCGCGCCGGCGACGTCGACCGTCGTCGCAGTCGCGAAGCGGGCCTTCGTGTCGCCGTGCAAGCCGAGCTTGGACGCAGCGGCGACGAAGCCGGGCACGATGACCGCGTCACCGGCGTCGACGATGTCCGAACCCGCCGGCACGTAGGCGTGGGCGCCAACGTCGACGATCTTGCCGTTGGCGACGACGATCATCGCGTCGTGGTGCGCCGTGCCGTCACCTACGAGGATGCGCTTGGCGCGGATCGCGAACGGCACGCTTGGCCGTTCACGCTTGAATACCGTCGAGCCGTCGACGATCACGCGCTCGACGAGGCTGCGCGCATCGAACGGCGGCCCCGACAGCGCGACGAAGTCGGCATCCTTGCCGACTTCGATCGAGCCTACGCGATCGGCGACACCGAGGATCCGCGCCGCTTCCGCGGTCACGGCCGCGAGCGCGTCCTTGTCCTGCATGCCCCAGCGGCAGGCCAGCCCGGCGAGCAGGCGCAGCTTATCGAGGTCGTTGTCGGTCGGTGGCACGATCGCGACGCGCACGCCTGCGTTGGCGAGTTTGCCGGGCGCATCGGGCGTCGGCCGCGGCGTCCGCTCGTCACCACGCCGCAAGTCGCCACGCTCTGCGCGCGCTGGTTCTAGTGGCATTTGCAGTACGGCTGCGACGCCTTCCTTGGCCAATCGTGAGGCTAGCGGCAGCGGTTGCGCCAGCTGTTCGACGATCGCGGTGCCGCCGAGTTCGCGAACGAGATCGAGCCCGGTCGCGAGGTCGGCTGCGGTCCATGCCGCGAGTCGAATCGGGAGCTCGCGGCGCATCACCGAACGCAGGGCGGTCAGGTCGTAGGCCCGCTTGCCTTCGCCACCTTCGGTTCGCTCGGCATCGCGGGCTTCGTCGAACACCCGCTCGAGTACGGCGATCTGGCTGTGCCGCGTGGCGCCGCGTTGCCGGCGTGCCGCCTTCAGCGGGTCGTCGGACGTTGGCTCCGGAGTCGGCTCGAAGATCGCTGGGATCGAGCGGCGCGAGGCCGGCAGCAGGTTGAAGTGCAGCGCCGACCCTTCCTTGAGCAGGCGCGTGCCCGGGTTCTTGCCGGCCAGTTTCACGACCGAGCCTTGACCCGGCACGAGCCGCGCCTTGCCCGGCGCGAGGTAGACAGTCGTCAGTCCCGACGCGACCAGCCGCGGGTACTTCTTGTAGAAGTCGAACTGGTCGGCCGCGATGACATCGGGAGACACGTTGGGCGCCTGGTCCAACGCGGCGAGGCTCGTGTGCGTCGCGACGAGACCGGGGATCAGCGTCTGCTTGCGCAGGTCCAGAAGCTTGACGCCGGTGGGTAGCGGTCCTTGGTCCTTCTCGACGGCAATGATGCGGCCGTCCTGGATGCGCACGCGCGTGTTCTCAAGCACGCGGCCGTCACCTACGTGGAGGCGGCCAGCTCGAATCACGGTTTGCTGCTGCGCCGAGAGACAAGTCGCCAGCGCTAGCGCAAAGAGAAGCAGACGTTTCACTTCTGCTCCTTGCTCGCACCGGTCGTGGTCTGGCCGGTCAGTTCACTGACGCGCGGGTCACGTTTGCGGTCGTAGACCAGTATGCCGTCGACGACGAGGTTCTCGACCTGACACTCTGGTTCCATGGGCGCGGCCGACAACACCTGCAGGTTGGCGTCGAGACCTTCGCTGATCTGGCCGACGCGCTTGGTCAGACCGAGGATGCGCGCGGGAATGGTGGTGAAGGCTTCGAGCGCCGCCCGCTCCGGTACCCCGTGGCGCACGCAGGTTGCGACCTGCCACCAAGGCATCGCCATTGCCGGGTGAGTGCCGCCCGATGCGCCGCGCCCTCGAGATCCACGGCCACCCGAACCGGTCGCCGTCAACGCGAACGGGATGCCGGCGTCGTAGAGGATGCGCGCCGGGCAGACGATCTTCTCTTCTTCGGTGACCGGGTCCTTGTCGGTGATCTCAAGCGTTTCGCCGAGGATCAACGGAATAGCCTGCCGATGGGCTGCAGTGAGCAGGTCGATCGCCTTGTAGCAGTCGCCGCCGAGCACGAACACCGCCGACAACCGGTAGGTCTTGACCAGCTCGAGGGCTGCCGGAACGTCGGACGCGCGCGGTATGTAGAGATACGCCGTGGTCTTGCGGTCGAGCAGATCGAGCAGGGGCTGCTTGAGCTTGTCGATCTTGTCCTCGAACTCCTTCTTGGTCGTCGCGCCGTTCTTCTTGTCCTCGTCGAACTCCTTCTTCTTGCGCTCCCACTCGGCGCGGTGCGCCTTGGCGTCCTCGAAGGCCTTCATGATCTCGGCGATGTGCCGGCTGCGGCTGCTACCGCGCTTGGGTTGCAGCGACATCTTCATTCCCGCGCGCAACACGAGTGCCATTTGCTCCGGCGTCTTGCCCGCGGGGCGCACGACCATGCCGCGCCCACCGACGGCGCAGGCGTTGCCCGGCACGACGTGCAGGGTTCCGACGCCGTAGCGGCGGCTCGCCTCGAAGAAGGCCTGCGACGGATCGACCGAGTCGAGCACGGTCAGGTACGGAGTGACCTGGATGTTCTCGTTCGCCTGGTCCATGCCGCCCGACGTGTGGGCGTTTACCCATGCCGGCATGACCCAACGCTTGCCCGCGTCGAGGACCTTGGCGTTCCAGGGAATCTCAAGGCCCTGCCCGACCTTCTCGATGCGGCCGTCCTTGATCAGGATGACGGCGTTCTTGAGCGTCTTGCCGTTGCCGATCCAGACCGTGCCCGCCTTGATGGCGGTGATCTCTTCGGCGACGCGCTGTGCAGGGGTGAGAGAAACGAGAGCGGCGTTGGCCGCGATCAGCAGGGTGATACGCATCATCTTCTTGTCACTATCTACTCGGTTTCGTGACCGGAACTCCGTCTACCCAAACACGAACGGCGCGGCTGTACGGGCTCAGCGGGTGCCGCGACCAAAGAACAATATCGGCGTCCTTACCTTTGTCGAGAGAGCCGACGCGGGCGTCGACTCCGAGGATCTTGGCGGGCACCGAGGTCACCGCAGCGAGCGCTGCGGCACGGTCCATACCCCCGCGCACGGCGAAGCCGGCTTCGCGCACGAGTGGCAGTGCGTCGGGGCGCTGTGCGGTGGAAATCGCCACCTCGACGCCAGCCCTGGCCAACAGCGCCAGGGTGTCAAGGTGGGGGGTCGAGCCGTCGAAGCCGGCTTGTACCGACGGCGGACCGGCGACCACTGGCACGCCTGCCGCAACGACGTAGTCGAGCGTCTTGTAGGCCTCGGTGGCGTCGTCGAGGATCACTGCGATGCCGAACTCCTCTGCCAGGCGAAGCGCCGTGCGGATGTCCTGGCCGTGGCGCGCGGTCGTGCGCACCTTCATCTTCCTGTCGAGAGCCGAGATCAGCACGCGCTGGGCGGCGGTCGGCTCGAGCTGTGGGCCGAGGTTGGTTTCACGCACATCCATGGCGTCATAGAACGCGCGTCGCACTTCCCAGATCGTACCCATGCGGTTGTTCGGCCGGCGGTAGTAGATGCTGGTCGGGCTGCCACCGAAGCCGCGGAACGATCGGTTGCCGGAGCCGGGCATCTGCCCGAGCGTCATGCGCACGCCGGCGTCTTCGCGCACGACGCGGCTCTTGCCGGCCGTCTTGTAGACGACGCCGAGGCCACCGAAGACGTTCATCTGTCCGGGCATGATGTAGGCCGTGGTCACGCCGCCAGCGACGGCACGCTTGAAGTTCTGCGCCTCGGGGTCGATCGCGTTGATCGCCCGCACCTGTGGCGTGACTTCGTTCGACTCCTCGTTCTCGTTCATCGAGGTGAGACCGAGGGCGGTCATGGCATCGACGAAACCCGGAGTGATCCACTTGTCCTTGCAGTCGACTTCCTTGGCGCCCTGCGGCACCGGGATGTCGCGGCCGATTGCCGCGATCTTGCCGTCCTTGACGATGACAACGAGCCCCTTCTGGAAGTCGCCTTGGCCCGTGAAGACGCGCGCGCCGCGCAGGACCAGGGTGTCACCTTGAGCGGCGAGCGCCGAGCTCAGCAGCAGGAGAGCTAGAGCGATTCTCATTGCTTGTTCTCGTGGAGGATGGTGCCGTTGCGGATGACCGCCAACAGGCGCGAGCGCAGGTCCCACGGCTCGCCGGACCAGACCAGAATGTCGGCGTCGCGGCCGGTGAAGAGAGTGCCGACGCGCTCGGACTGTCCAGCGATCTGAGCTGGGCGGGTGGTGACTGAGGCGAGTGCATCGGCGGCAGTGATGCCCTGTCGGACCGCGATCGCGAGACTCGTTTGCAGGCCCGGCAGGCCGCTGTCCTGGTCGTTCTCGCCCGCGAATGCGAACGCGACGCCGGCCTTCTGCAAGACGCCGGGCAACCGTAGCTGCTTGCGTGACGACTGCAGGCCGAGCGGACGCAACACGACCGGGACCTTGGCGCCGACGATGCGCGCGAGGCACTCTTCGGCTTCGTCAGCGTGGATCAGGAAAGTCCGTAGCTGGTAGGTCGTGGTCGCGTCCAGCGCGGCGTGGATCTCGCGTACGGTGCTGCAAGCGATGCCAACCGACTGGCCGCCGCCGATCACTGCGGCGAGGGCGCGCTGCGCCGGCGTCATCTTGGCTGGTGCCAAGTTCTGTAGCTCGGTAGCGCGTTCGCGCAGGTAGTCGGCCGCGCCCATGAGGCTGGTCGGCCGTCGTTCCCGGTTGAGGGCCGCCCCGGTGAGCGACATCTTGAAGTAGTTGTCGGCGTCGCTGCCGGCCGCCAGTCCGGGGTCGACGAAGGCCGCGATACCTCCGGCGAGGTTGCGGTCGTCGGGCGCGAGCACGGCGGAGGTCACGCCGCGCGCCGTGATGCGCTTCCAAGCGCTCGCCCAGGCGTCGTACGCGCGTGACGCGCGCAGCTCCGGCGTGAACGACTCGACCGGCTCGGCGAGTTCACCGTCGCTGCCGGCGTGCGTGTGCACGTCGACGAATCCGGCGGTCAGCACCGCGTTCTTGCCGAAGTCGCGCACGCTGTCGGCTTGATCGAGAAAGGTCTCTTTGGCGTCGTTCGTCGGACGTGCAACCGCATCGACGATCTTGCCGTTCTTGACGAGGAGACTCGCGCGCACGAGCGCCTGGCCCGGAGCGACCCATGCCTTGCCGGCTCGGATCAGCAGTCCGTTCGGCGCGGCGTTCTGTGCAGTCGCACTCTGCGCCAGCAGCGCCAGTGCACCCCCGACCACCAAGCCGAAGGCGATGCGTCGCGATACCACTACTTGTCTCCTTGCAGTCGGACGACTTGGCTACCGCGGATCAGGCAGAGCACGTGTGCCGTGGGCGACAGCGGGTTGGCCGAGAACACGACCATGCCGGTGTCGACCTTCGAGGTCCCAGCTGCGTCGATCGCGTTCTGGGTCAGGGCTTGCAGGGCTTGCGCCTCGGGCATCCCGTGCGCGACCGAGCGAGCGGCGTAGAGCGACAGCATTGCGCCCTGTTCCTTGCCTCGCGAGCCGAACGCGACCGGCACGCCGGCGGCGGCGAGCTTGGCTGCGTTCGCCGCGAAGTGTTCTTCGAGCGTGTCCATGCCTTGTCTCGGCAGGGTCTGGGGCGTGATCACGACCAAGGCGCCTGCCTTGCGCAGTTCGTCGGCGGCCTTGAAGGCCTCCGTTGCGCCGACGAGCACGATCCGCGGCAGCTTGAACTCGAGCGCGAGCTTGGTCACGGCCTTGATCTCAGCGGCGCGGTGCGCCTCGATGCGCAGCACGGTCTTGCCGTCGAGGATGCGCAGCAACGCCTCCTTGGTGCGGTCGTGCTTGGGCTTCTTCGGGTACTTGGGCCGCGGTGGCGCCTTCTTCTTGTCGTCGGGCTTGGCCTTGTCTCCTGTCTTTTTCGGGGCTTTGGCGGCGTCGGCTTTCGCCTTGTCGGCGGCCGCCTTCATGCGCGCCTCCATCTGCTTGCGGATGCGATCCCGCATCGCCGGCGGCACGCGCTCAAGCATCTTCTCAAGCTCTTCCTTTGTCCTCGGAATCCTGCCGCGCCCGCGGCCGCGCCGTGTCGGACGGGCCGGGGCAGCCTTGACCTCTTCGCCTGCCTTCAGGGGGTTCTTCTTGTAGTGGGCAAGGAAGTCCTTGCGCTTTTTCTGGTACGCCTCGAAGTCCTTCTTCCACTTCTCGTCGGCCTTCTTGTAGTTCTTGGCGCCCTCGAGGGCCTTGCGCAGCGACTTGACGACCGCGCCGCGGGTCAGGTTGGTGCTACGCGTAGCGAGCCGCTCGAGCTGGTAGTAGCTGGCGCCGGGGCGACCAAGCTGCGTCGCGCCCTTCTCGGGGTCCAGCTTGACCAGCACGCCGGGACCGGACGTGCCGACGGCGCCGCCGGCAGGCACGAAGACCGTCGTGATGCCCGATTTCAAGACGAGGTCCTTCCACCCCTCCTGCCAGATTTCGAGCTGACCCTTGGCGCCGACCGACAGGTCGCCGGCGTCGCTGGCGACGAACCACCGGCTGTCCGCGTCACACAGCCCTGGCCCGGCAAAGCTGTCCGGCTTGTCCGAGAAGTCGAGCATCTTGGCTTTGACTTCGTTGGCAGCGATCTCCAGCGGCTGATCCGGTGCCGCGAAGAGGCCGACCACGCCGCCGGCGCGATAGGCCAGCCAAGATTTCTTGCCATCGACGATGCGGGGCGTCTTGCCCAGCTTCCCCGGGAGGAACAGCTTGCCGGCGCGGACGAGCGTGACGCTCGCATCGCCGAGCAGCTTGCGCAACGCGGCGGCGTCCTTGGTGGCGCCGGGCTTCTTGGCCGCCTTCTTGGTCTTACCCGCTTCGGGCCACGTTTCTGGCAGCTTGTCGGGCTTGAAGGCTCCCTGGGCGGCCGTAGAGGCAATGGGGAGGAAGAGAGCGAGCAGTGGATTGAGTAGGAGGCGGTTCATCGAGTGGCGTAGATAGCGAGACACGCCGGGAGACGCCGGCGGGTCCGTAGTTACGGAATCCGGGCTGGCAGGAGGAGCTGTTTTCCCCTTGCCGGCGTGACCTCTCCGTGGGCGATGGGAGAGCCGCGGCACAGCCTATCGTCGACATCATCGATGTGTCGACCCGTGACCTGCCGAGCGGGGTAGCATACAGAGGGCTGGCCTTCCCTTCCGGTGAACGAGCATGCAAACCACCCTCCGTACGGCGATTCTTTTCCTGGTGGCGCCGGTCCTCGGCTTGGCGCTGAACGCCTCCCTGGCAGCGCAGGAGCGGGTTCTGACCGCCGGCTTGCGTACTCATACCGACCCGAGCTTCTCGCCTGATGGTGTGTGGGTGGCCTACCAGGCTCTGGGCAAGCTCCACGTCAAGCCAGCCGCGGGTGGCATCGAGCTGACGGCCTTTGATGCAGGTCAGCAAATGACCTACCTGTGGCAGGCCAACAGCGCCTCGTTGCTCGTGTTCTCCAAGGACGAGCTATTTCAGACCAGCCGCGACGGCGGTACGACCAGGCGCCTGGCCAAGCTCGATGGCAAGGGCGTGTCGGACTTCTTCTTCATCGGTCCGACCCAGACCTTCGTCTACGGCGTGCGCCGCGTGGGCTTCAAGACGTTTGTCATACGCGTTCGGCTCGGCAACGGTGCGCTGGAGGATCTGATCACGGTCATTCCCGGGGTCAGCAGTGTCGACGTGGATCCGTCGGGCAAGAAACTGCTGATCACGGCCACCGAGTTCTTGTGGACGTATCGCTTCTTCACGGCGGACCTCGACGGGAAGAACGTCGTCACGCTCAACACCAAAGCGTTGGCGTCGGTGACCAACCACGGGCGCTGGCTCGACGATGGCAAGAACTTCGTGTTCTCGCACACGGGTGCCTACGCCGCGCTCCACTCGGGCTTCCAGGTGTGGCAGATGGCAGTCGCGACGGGCACAGCAAGGCCGTTGGGCTGGATGCCGCATCAGGTCAGGGGAGTGCCGATGCTCTCGAGCGATCGCAAGTCGATCGTGATCCCCGAGCACCGTCCCGGCCAGGGCACCTCGCGCGGTGATCCTGCCGGCCGATGGCGGTGGCCTGACGCTGCTGAGTGACATCTACTTCCAGATGGGGGATCGCATTCGCTGGTCGCCCAACGGCAAGTCGGTCGTCTATGTCGGGCACCCGCAGCGCAACAAGGGCGCGGACGTCCGCCTCTATGACCTGTCGCGGTTGACCCGCCTCGCGCCAGCGGTGCGGCCGGGCAAGGTCAGCCAAGTGACGCTGCCGCTCAACCCGCGCGAAGTCGGCGCCATGTTCATGGGCTTCGGCCTCGCCAAGACGCCGATCACGCTGCCCGGCCTGAAGGGTCAGTTCGAACTGGACCTGGTAAAGGGCCTGTTCGTGCTCGGCTCCGGGGCCAATAGCGAGCTCAAGCTGTCGTTCGGTGTGCCGAACGACAACAAGCTGATCGGTCTGCCGATCTACGTGCAGGGCCTGCGCGTCTTGTTCGGCGGCGCCAGCGGTGACTTCCCGCGGCCGATGGTCGTGCCGATCGTCCCTAACTGACCGCGTCAGGCGATGAGCGGAACTTGCGACAGGTGCCCGACACGAGCACCGAGAAGCCGCGTGCGCCGACGCCGGCGACCCTGAGATCCGGTAGGCGCAACCGATCGAGGCGCGGGTCGTCGAGGACCTGTCGGCTGAGGGGTGTAGCTAGCGCGCTGTCAAGCGTGCTGCATCCGACAGCCGGAGGTTCAAGGTCTTTGCGTCGAGGAACATCGTTTGCATCGCCAATGTGATGCCGCGCACGAGGGGGAGGGGCCTCATCAGTGCGTCGCCCTTGGCGTCGAGGTTGGCTGGGGGCAGGACGAACAGTAGCGCGGGGTTGACCAAAAGGGTGCCGAACGGTGCCGGCAACGGCGGCGCGTAGCCGACGCTCAGGATGGGGATGGCCAACTTGTTCTTGAAGCCCGCGTGCGACAGCGACAGCCCGAACGTGTCGCCGCGCGTCGGATCCGGGAAGGGCGACTCGGCGCCGAAGAGGTTCTCGCGCGGACCGTAGGCAGTCGAACTGACGTAGAAGCGCTGCGCGCCTTCCTCGTAGAGGCCGCCGAGATAGAGGGTCGAGCCCGGGGTGGCGAAGGTCTGCACGTTGCTGGAGGAAGCAGCGTACTCGAATGCGATGCACACGCCGTAGTTTCTGCCGATCGTGCCAGTCGTCGCCGTCGGGCCGGTGCCCCACATGCGGGAGACGTTGGCGTTGCCGCTGACCGCGTTCGGGAAGTACGTGACGCTGTTGGTGTTCGAGCAGCGGTACTCGTAGAGCAGGTTCTGCCCCGATGCTCCACTCCAGGCCCAGGTGCTGGACCACGGAACCTTGAGCTTGAACACGCTCGGCACGGTCGAGGGCACCATGGTCGGCATGGTGACGGTCTTGTTGAGGACCAGGGTCTGCGTGCTCGTGATGTTCGAGGCGAAGCTGGTCGTTAGCGTGGCTGGCGTCCTTGTCGTATGGCCCATCCGGATCTGGATGGTACGGGTAACCGCAGCGTCCGTCCTGGTTCCTGGACGGAACGCGTGCCCCTTGAAGGTGCGCGCGGAACCGACTTCCTTGCCAGTGTGGACCTGGTGGTAGCGCTGGTTGTGGTAGGCGCTGCCGAAGATGTTGTTGCTGTTACCAATCGCCGTGCGGCTGGCCGCTGGCAGGATGACGGAGCTGGCGTTGACGAGACGCCAGGTCCACTGCGGCTTGGTGACCGGAATGCGGGTCAGGTTGCCGTTTTGGTAGTGGATCGAGACGCCGTCCGCGGGCCAAGCGTTGGGCGGCGGCAGAGTCGCGCGGATGCCCGAGTGGGTCGGCAGGCTGACCGGTGCCGGGAGCCAGAAGCTCAACAGGTAGGAGCGGATGCCGGCCTTGCCGGACGGCAGAACATAGGTCGCCTCGGTGATGACGTTGCCCGGCCGCAGGTTGTCGTTGGCGTAGTCGACGAAGGCCAGGCGCACGCTTTCGCTGGTCAGGTTGTTCTGGTCCTGGAAGACGCCGCGGAACCCGACGGCGCTTCCGTAGCCTGCGCGGAAGGCCTGCGGCTGCATGAAGTAGATCTGGTCGACGTCGGTGGCCGTGTCGCGCACCGACCCGGTGGTCTTGTTCACATTGTGGAAGATCTTCTCGTTCACGGCTTGCGCACGGCTGGTGCAGGGCAGAGTCACGACGCCGAGGGCGGCCCCGCAGAAGAGGAGGCAGGTCAGGTTGTGCATGGCCGACCAGCCTAGCCGGAAATCTTGTGGCCGGGGCTTCTGCCCACGGCGCCAGCTCCGGCTACCGGGTCACAAAGTTGACGAGGCGGCCCGGCACGACGATTTCCTTGACCACCTGGGCGCCGTCCAGGAACTCCGAGACCGCGCTGCGAGCACGCACCAAGATCACCGCCTTGTCCGCGTCGGCGGGAACGACGATGCGCGTGCGGACCTTGCCCTGGATCTGCACGGCGAGCTCCACCTCGTCGTCTAGCAAGAGTCCCTTGTCGAAGCTTGGCCACGGTTCGTAGGTGAGTGTCTTGTCGTGACCGAGCCGCGCCCACAGTTCCTCGCCGATGTGCGGCGCGAACGGGGCGAGCATCAGCACGAAGCGTTCGGCCTGCGATCGCGTCAGCGTTTCGCCAGCTTTGGTCGCCTCGTTGACGAACACCATCATTGCCGAGACCGCCGTGTTGAAGCGCATGCCGGCCAAGTCGTCGGTGACCTTGGCGATCGCCTTGTGCAACGCCTTCTCGAGCGTCGGCTCAACGTTGCGGTCGGCGTTGAGCCAGTCGTGGCAGGTGATCGTGTCCTCGTCGGAACCGCCATCCTCCCCGTCGGGCACCACGGGGTTCGGCACGACGAGACGCCAGCTGCGGTGCAGGAAACGGTGCACGCCCGGCAGATCGTCGGGGTTCCATGGCGTCGACGTCTCGAGCGGACCCATGAACATCTCGTAAAGCCGCATCGTGTCGGCTCCCCACTCGTCGACAATCGTGTCCGGCGACTGCACGTTCTTGAGCGACTTCGACATCTTGGCGACGATCCGTTCGAGTTCCTCGCCCGTCTCCGTGTGGAAGAACTGCCCGTCGCGTTCCTCGGCCAAGTCAATGGCGATTGTCGCGCCGCGCGTGGTCTTGTACGCGAACGACTGCACCATGCCCTGGTTGAACAGCTTCTGGAACGGCTCCTCTGTCCGCACCAGTCCCGCATCGAACAACACCTTGTGCCAGAACCGCGCGTACAAGAGGTGCAACACTGCATGCTCGGCGCCGCCGACGTAGAGGTCGACGGGCATCCAGTACTGCTCCGCCTCGGCTGCGAAGGCCGCGGACTCGTTGTGCGGATCACAGAAGCGCAGGTAGTACCAGCACGATCCAGCCCACTGCGGCATCGTGTTGGTCTCACGCCGTGCTGGCGCGCCAGTCGTTGGATCGGTTGTCGCCACCCAATCGGTCGCCTTGCCGAGCGGCGGCTCCATGCTGCCACTCGGCGCGTAGTCGGTCATTTCTGGCGGCATCACCGGCAGCGCATCGTCGGGGACAATCGTGTGCGAGCCATCGGCGAGGTGTAGCACCGGAAAGGGCTCTCCCCAGTAACGTTGGCGCGAGAACAACCAGTCGCGCAGCTTGTAGTTGGTCTTGCCGGTGCCGATGCCGCGTTTCTCCAGCCAGGCGATCGTGTTGGAGATCGCTTTGCCCTTGGGTTGTCCATCGATTGAGAAGTCATCGACGCTCGACCTGCAGTTGACCGCGCGGCCGTCGCCGACGAAGCACTCGAGCGTCTCGCCGCCGCGTTCGGCCTGGCGCCGGAAACCGCACTTCTCGGCCTCCTTGGGATCGTCGGGTCGCTCCAGGCCCGCAACCGGTGCGACGACCCGCCAGATCGGCAGGTCGTGGGCGATCGCGAAGTCGAAGTCGCGGTCGTCGCTGCCCGGCACCGACATGATCGCGCCGGTGCCGTAGCTCATCAGCACGTAGTCGGCGACCCAGATCGGCACGCGCGCGCGTGGGTCGTCATCGGCGAACACGGGGTTGACCGCGAAGGCGCCGGTGAACACGCCGCTCT
>PVBE012998152.1_pt1 | contig 20043 bp, 12 predicted proteins | sample 1631181 | NCBI WGS metagenome assembly PVBE01 (sample SAMN08397723, study PRJNA350692) | Marine metagenome, whole genome shotgun sequencing project. | isolation source: water | place: Pacific Ocean | collected 2012-04 | reverse complement strand
AACTACGCACTAAAGCCCAATATCTTATCCTCCCACTGATCGTAGTCTATGGCTACGATTTCCCCTGATGAGCGCAACTCGTAACAACGCCTCCACTTATCGCCCAACTCGATCCCGCCAACCAAACTCTCTATATTTACACCTACCAATATCACCTTCGTTTCTTGTTCTATAAATTATTCTAATGAAGCGTATCATAGTTTTGTTGATCACGGCAGTTGTGGTAGTGAATTATCATTTGGTTTATGAAGAAACCGGCCAGGCAATGGCCTTTCATACAGCTGATGAGCTCAACAATTTCAGATCGCAGGCAAGAACATTACCCAACGGCTATAACAGCATTTTTGCCGCATCGGGTGCTTGTGAAACTTGCCATGGCCCAAGTTCAATTGCCATGCAGGATGCAGATCGAAATGATGTTTCGGTAGTCACCGACTGGCAATCGACTATGATGGCGCTTTCTGCCAAAGATCCTTTCTGGAGAGCCCAGGTTAGCCTTGAGACTTTACTCAATCCACCGCATCAACAAGCTCTTGAAACCATCTGTACCAGGTGCCATGCGCCAATGGGTTATTTCGCAGCATTTCATGATGGCCAGAATTCTTATTCTGTTGCCCAGATGGAGAGCGATCAGATTGCACTTGATGGGGTTTCGTGCAACGTATGCCACCAAATGTTGTCCGACAAATTCGGCAATGCATTCAACGGTGACCTGGTGATAGACACCACGTTCAAGATCTACGGTCAATATCCTGCCCCCGATTCTTTCAGTATGACAACCTGGTCGGGCTATGAACCCGTTTTTTCCACACATATCCAGGAGTCGGCTTTGTGCGGAACCTGCCATACACTCATTACCAATTCAGTTGATACCAACGGTCAGTTCACAGGCCAGACTTTTGTAGAACAAGCGATTTACCACGAATGGTTGAATTCATCTTTCCCAGCCGACACAACAACCTGCAACACCTGTCACTCTCCACCCATCAACGATTTAGTGATTCAGAGTAGCCAACCGATTGGATTACCTGGAAGAACTCCCTATGGCAGGCATCATTACCACGGTGGAAATTCGTTCATGCTCAAATTAATGAAGGCGAATAAAGATAGCCTGGGGCTGGTACCTACAGATGTTCATTTCGATTCAACGATCAACCGGACAAAACGCCTTTTGCAAAACAAGACACTGGATATGCAGCTTTCTTCAATCGGCAGGAATGCAGATACAGCGCGATTCGACCTGGCATTAACGAATCTGTGCGGACACAAATTTCCGTCCGGTTATCCAAGCCGCAGGGCGTTTGTAACCTTCTATGTCTTTGATGATCAGGGCGACACACTATTTCAATCGGGAAGGCTTAAAAGTGATTATTATGTGAATGGTGTGAACCAGGACTACGAACCTCATTATAATGTCATTAACAGCCCCGACCAGGTTCAGATGTACGAAATGGTAATGTTGAATTCTGTCGGCCAGGTAACAACCACGCTCGAAAATGCCTTCGAGTCGGTGAAAGACAACCGTCTGCCACCTGAAGGGTTTGTTTCTACCCATCATTCTTATGATACAGTTAGAATTGAAGGCGATGCACTTTCAGATCCGGACTTCAATCTCACAACACAGGGAGTTGAGGGAACCGGTGCTGACATTGTGCATTATCTAATACCACTAGATGGATACAACGGTAATCTTTCAGTAGAAGCGTATGTGTATTACCAGTCAATCCCACGGAAATGGGTTGAAACCATGTTCAGTCACACTTCGCCCGAAATTGATGAATTCAAAACATACTACGACAATGCCGACCATACTCCAGAGTTGATTGCATCGGCTGTTATTTTGGATAGCACCATTGGCTGCGAAAAGGTCCAGATTCTTGCATCAACCAACATGACCATAAATACAGGTCGGTTGACCTGGGATGCAGTGCCGGATGCCCATCATTATGAAATAAGAGGAAGGAATATCAACAACAACACCTGGACTATATTGCCGGTAGCCGCTGGATCACCCAACTACAAAAACGTAGCTGGATTATCGCAAGACAACACCTATGTTTGGCAAATCAGGTCGTTCTGCGATTCTGGCTCCACCCTGATTTCCGCCTGGTCTGTTTTAGATAGCTTCACCACCGGTTGCTTCACACCAGACAGTATTTGGGCAGGGCCGGTCAGTTCTACGGCTGCCCGCCTGAACTGGACACTTGTGCAAGGTGCAAGTGGTTATGAAATAAAGGGCAGGAGAGTTGGAACAACCGGATTCACTACACTGTTGGTTCCTCAAGGTATCGGCTATAAAGATGTGTGGGGCTTACTTGAAGCAACTACCTATGAATGGACAATCCGAACCTTGTGTAACCCCAATTCAACCAACTTGTCTGGGTTTGCTCCTTTGACGAGCTTTACTACAACCAGCTCAAGCAGAACCGCACCAGGTTTTGGAACACTACAAATCGAGGTAGAGGACCACTGTGTTTATCCTAATCCATCAGATGGGAAATTGCATTTAACCCTAGCATCACATCTAAACTCGTGCTCTGGTTTGGTTGCATTATTCGACAACACGGGCAGAAAAGTCCACACTCATCGGATAGTCTCAAATGAGATGGGCGCTGAGGTAAATGAGTTTTCAGACCAACCACAAAAATCATCCATTGAGTTGAATCTTGGTCATTTGAGTACAGGAATCTACTATTTGAATGTGACGTACTGCGACAAAACTTTCAGTAAGAAGGTTTTATTGAAATAGCGACAGGTGAGGGTTGAATCCGGTTCACCCTGAAAAGTATGACGGAGTTGTTTGCAAGTCCAATTCTCCCTGAAACCTGGGCTTATCGATGACGGGTATATTGAATATCAGTAGTCAGGTTTAAAGTACCACGATCCAACCCTTCCCACTTCAACCAAAAAATCGCCCGATTCACACAGGTCTATAATAAAGGTAGGTTACCCTTGCCCCACTTTTGCATTCGTGATTGGGCAACAGCACAAAACTGAAGTCGGGACTTCCAGCGAATCTGGATCGTAATTATCAACTCAACCATTCAATGAAAACATTATTCACTTTCATCTTTGCTTTTGGAATCCTTGCCGCCAACACTTCTTCAGCTTCAACTTGCAATGAACTTCAATCACCAGAATCTGGTAACTGGACAGTTTTGACGGAAACCTCAAAAGGACACGTGGCATTTCAGAATTCCTGGAAAACAACCCACGAAGGAAGATTGGAAGTGAACAATGGCGAAATTGCTTTCAATGAGCAAGCTGTTCCAGAGAAATTTGCATTCAGCATTTCTGTCGCCCAAGTGGTTAACAACCGAACCAACCGACAATTTTTGGTTAACTCAGAACAGTATTTCGATACTCGGAATTATCCCAACATTGAATTCGAAAGCCAACGTATTCAGTTTCATCCGGAACAGAAACTCTACTATGCTTTCGGAACAATTATCGTGAAAAATCAGGCAATGCCAATCGCCATTCCATTTGAGTTGGTAGGATTTGATGAAGTAAATGACCAACGCCAAGCTATATTCGAGGCCTCCTTCAAGCTTGACCGTACAGACTTTGGAGTTGGTTCTGAGAATGAAAAAATGGGTGAGTTCATGACTTTTAGCATCACATTGAAAGCCGAACAACCCCAGTTGCCAGCCATGGAAGTGGGTACACCAGATGTGAAATAAAACTTAAGACTTTGTTTGATTGGTGAAAGAGGTCTTTTCATAAACAGCACCCACTTTGGCGAGCAGGGTGCTGTTTTCTTTTACGCGAATCTGAAGGAAGTTTATCCGTTGATTAGTTTATAAGTTTAACTCTTCAAATTGTTGCAAGCAGACATACGCATGCCAACTCTAATCGAAAAAATCAACCAGGATTATACCCGCTACGATCTGTACATCAGGTCTATCGGAATACCTGTTGTTATCATTTCACTACTCGTTCTGTTCAGTGAATCACCGATTTTTTCAAAATACTTTTTCTATGACCTGGGCTTTCTGGCTCTGATTGTTATAGGGATTTGGTACTACACAAAACGGGCAATTCTGCGGCTTAATAAAAACTTTCCCTGGCACGAAAACCCCATAAAGCGGCTCGGTGCCCAAACCATTGTGAATGGTGCTGGTGCCTTATTATTCATTACTATCTGCACACTATTTTTCCTCCGGTTTGTTTTGAAAGTTGAAATCTGTGCTGATAACCTGGCACCACAATTTGCCATCGGTTTTCTCATCACCATCATCATCAATATGACCTATGAATCGAGCTATTTCTTTGAACAATGGAAACGGTCGTTGGTGGAAACAGAAAGTTTTAAAAAAGAAAGCATTCAAGCGAAGTATCAAACCCTGAAGAATCAGGTCGATCCACATTTTCTATTCAATAACTTCAATACACTCAGCAGCCTGATAGATCTTGATGTGGATGCTGCCAAGAAGTTTGTTGACGAACTTTCGGATGTGTACCGATATGTGTTGAACAGCCACGAAAAGGAATTCGTTTCGCTTGAAACAGAACTTGAATTTGTTAATGCTTACCTTTTCTTGATGGAGAAACGACATGGAAAAGCGCTCAGTGTGAATCTTCAAATTTCCCAGGAAGACCGGCAGAAAATGCTTCCACCGATGGCTTTGCAAATGCTGATTGAAAACGCAATTAAGCACAATGTGGTTTCCAGGAGTCAGCCTTTACAAGTTGACATTTCAATTGATGAAGATCAGTTGATCGTTCAAAATAATCTACAGCGTAAAAACAAGGTGGAAGACTCAACGGGAATTGGTCTTAAGAATATCAACAGCCGATACAATTATTACTCATCAAAAGAAATTGAAGTGAAGGAAACGCTTGATCAGTTTATCATCAAGTTACCTTTACTCGACAAACCTGAAAAGTAAACCCTGATGAAAGTATTGATTGTTGAAGATGAGCATTTGGCTGCTCAGAAGCTGGAAAAACTCATCAAGGAATACGATGAGAATATTGAAGTGGTTGAACAACTCGACAGCATCCTGGCAACAGTAAATTGGCTGAACTCAAACCAAACGCCTGACCTGATTTTTCAGGATATCCATTTAGCCGATGGTTCTGCTTTCGAGATTTATGAGCAAGTGAAGGTGAAGACTCCGGTGATTTTTACCACTGCATACGATCAATACGCCATAGAAGCCTTCAAGGTGAACAGCATTGATTACTTGCTGAAGCCCATTAAACCAGAAAACCTTGCGCGAAGCATGGACAAACTGAAGGAGTTGAGGCCGAGTAGCAAAAAACCGGCTGGGTCTGGAGACGAGTTAGAAAAGCTCCTCCAATTCTTTCACGAAAAGAATCAGTCTTACAAAACGCGTTTCCTCGTTAAATCCGGCAACCTTGTAAGATCAATTCCGATAGAAGAAGTGGGTTACTTTTTTACAGAAGATAGACTGGTGATTTTGGTAACTCGGGAAAACAGAAAGTTCGCTGTGAATTATACGCTCGATGAAATTGAACAAATCATTGATCCAGAAAAATTCATCCGATTTAATCGTCAATTCCTATCAAGTTTTGAATCCGTTGATGAGATTCACCCATACTTCAAAGGCCGGCTAAAAATCAATTTGAAACCAAGGCAAGCGGCTGATGTTGTGGTAAGCAGTGAGCGCGCTGCTTTCGTTAAGGAGTGGTTGGGCAAATAGGAAAGTCTATAAAAAGTCAAAGCCCCAATCACCTTGTGACCGGGGCTTTGAGGAATCAATTATTGCCGCTTCGACAGTAAATATAGAGTGGTTATCTGCTCTGCGCCAGCTCCATTGAGTAAACGTGCAGTATAAGATGATTAACGCAATGTTTCAAAGGGTAAGCGTTTTCACGTAGATGATTAACGCGCTACCGAGAACTTTGTGGCTTGCCCATTGTCGATGTTTACGAAATAAACACCTTCCGCAAACGAGCTCACATCCAATTCAAACCAATAGCCTCCAGTGCATTCTTTTTGCACCATCAAATTGCCTTTTAAATCGTAGACATGAACCTGAGATCCTGAAGTTGGGCGAGTTTTACACTTGACCAGTAGAGAATGACTAGCAGGGTTCGGATAGATGGACATGTTGTCTTCAACAGATTCATTGATGGCAATTCCAATGATCTGATTGCAGAAGTTAGTGTCTGGGTTTTCTTCGATATAGCCGATTGGAGATAAATCACGTCCGTTGAATCCTGCAAAGTCTGAAGGATATCTTTTCAATCGGAACATGATATTCTGATTTACAGCCAGGGTATCACCTTGAGAAATGGGAACCCCATTGTTTATTGGGCTTTTGTATTCCCAGACTATTTCTTCCAAATCGGTGATTTCGAAATTGTAACCAAAGCGACCCACACAAATCAATGTGTTGCCGTTTTCCATTCGTTGGACACTAGAAAGACCTGTAGAATGCATATTTTGAGAATCCGGTCGTTGATAAGTCCAATCAAAATCAGCAGGTCCAAAGACATTACCCGTTTTCACATAATCCCAGGTATACATGTCCCACGATGAAACAAAAGTGTTTACGGTTGAATGTGCTGACCCAACTCGGTTGTTGAAAACCATGATTTTTCCATAATCCGCATGGCTTGGAGAAAGAAAGTCATCCACCCATTGCACATCGTGTTGGAAGAACAATTTTTGGTCTGATGAATCTCCCTGATCATAAGCTTCAGGATTTCCCCAGCGATAAAGTAAGTCACCCCCTCGACCGGCAAGTCCTCCGATATGCCCAGCGGCTTGATTTGTAGTTGTACTGTGATCAATTATCCAAATCTCATCAAACGTAGGTACGCTTAATACAATCTGATTCAACTCTTCATTGAAATCAATGGCATTAATGTGATGCCAATCATTGTTGCTGTTTTCGCCAAAGTTCAAATCGATCAATTCCGGATGATCTCCAACTATTCCATAATTCTGTTTCGAGGAATCAAAGTCCTGAATTAAGTGATCCCAGGCATTCCATCTCCACACAATATTTGCGGAATCTGTTTCAATAGGTTCAACTTCAATGATATGATCTGGCCAAAGAATCGGCCCACCGGGTAAGGAAGTGTCTCTGCCGGCTGCCAACACTTCGGCAGTGTCTTTTAATTCCCAGGCAACTGCCAGGATATTTCCATTCGGTTTCACAGCTATATCATGATGAAGTCGAACAGTAGAATCGTTATAAAACCACCGCCACAAAAGCGTGTTGTCCCAATCCCGTATTTCGAGGGCCTCTCCACCTCCTCCAGCATGGATATATCCGTTAGAGGCTGCACCACGCCCGATGCATTTATAGAGTTTTCCGGTTTCATCCAGGTAAACACTATTGCCAGGATTGTAAACGGTATCTTCCCAAACATGCACTAATTCGCCACAATTATTCAATAGAAAAGTGTTGCCTTGTCGGTGAGGGAAATACAAATTGTATCCATCAGAAGCCAACGCAGGGTTGTAACTGAGCAGGCCTACAGTATTTTGAGCAGAAAGCCCTAATGTGAGGAAAACGAAGCAAGAAATTACAAGTGATTTCATGGTAAAGGATTTCAACAAAGTTAAAGTTTAGCTAAAAGTGTAAGCCATGCGTCTTCCACGTTCGATTGTGCAATAAGTTGCCTGGCCTTCATGTGTTTTTGATGATTAAAACCATCTGGATCATTAACAAATCTGGCCACCCATGATCTAAAATCATCTTGTTGGGAAAAAATTGAAATGGCTTCCGAATCAGGTAGTTGCTCAACCCCGGCAAGTATCCCAAGGTCATTCCCGGTCAAAATGGAACTTGTCAAAACATCTGGCGGCAAACCATCGAATCCAATTCCTTGTTTTGCCCCAGGCTTATTTACTTCAAACAATGCTTCACCGTTGGCACGGCAATACACGTTTCCTCCCATTCTTCCAACCAAATCCAATTTGCGGAGATCTATTTTACCATTTTCATCCAGCACTTGTTCGTCAATATGCATCATCAATATTTCACAGATCACCAGGTTTCCGGCACCTCCCTGATCACCAGTTTCAATAACCTCGTTCACTTTACATTCAATCTGCACTTTAGATTGCAAAACACGCGGTGGCCTGACCTTAACCGATGGTTGTTCAGAAAATCCAGCTTTCACAAATTCATTAACATTTGGTGGAAACTCACAACTTGACAGTGACATTTGTTGCACCATGTCGTAACTCACCACATTGATAACCACTTCAGGCACTTCTTTCACATTGTTAAAAGTGTCCTTGTTGGTATTTGTTCTGCCACTTCTGGCTGGCGAAAAAATGAGAATTGGAGGATTGGCTCCAAAGGCATTAAAAAAGCTGAAAGGAGCCAAATTCACCTGACCAGCTTGGTTGATCGTGCTGGCAAAAGCAATGGGTCGCGGACCAATTGCTCCAAGCATATAGCCATGTAGTTTTGGTGTTTCTATCTGTTGTGGATCAATTCTGAGCATGAAGAGGTTTGAGGCACAAAACTCCGAAAACCAATTCAACAAGTCTTCGTTTTACTTCAACCGAACGCCTCATTGAATTTTTGGAAGAGATGAAATTCAACTAAGCCTTATTTTCGCAACGCTCAAAATAAGGGCATACTTCATTGAAAATGGAAATTGCTATAGGAATTGATATCGGAGGAACGAACACCGTTTTTGGTTTGGTTGCCAGAGATGGACAATGTTTGTATAGGAGCAAATTCAAGACTCAGCAACATCCTAACCTCAATGAGTATTTGGCCACCTTGAACGACAAGGTGAAGGAAGCCGTCAGTTCATTAAATGAATCGGTAGATATTATTGGAGTTGGGGTTGGTGCGCCAAATGGAAACTTCTATGAAGGCACTATTGACAACGCTCCCAACCTTCCCTGGAAAGGAGTAATTCGATTCTCCAATCACCTGGAAAGTTATCTCAACCTGCCTGTGAAGTTGACCAATGATGCCAACGCAGCAGCTCTTGGGGAAATGACTTTTGGAGGTGCCAAAGGCATGAAGAACTTCATTGAAATCACGCTGGGAACCGGACTTGGAAGCGGCATAGTTTCAGACGGAAAGCTGCTATATGGCCACGATGGATTAGCTGGAGAAATTGGTCATACGATTGTTGATCCGGAAGGAAGGCAATGCAGTTGTGGGCGTTTGGGTTGCCTGGAAACCTACGTTTCGGCCACCGGAATCAAGCGTACCGTGCTCCAGATGTTGGCCGAATCGAAAGCAGCAAGTCCTTTACGAGATTATGGACATAACAACCTTACAGCAAAGTTGATCACAAAAGCAGCGCAAGGTGGCGACCAAATTGCCCTTGATGCTTTTGAATTGGCCGGAAAGTATCTTGGCCTGAAGTTGGCTGATGCTGTGGCACACACAAGCCCGGAAGCATTTTTCTTATTTGGAGGTCTGGCGAAAGCTGGGAAATACATCCTGGATCCGACCAAAAAGTATTTCGACCATTTCTTGTTGCCGGTTTATCATAATAAAATCAAAATATTGCCGAGTGAGCTACAAAATGAGAGTGCCGGAATTTTAGGAGCAAGTGCACTTGTTTGGTAACTCTATATAAGGGCTGCGACTGCTCATATACACCATCCATGTATTAAAGCCACTCTCACTTCGTAAAGCATTAAAAACAAGGCACTTAGTGTGTCGAATTGTAGTGCAAAACCTTGCAAAGGTTTGGTTTTAGCACATGTTTTCCTTAACTTTGTGCGCCCGCAAAAACTACGATAACCAACACTATGTCAGAGAAAGCTACCATACAATTAAACGGAGAACAAGTTGAACTTCCTGTAATCACTGGAACTCAGGATGAAAAAGCACTTGACATCTCGAAACTGAGAGGCTCAACAGGCTATATAACCCTCGATCTGGGGTTCAAAAACACCGGTTCAACACAAAGTGCTATTACTTTTTTAGATGGTGAAAGAGGAATTCTCCGTTATCGTGGATATTCTATTGAAGACCTGGCAGGACAGTCTAACTTTCTTGAAGTTGCTTTTTTGCTGGTGTTTGGTGAATTGCCAACAAAGTCAGAATACGAGCAGTTTGCGGAAGAAATAACAAATCACACACTGGTTCATGAAGACATTAAAAAATTCATGGACGCTTATCCCACCAACAGCCACCCGATGGGGCAGTTGATTGCCATGGTGTCTTCGCTTTCTTCTTTCTACCCAGGATCACTTAACCCGAACAGAACACCCGAACAAGTAAAACGAACCATCATCCGGTTGATCGCCAAGATCCCAACCATTGTGGCATGGACCTATAAAAAGTCGATGGGGCATCCCTTTATCTACCCGGACAACAATCTTGGCTATGTGGCCAATTTTCTGCGTATGACATTTGGCCACGTAACCGAGCAATTTCAGCCGGATGAAACCATAGTGGATGCCATGGAGAAGTTATTGATTCTTCACGCTGATCATGAGCAGAATTGTTCCGCTTCCACCGTACGAATCGTCGGATCATCGCATGCCAATTTGTATGCTTCAATTGCAGCTGGCATTGGAGCTCTTTGGGGACCGTTACATGGCGGTGCCAACCAGAAAGTGATTGAAATGCTGGAGTCCATAAAAACTGACGGTGGAAACACCGAAAAATGGCTTGCAAAAGCCAAGGACAAAAATGATCCATTCCGATTAATGGGCTTTGGGCATCGTGTTTATAAAAACTTCGATCCAAGGGCAACTATCATCAAGGAATCTTGCGACAAGGTGCTTGCCAAACTGGGCATCAATGATCCGGTTTTAGACATCGCCAAACAACTCGAAGATGCTGCGTTGAATGATCCTTACTTCGTAGAAAGAAAACTTTATCCAAATGTTGACTTCTATTCAGGAATCATCTATCGGGCATTAGGTTTTCCAACTGAAATGTTCACCGTATTGTTCGCATTGGGAAGGCTTCCTGGATGGATAGCCCAATGGAAAGAGATGCGCGAGCAAAACCAACCAATCGGGCGACCTCGTCAGGTTTACATTGGTGAATCGCAAAGAACTTTCCCATCAGCATCTGAACGTTAGTAACGACACATTACAACAACCTTCTTTGCGTTAGAGGTTAAGATTTTTTTTCTCAACCCAAGCCTTCGAACCAATATTAATTCCCATTATTTTAACCGAATCGCTTCGTGTTAAATCTCTTCTTCCATTATGCAATTTATCAATCGTGAACTTAGTTGGCTGTCATTTAATGAGAGGGTTTTACAAGAAGCCGCTGACCCGTCCAATCCTTTAATTGAACGATTCCGTTTCCTGGGGATTTTTTCAAACAACCTCGATGAATTTTTTCGCGTTCGCGTAGCTTCAGTTACAAGGATGCTTGAACTGGGCGGTGATGTTAAACACGAATTGGGCGTAAAGCCAAAAAAACTTCTGAAGAATATACTTGCCACTGTTCAAAATCAGCAAGAAGAATTTGGAAAGATTTACCGGGGACTCAAACTTGAACTTCAAAAAGAAAACATCTTCGTAGTTGATGAATCAAAACTGAACAAAACACATAGTGTTTTTGTAAAGGCATTTTTCGATGAGCATGTCAGTTCTGCCCTTTTCCCCATCATGATCAGTCAGGTTCCAAAGTTTCCATATATAAAAGGGAACGCAATTTACCTAACCATTATAATGGAAAAAGACGAAAAGCCAAATGAAACGCAATATGCGCTGTTGGAAATTCCAAACCAATCGCTCGGTAGGTTCGTGGTGCTACCAGAAATAAATAACAAAAAGTACATCATGTTGCTCGATGATGTGATACGACACAACGTGGATCGCCTCTTCAGCATTCACCATTTTGATCGATTCCTGACCTATACCATCAAATTAACACGAGATTCGGAATTAGATTTAGCTGATGACCTTTCCACCAGTTTCCTTGAAAAGATATCAAAAAGTGTAAAAGCACGAAAGAAAGCCGCACCAGTCAGGTTGCTCTATGATGCAGAAATTCCAAATGACCTCCTGGAATTTCTCATGTCACGCCTTCAGATTGACAGCCACGATAGTATCATGGCCGGTCATCGATACCATAATTTCAAGGATTTTATGGGTTTCCCAAATCTTGGTTCAAAAAAATTATTGAATCCCAAGTTGGTAGCCATCAAAGACAAACGACTGCAGTCCAATAAGAGCTTATTGGCCACCATAGCCGAGAAAGATTTGATGTTGCATTTTCCCTATGAGGAATTTACCCTCCTGGCTGATCTGCTTCGTGAAGCTTCCATAGACCCAACTGTTGAGTCAATAAAAATTACCCTTTATCGAGTAGCTTCCAATTCTCGTGTTATCAACGCCCTAATCAGCGCTGCACTGAATGGCAAACGGGTGGAAGTGATTTTGGAACTACAGGCCCGTTTTGATGAGGAAGCCAACATTTACTGGGCCAATGAGCTGAAAGAATCAGGTGCGGAGGTAGTTTTTGGTGTTCCTGGCATTAAAGTGCACGCCAAATTGTGCATGATTACTCGAAGGGTTGGAAACAAACTGGTACACTTTTGCAACATCAGCACCGGGAACTTCAATGAAAAAACAGCAAAAATCTATACAGACCATGGTTTGTTTACAGCCAAACCTGAAATCTGTTCTGAAGTGGATAAACTGTTCCAATTTCTTAGAAACCCTTATCGTACCTACACGTACAGGCATCTTATTGTTTCGCCATTTCACCTCAGATCGAAAATGGTTCGCATGATAAATGCTGAAATCAGAAATGCAAAGGCTGAGAAGCCGGCCGCTATCACCATGAAAATGAATAGCCTGCTCGACAAACAAATCATTGGAAAACTTTACCAGGCGGGAAATGCAGGAGTCAAAATCAGGTTGATCGTACGTGGTATTTGTTCACTGGTTGCTAAAGGTTTTAACGAAACAGCAGATGTGCGGGTGATTAGTGTGGTTGATAAATTTCTTGAACACCCGAGGATTTATATGTTTCACAACGAAGGAAAAGAATTGCTCTACATTGCCTCTGCTGATATGATGCCGAGAAATCTGGACCGCAGAGTAGAAGTAGCTTGCCCAATTTACGATAAAACCATTTGTAAGCACCTCAAGGAAATATTTGAAATTCAGTTGCGAGATAATGTAAAAGCAAGGGATTTGATGCAGGGGCCGGCCAACGTATATATAGAAAATCAATCAGGAATAAAGAACAGGTCGCAAGTTGAAATTCACAAATACCTACAAGCACAGAAAAGCTGATTTTTTACAACGAGCTTATCTCAATTTCCACATTTTTCCCACAGGGCATCGTAAAATGCGGCCGTCATTGTAGGTTTGTATTTGGTGAGTAAACTAAAATTTAAACGATTTGCCGCAATTGACATCGGGTCGAACGCAATTCGGCTTCTTATTGCCAACATTTGGGAACATATTGATGGTCCGATGATTGTGAACAGCGAGCTCACCCGTGTGCCGATAAGACTGGGAAGCGATAGTTTCGAAAGGCATCGTATTTCAGAATCTAAGATAAAGCGGCTTGAATTTGCCATGAAAGGATTCTGGAACCTCATGCAGGCCAATAAAGTGGTGGATTACATGGCTTGCGCCACCTCAGCGATGCGTGAAGCTGGCAATGGTCACGAAATCGTTGATCGAATCAAAAGTTCCAGCAATATTCAAATTGAGATTATTGATGGTAAAAAGGAAGCAGAAATCATTTTAAGTCGCATACGTTTCCATTTTTGAAACAAGGGAAGAACTATCTCTATGCCGATGTTGGCGGAGGCAGCACCGAACTAACCCTATTCAATGGCGATGAAATTGTGGCATCGCATTCATTTGATGTTGGAACCATTCGAATCATGCGCGATTTTGTGGAAGAGGCGGAATGGAAAGCCATGAAAGCCTGGATTCAGCAACTACGGAAAAACCACAACATAGCAGCACTGATCGGGTCCGGAGGTAATATCAACAAACTATACAAAATGTCTCAGCAGAAAGCCGGGCTTCCGCTGACTTTCTCTCAACTCTCCAGTTTAAGGGGCAAAATCGTTGAACTCACTTTAGAAGACCGAATTGAACATTTACAACTGAAACCCGATAGGGCCGAAGTGATTGTTCCTGCATCAGACGTTTTCTTATCGCTTATGAAATGGACTAAATGCAGACGTGCATTTGTTCCAAAAATTGGCTTGGCAGACGGAATCATCCGCGCTGTATATGAGCGCTATCACGAGCGACCTATAAAAGGAATCCGAAAGTTGGGTGCGGCCTGATGCCCTCAACTACTTGATTATACTAAAACTCCCCGTCTCTTTACGGTTTTCTCCATTGAAATATTCCACTTCGGCCATCCAAACATAGGTGGCGGTTCCACCATCTTTGCCTTTGTAGGTTCCATCCCAACCCTGGTCATCTTTCATTTGGTCGTTGTGATAAACCTCCGCTCCCCATCGGTTGAAAATTCGGAAATCGATCGTTTTAGCACCAATGTCAAAAACCTGTAGGTAATCGTTCACCCCATCACCATTTGGTGAGAAGGCGTTGGGAACCCAAATTCCAATTTCATCGCTTACCCGAATGCGTAAGGTATCCTGGAAAGCACAATCATTTTCATCAATTACTGTAACTACTAATTCGCGAATGCCAGGATTACCAGTAGCGGTGAAGACAGGATCGGGGCAGTTATCGCAACTTAGTTCATCCGCAGGATTCCAAACGTAGGTGTAAACTGCTGAATCAGGTGAAACATTTACAAAAAACTGGTCTTCGTCAAACACACCAACAATAATGTCATTGGGTTCAATATTTACGTAAAATGGTGGAGGTTCTGTGATAGAAAAACCGGCAGAAGCTTCGCACCCAGACTGATCCTGTACCGCAATGCCATAAGTACCGGCACCAAGGTTGGTGAACAAGCTATCGCTCTGATATGTGATGCCATTCATGGAATAAGTGAATGGGCCAACTCCACCGGTGGCATGAATTCCAACGATAGCATCGGCTCCTCCGAAACAAGTTACTGGCGCAAATTCGAGCACCAGGTTGATCGGATCGGGTTCAGAAATTTCAACGGAATCTGATGCCTGGCAACCGTTCGCATCAGTAACAACGAGTGTGTAGTTACCGGCAGCCAGGTTCGATGCCACAAAATCGGTTTGTGGTGGATTTGAATTCCAGATATATGTATATGGGTTAGGATTTCCAGGTGTTCCACCAACAACGGTGGCAATGGCAAAACCGTCTGCGTCACCGGCACAGGCAATGTCGGTTCCTGCCACGCTTACGGAAAGAAGTGGTGGTTCTGCGATTTCTGCCGTTGCAATTAACTGACAAGCATTGGCATCTGTTACAGTAACTGTGTAAAGTCCGGCAGCAACATTGGTTAAATCTTCCGTAACATCGCTGTTCGACCAGCTAAAACCGTATGGTGCCACACCGCCCGTGATGGTAAGATCCACGGCACCTGTCAGTTCTCCATTACACACCACATCTGTAATGGCAACGGTGAAACCCAGGAGAGGTGGGTCAGTTAAGGTGGTTGATTCTGTTGCCACACATCCATTCACATCGGTGATTATGACGTTATAAACTCCGGCTGTCAGATTCTGAATATCCTCATCGGTTGAGAAATTGGACCACACGAAAGTGTAAGGTGCTGTGCCTCCATTTACTGCTAAATCAATGATGCCATCATTTCCTCCATTGCAAGTTATTTGGGAAACCAAAACAGCGGAGGTAAGCGCAGGGGGCTCGCTCACATTTGCACTGTCAATATTCACACAGCCATTGGCATCGGTTACTGTGACTGCATAGGTAGCAGGTCCAAGACCAGTTAAATCTTCATCGGTTTCACCATTCGACCAAATGTAGGTATAGATTGGTGTTCCACCTCCTACAAAAAGATCGACCATACCATTGCTATCACCAAAACACAGCACATCAGAAACCGTAATTTGTAATTGCAAACCAGATGGTCCTGAAACCAGTAGTGAGTCCGTTAAAACACATCCATTGGCATCGGTTATCGAAACCACGTAAATACCAATCGAAAGTCCAGAGGTAGCAGAATTTATATCGCCATTCGGCCAAACGTATTGATATGGCGCGGTTCCTCCGGAAACTACAACTGATGCAGTTCCATTGCTATCTCCAAGACACAACACATCGGTGGTTGTTCCGACTGATGAAAGTGGTGCAGGCTCATTCACTACTGCGGATTCAGAGACCGTGCAACCATTCGCATCAGTTATCACTACTGAATAACTTCCCCCAGACAGCCCAACATTGTTCTGGGTAGTCGTAAAGTTGTTCCACAGGTAATTATAGGGAGAGGTTCCACCGGTAACAACGAGGTTCACGCTTCCATTTCCATTTCCTGCACAATCAACATCCTGCGTGGTGGAAGAAACGGATAAGGCATTTGGTTCGGTGATAACCACAGTATCCGAAATCGTACACGCATTTTGGTCTGTGGCAACGAAGGAATAACTACCGGCAGAAAGAAAATTTCGGTCCTCATTGGTATTGCCATCAGCCCAAAGGTAGGTGTAGGGAGGTGTTCCCCCGGTTACCGAAATGTCTATTGAACCATCATTGCCTCCATTGCAACTTACATCGGTAGTGCTTGCAATGTTGGAAAAGATTTGTGGTGGTTGGTTAATCGTAGCTGAAACCGTGACTGTGCAATTGCTGACATCCGTGATGGTTAATGTGAAGTTTCCTCCACCAAGTCCGGTGATGTTCGCATCGGTCATGCCATTTGACCAAAGATAGGTGTAGGTTGGCGTTCCCCCGGAAACCGACACGGTAATCGAACCACCGGCACCACCAAAACAAGGTGCATTACTAACGCTTGCCAGCGAACTCACCAATTGCGAAGGCTCATTGATTGTCACCGATTGATTGTTCGTACAACCACCGGCATCGAGTGTAATCACTGTATAGGTTCCGGCTGAAAGCCCTGAGAAGAGCGAATCTGCGAAGTAGTTGATTCCATCAATGGAGTAAGTATATGGACCTATGCCACCTGTAGGCAAAACGATGAACGACCCGTTGTTTAATCCGTTGCAGCTTACATCAATCTTGTTGAAGATGATAACATTCACGGTGTAAACTGTTCCAATCGATGTGGAAGCTGTTCCAGTGCAACCGTTGGCATCGGAAACCAATACCGTGTAGCTACCAGGTCCCAGACCGGCAAAATTTCCACCAGGTTGAAATGGGCTACCGTTTACACTGTATAAATAGGGTGGAGTTCCACCGCCAGCTGTTACTGAGATTGATCCATCAAAGTTGCCGATACAACTTGCCGGATTTGAAGTAGCTGTGGCAGTAACCGCAGTTGGCTCATTGATGACAACAGGATTGAAACCATAAGGTTCTACACAACCTGCTGCATCCTGAATAAACACGTTATAACTCCCGGCAGTAAGTCCCGAAAAAGTATTTCCGCTTTGGTAATTAGCGCCTCCATCAACTGAAATGCTAAGTGCTCCAGTTCCACCATTGGCAAAAACTGTGATTGAACCTGAACTATCGCCATTACAAAGCACATCGGTAGTTTGAATAGATGTAACACTGATTTGCGGTGGTTGTTGAATTTCAACTGGATTATTGAGATATGGCACTTCACAGCCGTTTCCATCCATTAACATGATATTATAAAGTCCTGCTGCGAGTCCGGTAACCGGGTTAGAGGCAGAATAGCTTACCCCATTATTCACGGAATATTGAAATGGGCCGATTCCACCTGTAATTGTATATAGTATGGAACCTGTGGATGCACCAAAACAGTCAGCATCAGTGGCGGTGGCTAATGAAATAAGTGCGCCTACGGGGTCAATTAACAAGACTGGGTTTCCCAGGTATGAAACTTCGCAGCCGTTTGCATCGCGCACTTTAATTGTGTAACTGCCAGCCGGAAGATTTGAAATCGTGCTTGATGCTGAAAAGTTCCCACCGTTGTCAACTGAATAAGTGTAAGGTGGTTGGCCACCCTGGGCGGTAATGGTTATGCTTCCGGTTGAGGCGCCCGCGCAATCAGGATTGTTGGTTGAAACGTTGGAAGCCTGCAAATCTGAAATCTCAATTGTCAGCAGCAGATAACTACGACTTTCGCAAGTATCGTTGGTGGAGTGAACTCGATAGGTTGTTGTAGCTGCAACAAAAACATTGATAGCGCTTCCTGTTCCCAGAAACGTTCCTGTTCCATTGTTATACCATGCGTAATCACCACCATGAACTGCACCGCCAGCAGTGAGTGTCACAAAACCGGGATCGCAAAGTTGAGGCGAGTTTGCCGTGATGCTTCCAGGAATTGGTGGCGTCCATCTTGCCAGAATTTCTGCGCCAATATCGTCATCACCACATGAGGAAGTAAAGAAATCCCCAACCCATGATGGGCCTATAGTTACTATCTGCGCACAAGGCGGAACGATTCTGAAATCAATGTCGTTGAAGCCCGTGGTCGGCCCACAGTTATTGTCCTCACCACTGCAATCGCATCCGCAACTGCTGCAACCGCCATCGTTCACGTTTTGAGAATAGGTTTGATTGCTGCAATTTCCAAGACAAATGAATCCGCCAGCACAACTCCAACAATCATCTTCCCAGCCATTTCCTTCCAATTGCATGAATTGAGGAACGTTTTGAGGGGTGGAACCGGGTGTTCCGTAGAAGTGACTAAACAACAACCTGTCGGTAGGTTCAACCCATCCATAACTGGTCGTATTTACAGCATATAAAACTCCCGGATTTGGAACGAAACCCTGGCCATCTAAATTACCGGCATCGCGTACTTTCCAGCGCCACCTGAATTCACAATTGTTCAATCCAACGCCTATCCCATCGCAGCCACCCAGTAAACCGCCATCGGTACTTTCAACATACGAATAACCACACCAGATTTCTACATCCATTGCTCCATCTGCAACGGTTTGTGCCTGCGCACGGTTTCCTATGAAAACCATCAACAGCCCAACTATCGATAAAGTGAATTTCAATTGTTCTATCAACTTGCTCATCGTTTCTGTCCAGGGTTTATTTGTCTTCAAAGGGTGTGTGAGGATATTCTCCTGATTCATGTCGCCTAATCGATTCCTTCATGTTTCCTCGATAAAACTCGAAATCAAAATCTTCAGGGAAGTCATAGTCGCCACCATAAAGCTGGTTGAACATGCCAGGCTCGTAAACGAAATACCAATTCCTGATTTTTAGTTGATATTCGTATTCGTCCACTATGGGGTCGCCTGAATTTGTTTTGACAGGTTGGGTACTTCCAATTCGTTGTCCAAGAAACTTCGGACGATAATTCAATTTAAAGCCAGCTTGATGATAGGGATTCAAACGTGCAATCTGTGGAGCATTCAAAAACGTTTCATATTGTTTTGGATAAAGCCGCATCCATGCCCCGAGTTGATTAGAATAATTCGTTTTATCAGCTGATGGGTTTTTGGTGATTTGCGGTTTTGGAAAGTTTGGAAAGAGTCTGTGTGCTTCACCTTCGGAAATTCCACTGGCTAAATACCAATTCCAGAACGAGTTGCTGAATTTGGGTGACGTTTCCGGTTTGTTCAACCCAATTGTAACCCACGAAATGTTGGCAGCTACCACTTTTTCGTGTTGCAGAAAATTCGACCATTCATCCGGATATTTATCTATCCAGGTTTGAATGAGTTTCATCGGCTCTAATTTTGCTTTTTCCAGATTGGGTAAATGTGGAGCAAGAGCAAACAACTCGCTTTTTGAAATGCCAGTTAATTCAATGGCCGTGGAAAATGGGTTGTTAGTCTCTTGACTGTGCAACTGAGTGATGCCGAAAACAACCAGCCAAACCCATAAAATTTTCCTCATACTAAGATTCGGTTTTAATTTGAAGTACGGGAAAAAAGCATCTGTTATGCCTTACTCCCCTAACCTAAAAAGGGACATAAAAGTAGGATAATTTGAGGTGAATGCCGGGGAAAACAGGGATGGTTTTACGCATCAGTCACTCCCATCCGAAAGTTTTACAAACTTGGAGAAAAACCTTCTGTAATGCCTATTAACATGGATGATATTTGGCTTTTTCAAGAAAATAAGTTTCCCTTTGGTATCAGTTCAGCTTGCTTTAAAATCTTGATCCTTTT
>PVBE012933320.1_pt1 | contig 20043 bp, 14 predicted proteins | sample 1631181 | NCBI WGS metagenome assembly PVBE01 (sample SAMN08397723, study PRJNA350692) | Marine metagenome, whole genome shotgun sequencing project. | isolation source: water | place: Pacific Ocean | collected 2012-04 | reverse complement strand
CGTCGAGCCAGGCCAGACGGTACAGCGCGGTGAACCCGTCGCGCTTTCCGGATACTCGGGGGTGGACGCAGTCGCGCTCTTCCCCTGGTCGGCGCCGCACGTGCACTTCAACGTCTGGCTCGACGGACTCAACGTCGACCCCTTCGCCGCCGATGACGACCCGAATGAAGCGTCGCTTTGGCTGGGTGGAAATACGCCCATCCCGGGCGATGCGTCTGCCGACAAATCAGCGTTCGAGCCGACGGATTGGGACGACGACGCCGTGCTCGCCACGATCGCCGCGTGTCGCGACCCAGAACTGCGCGCAGAACTCGTGGCGCAGAGCGATCCCGCTCGGCGCGCTATGGATACGCTCTTCTACCTGAACTACTTCCCTACTCGCTTCACGGGCGAGCATCTCATCTATCGGCAGCGCCACGAACGGCGACCGCTGCTGAGCCTGCCCTTCGGCGAAGCCGACTTCGTCGGCATTGTGTTGCCGGATAAGTAGAGGGAAGCTCTCCGCACGCACCCGATACCGCGGCGTGACGGCGGACCGACATTCCGACGTCGCTGAGGCACAGATGGCGCGCCGCCGAACATGGAACGCCCCGTGCATCGAAGCGGGTAGACCACGCCGTGACCCGCCAAAACGTGTTCCCTGAACCACCACGAACGTGGGACAACGCACACAGCTGTCGGTCGAGCCAGCGTTCCCGTCCACGATGAAACAGCCACCCTCACCCTCACCCTCAGCCTACAAGGCGTCTCGAAGTTCCAGGCGCCACTCGCAACGCGCCGCTGATGTCCTCTCGGCCGCGACGCTGGCAGCGACAGTGCTGAGCCTCTGCGGGCTCAACGCCTGCACGCCCTCCGAGACCCTTGAGTCCCCCGAACGCCGCGACGCATCGGCGGCATCGGCGACATCGGCGACGGCGCCCGCGCCTCCAGCGCTCCCGGGCGTGGAACCGAAGCTCGCCCACGCCGGAGGGCATTCGTATCGAATCTTCTCGAGCCCAAAGACGCGGCTGGCGATCCGCCTGACCCGTCCGTCACCAAAAGATGCGCAAGTACTGCTCTCGGTGGCTGGCACGTACACGAGCCCCGAGGACGAGGTTCTTGGGATCGTGATGCTGGACGGCAAGGTGGTTAGAAGAGGTCGAATGGCATGGGAAGGACTGCTCACGATCGACGGCGGAACCCCAAGTATCAAGAAGGCAAGCAAGAGCAGCTTGTCGGCCCAGGAACTCCGCAAGTTCGCGTCGAAAAAAACCTCACTGCTACAAGGGCACCTGCTCGTGCATGCGGGCCAGCCGGAACCCTACAAGCCGAGCCCGCCCCTACATCGACGCGCTCTGGTCGTCTTCGACCGCGACAACTGGGCCGTCGTAGGCAGCGTCGCACCCGTCGAACTTCAGTCCTTCGCGCGAGACCTCGCGAACCTGGGGGCCGACGACGCCCTCAATCTGGATATGGGCGGCTGGAGTGAGGGCTGGTTCAGAGACACCTCCGAAACGCCACAGCCCCTCGGCATCCCCCATCCGTCTACCGCCCGGCAAACAAATTGGCTCGTTATTCTGGGGAAGCCGGCATCGCGATAGCGCCGGCGTGTTGGTCCGCGGCTGGGTAGCGCTTGAGGTACGCCACGCCCACGAACACAAGCGCCACACTCGCCAGGACCAGGAAGATCCACGGCCAGGCCCGACGAAAGCCTCCCCGCGATGGCAAAGCGTTGCGCGGACTCATCCTCTTTCATACTGCCACGGGCACGACGGCACGGCGCGTCTTCGTAGAGTCCGGCCGCGTGCCGTTGCGGCGCTGTGCGAACGACGGGCCGTTCTACCGTCCCGACGGAACAGATCGACCCGTTTTGGGTCATCTCGCCGACCCTATGAACGCAGTCCGTAGCACCTTGCCGGGAGCCCGCCCGGATGTCATTGGCGCAGCGCATCCGCGACCGTCAGGCGCCACCGCACCGGCTCCGATTCGGGATGAAGGGGACGAGAGTAGCGAGCGCGATCCCGAAAGCGCGAGATACCGACAGCCGCTGCGGAACCTGCGACCCACGGCAAACCGAGGGTCCTCTGCGTCGTCGACGACGACGCAGTTCTCACAGTGATTGGCCGAGTGCTCGGTCGCCGCTTCGAGGTCGTAACGGCTGGCTCGGCGGACCAGGCCCTGCAACTGCTCGCGAACGAAAAAGCGCCGCCCTTCGCGGTGATCCTAACGGACCTTCGTATGCCCGGCATCAACGGGACCGATTTCCTCACGCGCGCCCGCAACCTCCACCCCAAGACGATGCGCATCATGCTTACGGGACACATGAACCTCGACGCCATGCTCACCGCTGTGAACGACGCTCAGGTGTTCCGCGTCCTGACGAAACCGTGCGACTCCCGTGGCATCCGCGCAGCTCGACGAACTCTCGCGCATCGATCAGCGGCTTCAAGGAAAATCCAAGGAGCTGGCGAGCATCGGCTCTCGCGTCATGAGCGGCGAGCTCCCCGAGTGCAAAACGAAGGCGCCTGAGGACACTACGACGCCGAGGGGTGACACCTAGCGAGGCCACACAACCGAGACCACACAACCTGACAACACGAGACGCGTCTCAAAGCGACACGCGGCGAGGGTTATCGGTTCCATTCTCAGGTCTCCGCCATTCAAGAGCGCGCTTCTGTTCGGCCGGCGGGTCGCGCCTGGACGGCGCGGCGCACAGGCGCCATGGTTTTGTGGAGACCATGTTACCCGAAAGGCCCCTCGCTACTCGCGGGTCGGGTTCGGCGTCATTGCCACCGTCGTCCTCGCGCCGAATCGCTGCGGCAGCACGTACCGTGCTGGTGGTCGACGACGATCCGAACGCCCGCGACGGCTTGAGTCGCATGTTGGGCGACCGTCCCTACCGGGTCGTGGTCGCGACCGATGCAACGACGGCGCTGGATCTGATGTCGCGCGACGCCATCGACGTCGTGCTCTCAGACGAGAAGATGCCCGGTATGAAAGGTACGGAACTCCTGGCACGCGTGGCCAGCGAGCATCCCGAAACGGTGCGCATCCTGCTCACCGGGCACGCGAGTCTCGATATCGCGAAGTCGGCGATCAACCAGGGCGGCGTCTTCCGCCTCTTGGAGAAGCCTTGCAGCACGGAAAGCCTGCGTCGAGCGATCGATGCCGCGCTGGAGCAGAAGCTGAACAACCCCACGAGCGAACCAGCCCCGGAGTCGCATCGCGAGCTCGACGTCCTCTCTCGACGCGAGCGGGAAGTCGTGGACTTGCTACTCAAGGGCCCTCGGATCGCCCACGTCGCCAAACGCCTCTACATCAGCGAGCACACCGTGCGAAACCACCTAAAAGCCGTCTTTCGCAAACTCAATATCCACTCGCAGACAGAACTCGTAGAGCGCTACGGCAATTCCTTATGACATCACCCGCCGCTGCTTCTCCCTAGTCCACAGCGACGGCGGCACCGTAGCGACGTGGCGGCGCGATACACTTCCGATCAAATCGGACACTAAGATCGACGTCGCCTCCCACCGCGCCCGCATGTTTTGCTGTATGGTTCGGCGCATCGGATCCAGATGTCGTGCCTTCCGGCCAGCGAATCGTTGGTGGGCGGTGCAACTCGTCTGGCACATGCATTGCTTGGAGCGCTAACCATGACGACGCTTACTCGGTCATTCACTTTCTTGGGCACAGCCGCCGCAGCAGCGTTCATATCGGGCTGCTCCGGCGGCGCAGGTGAGGGCACGTTTGACTCGAACCCGGCGAGTTCGCCCGGTACGGATGTACGGCAGGACGGCGACGACCCCGAGGATGGCCCCGGCTTGAACGCCAGCGGCGGCAGCGACAGCGGCGCTGCGGGCAACGCGGCGAGCACGGGCGGCAACGGCGGCACTCCCCCGCCCGCAGGTGGCAGCGGCGGCACACGCGATCCGGGCACGGGCGGTACGAGCACGGGCGGCACGACGAGCACGGGCGGCAGCGGCGGCAGCGGCGTTTCGGGCGGCACAGGCGGCACAGGCGGCGCCGGCGGCACCCCCGGCGGCAGCAACGTCAACCTCAGCGGCAGCCAAGACTTCGGCTACTTCCGCGGCCAACTCGCAGCCGGCAACGTGCCCGAGCCGGGCACCTTCGATGCAGCCGGCTTCTTCGCAGAGCACTACACCGCGCTCCCCCCCCCATCATGCGGCGAGCGCCTGTGCATCCAAACGATGATGGGCGTGATGGGCAACCTCATCGACGGTGAGCCCAGCACCCTGCTGCAGCTTGGCCTCAAGACACCGCTCGAAGGCAATCCCGCTGAGCGCCCGCCACTCACCCTCGCCGTGGTGGTCGACACGTCGGGATCCATGGGCGGCGCCGGCAAGCTCAGCTTCGTCAAGGACGGCCTGAGGCAGCTCATCGATAGCTTGCACGATGAAGATCAGTTCTCGCTCATCTCCTTCAACAACGACGTCGAGATCGTTTTCCCGATGCAATCGGTAGAGACACATCGGGCCGACGCTCGGCAGGTCGTCGGCATGCTCAGCTCCAACGGCGGCACCAATCTCTACGCGGGACTCGAAGAGGGCTACGCGTCCGTATTCCAGGCCTACGACAGCGGCCGCCAGAACCGCGTCATCCTCCTTAGCGACGGTCTGCCGACGGTTGGCAACACGAGCAGCGAGAACATCATCGCGATGAGCCGCGACCAAAACTCCGATGGCATCGGGCTCACGACCATTGGGCTGGGTACCGACTTTGATCCCGAGCTCATGAGAAACCTGGCGCTCCAGGCAGACGGCAACTATTACTTCATGGAAGATGCCGCCGCCGTGAAGGAGGTTTTCCGCGAGGAGATCGACTACTTCACGGTTCCCATCGCCTTCGATCTCAGCATCGCACTACAGGCTGGCGAAGATTACTCGCTGGGCGCGGCATACGGCTCCCCCTTCTGGGAGGGCGACAGCACGGGGGGAACCATCGAAGTCCCGAGCGCGTTCATCGCCCATCGGGAATCCGACGCGGCGCCTACAGGTCGGCGCGGTGGCGGTTCGGCGCTGCTCTTCGAATTGACGGCATACGATTCGAGCGGTCCCCAGACGACCGGAGACGTGGCGACCGTGGACTTCTCGTTCCGAGAACCCGGCACGGATCGCATCGTCGAAGACCAAGTCAACGTCGTGTATCCGTACGCACCGTGGGATATCCCCATGTCTGGCTACTTCGACGGTGACGATCCCTCGATCATCCAGAAGAGCTTCGTGATGCTCAACGTCTTTCTGGGTCTTGAGAAAGCGTGCACCACATTCCACGAGAGCGGAGATGTCAACGGAGCGATTCGCGGCCTGCAGCGGCTTCGCGCCGCAGTCGCCGACTACAACGACGGCACGAACGACCTGGACGGCGACGGGGACGACCCCAAGGACGACGACCTGCGCGCGGATATCGAACTCATCGACGATCTCATCGCAGTGTTGCGAGCCCAGGGCTTCGATCCCGGCGCTGATCCCAACCCGTCGGCAGATCCCTGGCCCGCTGACTGATCGGGACGCGTCGCAGCGGTCACCGCTGCGCGAACACGTCGCAGCGCTTACTGCTGCGCAAAGACAAAGGGAACCTTCACGGTCTGGCTACCCCCCGGTGGCGGGAAACGCCACGAGCGGATGCGGCGCTCGATGCAGGTAGAAAGGCCGGCGTATCCGCGAGGATCGCCGCTCGCCTTGACGTCGCGAACCGACCCCGAGGGCGCGATGGTGATCTTGACCTCGACGCGGGCTGAGCTCGGGGCGTTCCGGTCTCGCGTCGAGAGCGCTGGCTCCCAACACCGGCGCTTCACGCTGCCTTGGTAACCACTGACGGTCTTATGGAGCTGCGCCGACGTCAGCTTGCCGCTGCTTGCCTCCGGCCTGCCCGGACCGGACGGACCGCTAGCCGGTCCCGCGGGCAGATCCGGCAAGCCTGGCAGCGTTGGCAAAACGGGCTTCTTTCCGTCGCCATTCGAAGTCGGTCGCCGCGGGCGCGTCCGGTTTGTGGCAAGCATGAGCGCCCGACCAGCATCGGCTTCCTCCGCTCCAGCGTCGGGCGCGGCAACCTCCTCGACAGGCTTCTCGACCGGCGGGGGTGGAGGCGCGGGCGGTGGCGGCGCGGGCCGCGCAACCTGGATGATGGGCTGCGACGCCTCGGAGTTGCCGAAGGCCGCAAAAGTCACGGCACCGCCAAAGAGCGCGGCGACGAAGAGCCCGGCCCAGGGGACCCATTTCTTCGACGACTTTCCGTGGACCGCGTTCATCGCCGCCGCCTCAGCGGCGATGACGCTCGGCCGCGCCGTCGGCAACATCGGCGTGGGCGATGGTCGCGCAGAGCTGGAACGCGCAAACACAGCCGCGAGTTCGGCTACGTCATCCAGGGGACGCCAATCGTCGAGCCCCTCACGCCAAACCAGGGATGCGCCGGTGACGAGGTCACCGCGGATCTTCTCTTCGAGTTCAGGAACGGTGAGGGGACCGGTGGGCTCGTCGTTGATGCCGGCGAACCACTGATGCGCCGACGGAGGCGCCGGCAGGGACATGCGTTCGAGTGATTCTGGCAGGGCCGACGACGGAGGCGGGCTTGAGGGCCGCAAGGCGGCGCTCAGAATGTCCGCTGAGGAGCCTTCAGACAGCAGTTTTGGCACAGCGGCCGCGCTGTTGTCGGCGGGAGCTGCGCCGTGGGGCGGAGACGGAGGCGGTGGCGGCGGTACGCTCGCGCGAACGGGTGACGGAGGCGGTGGCGGAGGTACGCTCGCGCGGACGGGTGGCGGTGGCGGAGTAACGCTCGCTCGGTCGCCGCTGTGCGCGGGCGGCGGAGGCGGCGGCACGCAAGCGCGGACACCGCCCGGAGCGCCTGGCGGTCGCCCCGGGGCACCACCCTTAGGAGTCGCTGCCGGCTTTGCCGATGTCTGCGACGCTTTGGCCCCCCCCGCGGAGGGCCTGGGCCTGGGCACGCCTCGTTTCGTAAACGGCGTCGTGGCCCCAACGGACCCCGGACGGGGCGCGATTGCCGGCCCATTGCGACCTGGTGCCGGCGTCGCCTTCGCAACGGGTGAACTCGTCGTCTTCGGCGGTGCTGCCTTCGGCGCGCCGCTCGACACCTTGCCGTCGCGAAGCAACATCGACTCGCTGCACTTGCGACACTTCATGCGAACGGTACGGCCGGCGACCTTCTCGTCGTCGATACGATATTTCGCCTTACAGCTAGGACAGAGAAATTTCATGCAGCAGACCGAGAGCGCGGGACCTTATCGAAGCGGGGTATTAAGCCACGCTATTCACAGAAGACCTAGCAGATGTTGCTTCACTGATTGTCGGGTTGAATCATCTGGTGCGAGAGTCAAGGCTCGCTCCCACATTTCCGCAGCCTTGTTGCGAAAACCGGCCTTCTGGTAGAGGATCGCGAGGTTCTTCACTGTCTGGAAATGTCTAGCGTTAATGCGTGCTGCCGATTCGAGTTCGGCGATGGCGTCGTAGACTTGCGTGTTCTTCCCGTAGAGGAGCCCGAGGTGGAAGTGCAGCCGAAACGCGAGGGGGTCGATCCGCACGCCGCGCTTCAGATGCTCGATGGCCTCGTCCAAATGGCCGGCTCGATACGCTGCCACGCCGGCACCAAGTGCCTGCTCCGCGTCTTTTGAGAGCGCTTCCTCATTATCGTCGGAGAGAGCCTGCTCCGGCTTCGGAGCAAGGGCGACCTCCACGGCATCGAGGAGCTGACGCATCGAGAATGGCTTCTCGATGTAGTGCTCGACTCCGCAGCTCTCGCGCAGGTCCTCGGCGAAGCGCCACCCGCGGTATATCGCGCTGATCATGATGATCGGCACGTGCCCGTAGCGCTTGCTACCGTTGATCTGCCGCGCGATGTCGAATCCGTGAACCTCCGGAAGCATGGCATCGAGCACCAATAGATCCGGGCGCTGTTCCTTCAACATGCGCAGCGCCGCGCCGCCACGGTCGGCCTCGATAACGTGGTAGCCGCGACTCTCGAGTAGCTTCCGCACGAGTTCGCGAATCTCGCGTTCGTCATCGACGACGAGCACGGTCTTGCCGCGCCCGCGGACGCCCTCTGGCCTCCCACTAAAGTCGGCGACGACGCTGAGATCCGAGGAGAGATCCCCAAATCCCTCGTCGCCGATCTCCTGATCGAGCAGACTCACACCGACATCGTCGAGGACGACGGCTTCTGGTGACAGGGGCGTCGGGACTGAAGGGCCGCTGGCGGCCGACCGAGGCGGCGGCGTAAACGAACGCCCCACGTCCGTTCGAACCTCGTGCGTCTCCCCAGAGCTGGGATCGAACTCCCCGGCGGGTGGGTCGCTGTCGCGAAAGGGAGTCACGCCCCCCATTTGCGTCGCGACGCGCGCGTCTAGCGCCGACCCCTCGGGCGCTGCCGGCACCGCGGGCGGCGGTACGGAGACGCGCCCCGATGGCTCGGCGCCAGCTCTGCTCCGCACCTCTGGCGGGCAAAGCTCGCCGACAAAAAACTCCTCCCCCATTGCCTTCAACTCAAATGACTTGGCAATGACCCGGGAGAGCGGTCCGGAAAGCGCCACATAGGGGAACACCTTCTTGCCGGTCACGAACTCGAGTTCGTCGATCAAGCGTTGCTCACCCGGATTGGCCATCGCCACAAAAAGGCGATCCTCGCGCACGAGAATTGGCAGGATCAGCTGCTCCTCAGCGATCTCCTTCGGAACCAAGTCGAGCGCCTCTAGCTTGATGCAGACCTGCTGGAGGTCAACGCCGGGCAGCCCGTGCTGCTCACTCAGGGCCTTGAGGGCGGCCCGCTCGTCGATGAAGCCCTCGGCAGCAAGGCGCGACGCGAGGCGGCCCGCCGACTTCGGGCGAGTCAGCGCGCGCTCGAGGTCTTCCGAGCTGATCGCGTTGCGCCGGACCAGGATTTCACCGATTTGCTTCTTTGTCGCCATGTGGGCTGAGGCTCAAGGGGTCGATTGAGAGCGAAGGATTATCCCACGTCTTCGGCCCGAGAATGTACCCCATTCGTGTGATGGGCGCGGGGCGGGACTAACGGGCCTCTTTCTGGCTTTTTGGCTGGCTTTTTTTCGCTGGCTTTTGTGGGCTCAGCGTTCCGGGGGCACCCCCAGTTCGCGGAGGCGACTAGCAGCCCACGCTGCGTAGCCATCCCTCGCTACCGCCTCACGCGCCTCGCGCGTGAGCTCCTGGTAAAAATGCAGGTTGTGCTCGGTGATGAGCCGATGGGCGAGGATCTCGTGGCTCATGAATAGATGGCGCAGGTAGGCGCGACTGTACCCAGCCGCACAAGTCGGACACGTACACCCCTCTTCAATTGGGCTCTGGTCGCTTCGATGGGCCGCGTGTTTGATGACGACCTTCCCCGTCCGGACAAACGCCTGGCCATTCCGCGCGTTCCGGGTCGGCATGACACAGTCAAAGAGATCGACCCCCTCCCCGATGGCGCGTACGAGGTCCTCTGGAGTTCCGACCCCCATCAAATACCGAGGTCGAAGAGGGTCAACGCGATGCACGATATCTTTCAGCGCCCGATGCATGGCTGCAGGAGGCTCACCGACGCTGAATCCACCGAGCGCGAGGCCATCCAGCGGGAGCTTCCCGAGGGCCTCGGCGTGGCTCAACCGTAGCTCAACGTCGGTCCCGCCCTGAATAATGCCGAAGAGCGCCTGCCCTGGGTTCCTGGAGTTCAGGCAGCGCTCCGCCCACCGCGTCGTGCGCTCGACGGCCTCAACGAGTTCCGAGCGGGGGCGCCCGGCAGCGGGGCAAACGTCGAGCTGCATCACCAAGTCAGCGCCCAAAAGCCCCTGCACCCGCATCGACTCCTCGGGCGTCAGCATCTTGCGAGTGCCGTCCAGGTGTGAGGCGAACTCGAAGCCCTCCTCCGAGAGCTTGGTGCGCTCCGCCAAAGAGAACGCCTGAAACCCACCGGAGTCCGTGGCGATCGCGTGTGGCCACTTACTGAAGCCATGGAGCCCGCCGTGTTCGGCGATCACCTCGGGGCCGGGGCGTAGCCAGAGGTGATACGTATTGGCGATGAAGAGTCTCGCGCCGCTCGCGGCGACCTCTTCGGGCTTGAGCGCCTTGACCATGCTCTGGGTGCCGACGGGCATGAACGCCGGAGTGAGCACCTCGCCGTGAGCCGTGCCGAGGCGCGCCGCCCGAGCGCGGCCGGATTCGTGGTCGACTTTGAACGTCATCATGTCAGTCGCTCCGGGATCCACATGGCATCGCCATACGACAGGAAACGATAGCCCCCTTCGAGAGCGCTTTGGTACGCGGCAAACAAACGTCCACGACCCACGAAGGCTGAGACCAACGCCAAGAGTGTACTGCGCGGCATGTGAAAGTTGGTGAGTAGGGCATCCACGGTTCGGAAATCATACCCCGGCTGAATCAACAGGCGCGTCTCTCCGGAGTAGGTGCGCACATGCCCGGGAGCAGCCGGATCCGCGGCCGATTCGAGCGCCCGCACGACGGTTGTGCCCACAGCAACGACGCTCCCGCCTCGCGCTCGAGCGCGCTTCACGGCGTCGACCAACGGTTGCTCGATGCGGATCAGCTCCGCATGCATCGGGTGATCGTCCAAGTCATCGGTCGTGACCGGTCGAAACGTGCCGAGCCCGACGTGCAACGTCACGCGCGCCACTTCGACGCCGCGCGCTTCAATGCGCCGCAACGTTTCTTCCGTCAGATGCAGGCCCGCCGTTGGCGCCGCCACGGAGCCGAGATGCTCTGCGTAGACGGTCTGGTAGCGCGCTACATCATCGGGCTCGTCCGGGCGCCGTACGTAGGGCGGTAGCGGCACATGTCCGTGCGTTTCGATCTCACGGTCGATGTCACCGTGCGCGTCGATAGCGACGAGCACTTCACCGTCCGCCGAACGCTCAAGAACCTCGACGACGAAATCGTTGCTCTCCCCACCGTCACCTTCGCGAGTGTGACCGATCTCCACGAGAGCGCCCGGACGCAGCGGCTTATTGGAACGGCTCAGCGCCTTCCAAACCGTGCGCCCGTCCCGAACCTCATCGAGCCGCGCGAGCAGAAAAATCTCTACACGCCCGCCCGTTCCCCGCCTACGACCGAGCAAGCGGGCATTGCGAACGCGCGTGTCGTTCACCACAACGAGCGCACCCGCCGGGATGAACTCAGCGAAGTCCTTCATCGCACGATGCGCCGTCCCCTCGCGCCCCACCTCGAGCGCGCGCGAGTCCTCACGATGCGCAGCGGGATGCTGGGCAATCCGGCCCTCAGGCAAGTCGTAGTCGAAGAGTTCTGTACGCATAGGAACCAGCGCCCGGCTCACCAGACAGCGCGGCCGGAGGCTTAGCGCAATGTGGGCGGCGCGGCGAATACCGAACTCTGTCGTTCGGCCAGGTCTCGCGGACTCGGTCCACCGGTAGGATGGTCATATCCGCCCCGCCCGCCCCGCCCCCCTCCTCTTTCAACCCCGCGCTTCGCTCGGGGCTGCGCCGCGGCTTCGCCGCGCGCTCGCCCGTGGCTCGCTGGGCCTTGTCCTGCGGCGTCGCCGCGAGCCACGAGCCCGAGCCTCTAGTCACCGCAAGCCACATTTATGTCGCCGAACCCCGGGCAACCAAAAACCCGCCGGCGCAAACGGGCCCGGCAGAGCGAAGGCAGCGAGGCGGGTGGCTGCTGAGGGGCGCCAAGCGAAGCGCTACCCAACAGCCCAGCAACAAGGTCGAAGCTCGCCATCCAAAACAGCAACGCAGTGGCCGGGTTAGCGAAGCACCCGGTCGCGGACCAGCACGCGCAAGCGCTAAGCGCCCGTCAGCAGCCACCCGTCGAAGCAGCCGAAGCGCATCCAAGACGCGCTAGCTATCGCGTCTCGTAAGTGATCCCAAGACGACTCATTTTCCGCCAAAGCGTCGTCGGACTAATCCCCAACAACTCGGCGGCACGCTCGCGGTTGCCGTCATTCTCCCGAAGCGCGTCCTCAATCGCCACTCTCTCCGACTCATCGACGACCGCCGCCAGCGTGCGACCCTGGGGCGATGACATTTCGGCCAAACTGTTTTGCGGCGTAACATCCGACGGGCGAATCAGCCCGCCACCAGAGAGCGCGACGGCCTGCTCCATGATGTTCTCGAGTTCGCGAACGTTGCCCGGAAACTTGTACTGCATCAGCGACTCAATGACGCCATCATCGATACGCGCCTGCATGCCCATCCGTCGATTGAACTTCTCAAGGAAGGACTGCGCGAGCTGCGGCACGTCTTCGATTCGCTCTCGAAGCGGCGGCAAGATGAACCGAACGACATTCAAGCGATAGTAGAGATCCTCTCGGAAGCGTCGCTCTCGCACGGCCGTTTGCAGGTCGACATTGGTCGCCGCAATCACACGCAAGTTGACCGGCACCGGCTTATTCTCACCAACGCGGCGGATCTCTCGGTCCTGGATCGCGCGCAGCAGCTTCGCCTGAAAGGAGAGGTTCGTCTCCGCTATTTCATCGAAGAAGAACGTGCCACCGTCGGCTTCTTCGAAGAGCCCTTTGCGCGCCGTGGCCGCTCCGGTAAACGCACCGCGTGCGTGGCCGAAGAGTTCGCTCTCGAGCAGCGTCTCCGTGATCGCCGCGCAGTTGACGGTGACGAATGGTTTGTCTTGGCGCGTGCTATTGGCGTGCACCGCGCGCGCGACAAGCTCCTTGCCGGTTCCGCTCTCTCCCGTGATGAGCACCGTCGCGTCCGTCGGCCCCACCTTGATCACGCGGGTCAAGAGATCGCGAATAGCCTGCGACCGACCGATGATATTCTCGACGTGATATTTCTTGCGAAACTCCTCGGCGAATAATTGCACCTGGCCGTGGAGCTTTCGAGTCTCGAGGGCCTTCGAAAGCTTGATCAGGAGTTCGTCTTCGTTGAAGGGCTTCTGAATGTAGTCGAACGCGCCGAGGCGCATGGCTTCGACGGCGCTCTCGATGGTGCCCCAAGCGGTCATCACGATGACCTCGGTCATCGGCTGCGCTTGTTTGATCGCGCGCAGTACCTCGATGCCATCGCAGCCACCCATTCGCAGATCCGTGAGCACCGCATCGTAGGCTCCCGTGCTGCCCATCTCGCAACCCTCGCGCCCGTCAGCCGCCTCGTCGACGTCATAGCCGCCACCCCTCAACATCATCGCGAGGGTGGTGCGCATGTTTTGCTGGTCGTCGACGACGAGTAGCTTGGCCATACGAGAAATCCGAAACCGTACCTGTCAGAGCTTACCCGGATGTCGGGACGTTGGCTCGGTACACCCCCTCCGGGGGCCTTGCAATCTGGGAACCGCGGATCGGCTCCACCCCAGCTCTTACCGAAGCGGTCGGCGTTGAGTGACGCGGGGCGCCATACATTGTTCTAATCTGTGGGGATTTCAAGCATGACGGCCTCACAAAATGAATAAATTCGCGTCGGTGCCTGATTCCGACGGGCCGGCGCGCGCTTCGGTTCCGCCGCTTGCCGCCCCCGATTTTGGGCACTCCGCCGGGGATGCGCGGCCTGGAGCGCGGCACCTCCGCACGGTTTTTGTCCCTTGGAAGGCGGATGCCGCGCGGGTTAGTGTCCGCAGCTATGCTGAATTTGCGCGTTGGGCTGGCCGCACCGCTCCTCGTCACGCTCGCCGCCGTCGGCGCGGTCGGCGCGTTGACGGGCTGCGACTCCGAGGACAAGAGCGGCGGCGCTACCGAGAACATCACGCCGCCCGTGCCGCGACCCACGGATACAGACGCCGAATCGGCTCGCGCCGCGTGCAACTTTGAGGCCGGCGCCCTGCCCCAAGACACGCTCGGCGCCTCCGACCCCATTGGTAGCGACATCCCCATCGATCACATCATCGTGGTCATGATGGAGAACCGCTCCTTCGATCACTACTTCTCCAATCTGCCCGCGTACGGACAGGAGGACGTCGCGGTCGCTAGCCCGACAGAGACCAACGTCGACCAGGCCGGTGAACCCCTACAACGCTTCCACGACGACCTCTACTGCGTACACGACCCCGCCCACGGCTGGGGCGCGGCCTGGCGCCAGTACAACGGCGGCAAGATGGACGGGTTCGTCGTCACAAGCGCGGGCGCAGCAGCCACCGCGGCGATGGGCTACCTGGACGAGACCGATCTGCCCTTCTATTACGATCTGGCCAATACGATGGCCATCAGCGACCACTACTTCGCGTCGATCCTCGCGCCCACGTGGCCAAATCGGCAGTACCTCTACGGCGCGTCGAGCCACGGCATCACGAACAACGCCTTTCCCGGCAGCGTACCCAATATCTTCACGACCTTGTCGGAAAATGACATCGACTACATGGTCTACCGAAGCAATATCGCCACGCCGACCATGTACACCGGCGACTGGTTCACGCAGGTCAAGGGCTGCGCGACCGGCGAAGACCCGTGCCATATGGGAAGCATCGAGGACTCGCTCGAGGCCATCAAGAACGGCACCCTGCCCGCGTTCAGCCTCATCGAACCTGAATTCGTCAGCGACTTCATGCGCACAAGCGAGCACCCGCCCGGCAACGTTCAGCTCGGACAACACTTCGTCTGGGAAATCGTCGACGCCCTCACTAAGAGCCCGGCCTGGGGACGCACGGCGCTCTTCCTCACGTACGACGAAAATGGCGGCTTTTACGACCATATGCCGCCGCCCCCGGCCTGCGCGCCCGGCGACGAAGAGCCCGAAAATCCGGCGGACGCAGCGGTTGGCAAGTTTGACCGTCTGGGCTTCCGGGTCCCGCTGATGGTCGTCTCGCCCTACGCAAAGAAGCACTACGTCTCCCACGAAGTCTACGACCACACGTCGATCCTGCGCTTCATTCAGGCTCGCCACGGCCTGCCGGCGTTCAGCGGCCGCGACGCGAACGCCGGCGCCATGATGGACCTCTTCGACTTCCAGAATCCCCCCTTCGCGACGGCGCCAAGCTTCGCCGAACCGACCGTGGACCCAGAGAGGATGGCTCAGTGCGAACTGGACTTCTCGAGCCAGGACGACTGACCGGAGGCGCGCACGTCGCCGCCAGGCCGTGTCCACCGGCCGGATGATTGACTCTGGCGGCTTCCTGCGCCAACACAGCGTGAGAATCTAAGGGCGTACAAATCAGGCGAGTAAGCGCCGCCGAGGCACCCCCCCTATTTTGGTGAGAATATTCATGGCGTCACTACGAGAACTACTAGGCACTGAACCGAAACGCGCTGGAGTCATCGACGACGCGCTGCTCGTCTTGGACGCGGAGGTGGGCGACAAGCGCGGACTCGGCGGCATTGCGGTCAAGGGGGCCTACAAAGTCGTGAAGGGAGTCCGGCCGGGCTTCACAAGAGGCACGGTGGACCACCTGCTCGACGACTTCCTGGATGCCCTCGACCCGTTCTATCAGCGCGCCGTGGCCGGCGGCGTCGCACCCAGCACCTACCTCGCACAGCGAGACGGCGAAGTAGCCGAGGCCCTCCTAGCCGTCACCGACGGTCGCGCGAGGAGCGCACACAATCGCATGGTCAAGAAGACCTACGAGAAGCTCCGCGGGGCCGCCCTGGCTCACGTACGAGCGGCGACGCCCCGACTAGCGGAGATGCTCGCGCGCCACGCCGACGCGGCCTAGGTTCCGGCGACGAGGTGCCGCCGGCCCGCCGCCCGCGGCCCGCGGCCGCCGGCCAGAACGCGCAAATCATTCGTTTTTCTGTCGACGGCTTGATTTCCTACCAGAACGGCATCACGTCTCGGGAGGAATTATCCCGGATTCATGGGTTCGACGCGCACGAAAGCTATGCTCGTACAGCGCAAGCGAGTAAGCAAAGCCGGGGGAAACGCCAGTGTTCGGTAAGTAAGGAAGACGACTACTCGATGGCTGCACAACCCCAATCGATTCCCGCAACCGCAGACGACGGTGAGCGATCGCTCACGGGAGCAATCGTACGTTTCGCAGGAGATTCCGGGGACGGAATGCAGGTCACAGGTGACCAATTCACCTCCGCCGCCGCCATGGCGCGCAACGACCTGTCGACCTTCCCTGACTACCCCGCCGAAATTCGTGCGCCTGCCGGCACAACGTTCGGGGTCTCCGGCTTCCAAATCCACTTCGCGTCACGCGACGTGTTCACGCCGGGCGACTCCCCGGACGTCCTCGTCGCCATGAACCCCGCGGCACTCAAGACGAACCTCGCCGACCTCAAGGCGCGCGGGCTCCTCATCGTCAACTCGGGCGCTTTTACCAAGGGCAACCTGAAAAAAGCGGGCTACGAGACCAACCCACTCGAAGACGGATCCCTCGGCGGCTACACGCTCCTCGACATCGACATCACCAAGCTGACTCTCGCTGCGGTAAAGCCTGCGGGCCTGGCGACCAAGGACGCCGCTCGCTGCAAGAATTTCTGGACGCTCGGTCTGATGTTCTGGATCTACGACCGGCCCCTAGAGCCCACCATCGAGTGGCTCGAGAAGAAGTTCAAGAAACGCCCGGACGTCGTCAAGGCGAACACGCTGGCGCTCAAAGCCGGTCACGCCTACGGCGAGACCGCCGAGATCAGCGACTTCCGCTACGAAGTGCCGCCGGCAAGGGTCGAGCCCGGTCGCTACCGCAATATCGCGGGCAATCAGGCCGCTGCCTGGGGATTCATCGCCGCCTCACAATTGGCGAACCACGAAATCGTTCTGGGCGCGTACCCCATCACGCCCGCCAGCGAGATCTTGCACGAGCTCAGCCATCACAAGAACTTCGGCATCACGACGATCCAAGCCGAAGACGAGATCGCGGCCGTCTGCATCGCAATCGGCGCTTCGTTTGCCGGCAAGATCGGCGTCACCACGACCAGCGGTCCGGGCATGGCCCTCAAGGCGGAGGCCATCGGACTCGCCGTAATGGCCGAGCTTCCTCTCATCATCGTCAACGTTCAGCGCGCGGGCCCGAGCACGGGACTGCCGACCAAGACCGAGCAGAGCGATCTGCTCCAGTCGATGTATGGGCGCAACGGCGAATGCCCGGTCTGCGTACTCGCGGCGGCCACGCCCGGCGACTGCTTCTACATGGTCGTCGAAGCCACGCGCATCGCCACCAAATACATGTGCCCCGTCATCGTGCTGACCGACGGCTACCTCGCCAACGGCGCGGAGCCCTGGCGGATCCCGAAGCTCTCTGATTTGCCCAAGATCGAGATCAAGCAGCGCACGGAGCCGCAGGGGTTCCATCCCTTCTTGCGCGACGAAGAGACGCTGTCTCGACCCTGGGCCGTGCCCGGCACGCCCGGTCTCATGCACCGCATCGGCGGCATCGAGAAAGACTACAACTCAGGCAACATCTCGTACGACCCGGCGAACCATCAGAAGATGACGAATATTCGTTCCGGCAAGATCGCGGGCATCGCAAACGACATTGCCCCGCTCGAGATCGAGGTCGGCCCCGACGAAGGCGATCTGCTCGTGCTCGGCTGGGGAAGCACCTACGGCGCTATCCGAGAAGCCGTGGACCGCTGCAACAAGGCCGGCCTAAGTGTCGCACACGCGCACCTCCGCCACATGAACCCCCTCCCCTCGAATACCGGCGACGTTCTGAAACGCTACAAGCATGTCCTCGTCCCCGAGATGAATGGCGGACAGCTGAGCATGCTCCTGCGCGCCAAGTACCTCCTGCCGCTCGAACCCTACACAAAGGTAACAGGCCAACCCTTCAAGATCGCCGAACTCGAAGAGCGCATCCGAACCGCACTCAAGAGCCAGGACGCGGGAGGAAACGGAAAATGACAGAGACAATCGCTCCCGAGAAACTCACCCGCAAAGACTTCAAGACGGACCAAGAGGTCCGTTGGTGCCCCGGCTGCGGCGACTACTCAATCCTCGCCACGATGCAGCGCGTTCTCCCGGAACTCGACATCCCCCGCGAGAAGATGGTCTGGATCAGCGGCATCGGATGCAGCAGCCGTTTCCCGTACTACATGGAGACGTACGGCATGCACACGATCCACGGTCGTGCACCCGCCGTGGCAACCGGCGTCAAGCTCGCGAATCCAGAACTCAGCGTGTGGATGGCGACAGGCGACGGTGACGGACTCAGCATCGGCGGCAACCACATGCTGCACCTGCTCCGCCGTAACATCGACATCAAGGTACTGCTCTTCAACAACCGCATCTACGGCCTCACAAAGGGGCAGTACTCGCCTACCAGCGAGTTCGGAAAGATCACCAAGAGCACACCGGAGGGCGCGCCGGATCACCCCGTCGACCCGTCGGCGTTTGCGCTGGGCTGCGGTGGCACGTTTGTAGCGCGAGGGGTCGGTTTCGAAGCGAAGAGGCTCGCCGAAGTCTTTCGGCGCGCCGCCGACCATAAGGGCACGGCGTTCATCGAGATCCTCCAGAACTGCAACGTCTTCAACGACGGCGCCTTCGCCAACTTCACCGCCAAGGACGTGAAGGAAGACCGGCAGATCCACGTCGAGCACGGCAAGCCCCTGCTCTTCGGCGCGGATAACAAGAAGGGCATTCGCATCGAACCGAAGACCCTCACGCTGGAGGTCGTCACCGTTGGCGAAGACGGCGTGACCGAGGAGGACATCCTCGTCCACGACGAGACCAACGCCATCTTCGCGGAGCTACTCGTGACGATGGAGTTCCCGCAGTTCCCGGTGGCCCTTGGCGTGCTCTACGCCAAGGAGCGCGAATCCTACAATGCCACCCTCGCACGCCAGCGTGCCGTGGCACTCGACAAGTCGGGACCGCCCGACATGGACAAGCTCTTCAGCTCCGGCGCGACCTGGGAGATTTAGTCTCTCGGTCCCGGGCGCCCCACTAGAAGGCGGGCGAACGCGCGCGCCGCGCACGGGCAGGCGCGAAGCGCCGCGGGACCCGTTCGCCCACTAGACAGACGGGTCGTGGCTCGGGCCGCGTCGCGACTGGTACGCCAGTATGAGTCTCTCGACGGTCGCCACGACGGGGTTGAAGGGCACGCGGTCGCCGCGAATCGTCTCGCCGTAGGCTGCGTGACGCGCCATCAGCGCCTGGAGCTGCTCCGCGACTTCGACGTCATCCGCAAAGAAATTCACTTCGGTGTACGTGCCGTGGGAGAGGGGCGTGAAATTCGCGGAACCCACGTCCACGAAACGCCCGTCCGCAACGACCGCTTTGGAATGAACCATCTGGGAAACCGAAACCAAACGCAGCTTTCGTGAGGCGGTTGTGGCCCGGTAGATGGCGTCGCAGCAACGCCGGTTGACGTGCCCGAGAATGTTGGCATCCAGCGATGTGATCACGGTGACGTCAACCCCGCGATCCACGGCTCGGGTAAGCGCCGCTGTGAAGCGCTTGTCGCCGAAGTAGGCCATCTCAACCCAGAGGGTCTTCTCCGCCTTGTCGATGAGCGCGAGCCGGTCCGCGAGCATCGGGCAAGATCCAGCCGCAGCTCCGGACACGTCGTGCAGGAGGAAATCGTACTTTCGACGGGGGTCAAACGCGCCTCCACCGGAAAGGCGGCGTTCCAGGCGCTGCACCAGGCGTTCGCTCTCGACCTCAACCATGATGTCGAGCCAGTCGCGGCAGTGATCGTTGCCGATTCCCATGCCGCCGACCACGACGGTGCGTTCGTCGAATATGAAGACCTTCGAGTGGTCGTAGCGCATGTCGTCGCAGACGACGGTGACGTTGGGGTGCTTCAGAAGCGCTTCGGCCAGGGCGTTTGAGTCTTGCCTGTAGCTGCCGTTACCGCCGCGAGTGAGGCGCAGGAATTCGACCTGGATCCGGTTCGCCGGTGCGATCACCTTGTGGAAGAAGCTCTGGCGAGATCCTTCGTAATACTCGTAGTTTGCGCCCACCCGGTCCTTATGGATCGTGACCTTCACGCCACGATTGGCGGCGGACAGGAGCGCGCGGCCGAAGCGGTTGCCGGATTGATCATCTCGCCAGATGAAGACGCGCACATCGATCGAAGTCTCGGCCCGCTCTGTCAGCTCGATCAGGTGCTCGAAAGCGTGCTGGCCGCCATCGAGGACGCGCACATGGGGATGGTCCAGGGTGATCGTGCTGGGGCGCAGGACCTGAACCGGAACCGTTGCTGAGCGGGTGCGGACGGCGGTGGCGGCGTTGTAGTCGAGCAT
>PVBE011691378.1_pt1 | contig 20043 bp, 16 predicted proteins | sample 1631181 | NCBI WGS metagenome assembly PVBE01 (sample SAMN08397723, study PRJNA350692) | Marine metagenome, whole genome shotgun sequencing project. | isolation source: water | place: Pacific Ocean | collected 2012-04 | reverse complement strand
GCGGTGCGTCGGATCGCATCAGCCAGCATCATGGGCACGGTCACGAGGCGCTGTGCGATGTGAAAGTAAGCTGCCCACTCGAGCCCGGTCACAGCGCCGATGATCAGGCGAGGGAAGATGTTCCCGAAGAGCGACTGCCCGTTCTTGATCAACGCGACGCGCAGCCCTTGTCGGATGCCCTGCCTGATCTTGATGTCTCGAGCGCGTTGAACGATGGCGCGTACGCCTGGGAGCGGGTACTCCCCATCGGAGCGCGCCCGCCGATAGAGCCCTGCGGAGAGGACCGCCCCGACAGCGCTGGCGAGGAGGACGCCTATCACCGCGCCCTCGGGTGACCCGGTCGCGACCGCGCCGCAGACGACGAGGAAGAGCCTCACCAAGTCACACGAGGTCTCGAGCTGACCGAGGGCCACCATCCGTCGAGTGCCGAGGAAGGCGGCGGTGGCGACGACCTTCGGGAGCTCGATCAGCGGTACGGCGCAGAGCCACCAGGCCCAGACGCCGACAGATCTGTCGTCATAGAAGAGCTCCCCGATCCACGGGAGGATGAACCACCCCGCGACGAAGATGAGCGCCCCAAAGGCCGCGACGGTCTTGGCCAGGAAGGCGATCCAACCCGAGCTCTTGTATTCATTCTTCCGGGCAGCTGCAGCGGCGATCTGGCTGACTGTGGCCTGCAAGACGCCGACGTTGATGAGGAAGAAGACGAGCGCTTGCAGGGCGATGGCCGAGACATAGATCCCCTGCCCTTCTGCCCCGAGCATCAAGGCGAGCGCCACGGTGGTGCCGACCTGGAAGACCTGACTGACGCCTGTAGCGACCTGCAGGGTCGCTGCGTCGCGCACGAACTTCGTGCGCAGCATCTCCCAGACGCGCGCGATCATCCGAGCACCTCTCGATAGAGGGCGAGGACGTCTTGTGCGTTGCGCGCCCAGGAGCACTCGCGCGCGTAGCTGCGCGAGCTCTCTGCGAAGCGCTGAGGGCCACCCCCACCGAGGACCTCTTCGATCCCAGCGGCGACCGCTTCGACGTTGGGCTCGACCAAGACCCCGCTGACGCCGACCTTCACGGCGTCTTCAGCGCCTGACCCGAGGGTGCCCACGGAGGGGGTCCCGCAAGCTGCGGCCTCGAGGTAGACGATGCCGAAGCCCTCGTACCCGCCGTCTGCTGCGGTGACGGGAGTGTGGAGGAATGCGGCGGCGCCTTGCAATAGGTCCACCTTCTCATCTTCGTCGATGTTCCCAAGAAAGTGCACGCGCTCAGCAGCGCCGGCGTCGCGCGCCATCGCGCGCAGTGACGCCTCGTACTCGTCCCCTGCGGGCCTGCCGACGATGAAGTGCTCGAGCTCGGGCCTCGCGCTAGCGAGCTTGAGCCACGCGCCCAGGGAGAGGTGATGCCCTTTGCGCTCCTTCAGCTCGCCGATGGCGCAGGTGTACTGCTTGCCGTGCCAGGGCTGCTCAGCGACGTCTCTCGCGCCCTCGTAGTGTGTAGCGTTGACCGCGTTCGAGACGATCACGATCTCCTCTTCGCTCGGCCCGGCGCCTTCTAGGGCCTCAATGAGCCTGCGCTTGGTGAAGCCGCTCACTGCGATCCAGCGCGCGAAGCGATCAGCGGCCCAGCGCGCCCGTCTGCGATGTCGACCGCTCGTCAACGGCTCCGTGGTGTACGTCCCGTGTGCTGTCGCCACACAGGGTTTGCCCGCGAGCTTCGCTGCCCACGCGCCGATCCAGCTGTGCGGAAAGTCCTTGATGCAGTGGACGACGTCGGCGCGACGCGCCGCGGCGACGACCTTCGGCAGGTAGAGGAGAGTGTTCGCCCAGAACTTGAGCGGGCTCATGTAGTAGTAGTGATCTGGAGGGAGGCAAACGCTCACGCCCCAGGAGGCCCTCAGAGCCTCAGAGTTCGGTCGGTGGCGCCTTCCCAAGAGCACCTCAACCTCAACCCCCGCCCCAGCGTCCTCAAGCGCCCCAAGAAGCCTCACGCCATACCGCCCCACCCCATCTAGGTCGGATAAAGAGTCAGTGAGGAAGAGGACGCGCATACCTATTTGATCTCGGCCGAAAAGCGACTGTTCAGGCTCTCAAAGGCGAAGTCATCACACCCAGCAGCCGAACGGCTCGCTGCTCCCATGTCGCCTCTTGGACCCCAAGAGAGGCCTCGCAGGCCCCATTCAGGCTTTCCTCAACACCCCTCACTAAGGCGAAGGGGTCATCTGCTGTGACATAGACAACCCCCTCGCGACGCCCAAGAACCTCAACCAAGCTCGAAAGCTGGCTGGCCACGATCGGGAGGCCTGCGGCCATGTACTCGAAGGCCTTGAGGGGTGAGGTGTACTTGGCGGAGATCTCGGGCTTGGAGCGGTTAGGGAGGACCCCGACGTCGGCGGCGGCGAGGTAGAGGGGTACGCGCGCGGGCGGCTGGAAGCCGTCGATGCGGACGTTGTCGAGCCCAGCGGCTTGAAGGCGGGCCCGCTCCACGTCGGCTGGCATCCCGCCCGCGATGAGGACCTGAACATCAGGGAGCTCACGCGCGGCTTCAATGAGAACGTCCACGCCCTTCCACGCGAGGAGGCCACCCGTGTAGACGACGACAGGCCGATCCGGGTCGAGCTCCAGCTCGGCGCGCGCCGCCGCCTTGCTCGGGAGCTCGGCGAACAAGGCGGGGTCGTAGGCGTCGTGCTCCACGACGACCTTCTCCGCCTCAACGCCGAGGGCGAGGAGATCATCTCGGACTCCACCGGAGATCGCGATCACTCGGCGGCAACCAGCGGCGGCCTCCAGGAGCCAGCGCCTGCGCGTCGCGCCGCCAGGCACGCGGTGCAGCTCCAAGCTGGTGCGCACGTGGCCCTCGCGGACGAGGTGACGGGCTGTCTCCAGCTCGCGCGAGAGGACCTGCGCCTCCGGATGGCGCGTCAAGATGCGACGCGCAGCGTTCCGGGCGAAGCTGAGCTCCTGCATACGCGCTGGGAGGTACTGCAGCATCCCAGGCACACAGTCGATCCAGTCTGAGCAACGGATCGCCTGGATCTTCAAGCCAGGCGCCGGCTGCACACCCTGCGCCTCGAGGATCTCCTCCGTCGTCGCGGCGGGCGTGTCTCTGCGCTCCGCATGCATGAGCGTGGTCAAAGCGCCCGCGCGCTGGAAGGCAGCCGCTGCCTGCGTGACCTGTATCGACTGAGCGCGCACCCCAGGCAGCCGGGCGTTTGCCACGAGGATGAGGGGCCGGGTCATGAGAGTCGGTACCTCAGGATCCTGTCAGTGCGCTCGATCTCCTGGGCCTCTTTCGGGATGTGATAAGCGAGCTTCCCACGAGGGCTCGGGTCCACCAAGCGCTCCTCCACCAAGAGGCCGTCACCAGCCAAGCGATAGCTGCGCTCAAAGCGGGGCTCCGGCACAGGGGTCCCGTCCCTGTGGGCGAGCCCTGCCTGCAAGCGGACGCCATCCGAGAGGACCTCAAGCGAGGGAGAGCGGTCAAAGGCTGTGGAGCAGGCGCTGGAGCCGAAGGCCATCACGCCCTCCCGAAACACTTGAAGGGGGCGCCCGAGCGCGCGCGTGGTCTCTCCAGCGCGCATGTCAGCCCTTGCCAACCAGAGCGAGAAGCGCAGCTCGCTCCCCCCGGCCCGCGTCCCGCGCCCAAAGGAGAACCCCCCGGAGACGCTCGTCCATTCCCCCTCCGCAGCCGCGTCATGCCGCCTCCTCCCGAGGAGGTCCGCGCCGTCCGATTTGCGCACGACCTGCAAGAGCCCGCCGTGCGGGCTCCCGTGATGCACGTTCCCGCTAGGGCGCGCGCCGCGCACCCAAGCCACCACGCCCGCGTCCTCCAAGCGAGCGAGGTCCACGTCGGGAAAATGCGAGACCTGCAGGTCCAAGCTAGAGGACGAGTCAGGCGCATCCTGCGTGTCCGCCACGGCCAAGGCCCTGTCTAGCTCAGGGACACAGCGCGCGATCCAAGCCGCATGCCCAGCCCAAAAGACCGGGCACTGGTAGCTCTCTCGCGTGTGCTCCGTCGAGACATGACTCGAGAGCACGCCCTCTTTGGAGAGGTGCGCAGCCCAAGCACGAAAGGCGCGAGCAGCAGCGAGCGCGGTCTCTACGCCGCCGAAGATCGAGTGGCCGCGCGCGAGGGCGAAGACGTCGAAGGGGTGCGAGGCGACCTCGTAAGGCGCGCCCCAGTACCAAGGCTTCGCCTCCACAAGACCACACTTGCGACCGTCAGGACCCTGCAAAGCACACAAGAAGGCGAGACCCCGACGGATCGGCGGCGAGAAGAGCGGGTCGCTGGGATCTCGTCCAAGTCGCTCCAAGGCCTCGATCAAGAAAGCGGTCACGCGGGACTGATAGAAGGACGATGCGTCAGCGCTCCCTGCGTGCTCTCCGCCCCACTCCACAGGGTGATAGGGGTACGCGCCGTCAGCGAACTGGACCCCTTCTAGAACGCCTACAGCCTCGATCGCAGCGTGGGCTAGCTCCTCGTCGTTCTCCAAAGACCAAGCGCCCGCCAAACCGACGAGGCCCCACGCCCGCTGCGCAGGGATGCCCTTGTCCAAGACGGCATAGCGCAGGTACGTCCGCGCATGGAGCAGGCTCGCGGCCTGGAAGGAGTCGCGGTCCTCTTCGGAGAGCTCCTCACCAGCATCCCTCACGAGCTGCGCCAGAGCGTCCGAAGAGGCGCCACCATCGATCACGCTGTTCGAGCAGTTGAAGGGGTCGTGTCGCCCAGGCCGGAAGGTGTAGCAGGGGCTGTTCGGCTCATTGATGAGGTTCGCCACGAGCCTGCGCGCCTGCTGCACCGCCGCCGCGAGGAGCTCGTCTTTGTCAGCGTCCGGGTCATACGTGCGCAGAGCCAGCGCCAGTCCGATCACTCCTGCGCTCTTCCCTGTGTGCTCCACGCGGTGCTGAGGGCACATGATCCGCCCCTGACCGTCTCGCAACGAGAGCAGCCAACGGAGGCTCCGCCCCAAGGGCTCAAGGATCGCAGGAGATACCAACACGTTGGTTAGCATCGCCCCCGTTTAGGGGTCAGGCACGCAGGAATCTGATGTAGCTCCCTACCCGCTCCCAGAACGGGTCTCGAACCCTAAAGAAAGCCCTCCGAAGCCCCCATGCGGCGAAGGCCCAGGTCGTACCGATCCTCGCGCAGAGGGACCCCACGAAGCCGTGATGCTTGCGCATATAGCGCAGCCTGTCCGTGTGCCAGCGCTCGACGAAGGTGCCAAAGCGAGCAGTGCTCGCCCCGCCCACGTGTTGAACACGCGTCCCAGCGAGGAAGCGGATCAAGAGCCCCTCACGCTGCATGCGCTTGCAGAGGTCCACGTCATTGAAGAAGAGCCAGAGAGACTCGTCCATGCCACCGAGGGAGTCCCACACGTCCCGACTGAGGAGCAGGCACGTCGCCGGCGGCTGCTCCACGTCGGCGTCGCTCTCGTGGTCGAACTCTCGCAGGAAGTAGCGCTCGAGCTCCGGCGACTTCGGGAACCAGTGCTGTAAGGGAGTCCCAAACCAGATCGCAGTCTTCGGTCGCGGAAAGGCAGCGCAGGCCTGCTGCGTCTCGCCGCCCTCTCCCACGAGCCTCGGCGCGCAGGCTCCGTATCCGCTCGCGCCATCCAAGAACCCGACGAGCTCCGAGAGCGCCCCCTCCAAGAGCCGAGCGTCCGAGCCCAAGAGGAGGAGCCTGTCGCAAGACGAGGCGGCGACGCCCTGGTTCACGCCGACCGAGTAACCGAGGTTCTCGTCATTCTTGACGAGGACGGCAGCAGGAAACTCCGAGCTGATGCGCTCGAGCGAGCCGTCCTCGCTGCCGTTCTCCACGACGACCAGCTCGCCCTCGGCCTCCCCCCGCTTGAAGGCCGCCTGCACAGAGCGCAGACACTCAAGCGTGAGCTCTGCGGTGTTCCAAGAGAGCACGATGACAGAGACGCGGCTCAAGGCTCACCACCCATCAAGCCCACCAGCCTCCGCATCAAGTCGTCCACCTCATGATCCCTCGCGGCGATCGCGCGCAGCCGCCCGCCCAAGGCGCGGCGCTCTGCAGGAGAGCGCTCCAAGAGCGCCTCCAGCTTGTCCGCGAGGTCCTGCGCAGAGCCCTTCTCAAAGACGAGCGCGTCGCCCTCTGTCCCAAGCTCACGAAAGACGCCCGCCGCCGAGGGGTTACAGCTGAGCACTGGTCGCTCGCTCGCCATCGCCTCAACCACCACCTTGTCCAAGCTCCCGGTGCCGCTGGAGTTCACGACGACGCTCGCGCGCCGATACCAAGCCGCCACGTCTGGATAGCTCACCGCGCCAGGCATGTTCACGCAGTCTGCGAGCCCGCCGGCCTCAACGAGCTCCTGGATCTGTCGGTGGAGCGAGTCGTCTGAGTCCAGGAGACCTGCGCCCACGAGGTCCAAGCAGACCTCTCGTCCGCGAGAGCGCAAGATCGAGACAGCAGCGAGCAGCGTCAGCGGGTCCTTGGCCGGGCTGATGCGACCGACCGCCAAGATCCTCGGCGGCTCCTGCGGGTCTTCTCCCTGCGGGCAGAAGTGCGCGAGGTCGACGCCGTGACCTGTGATGACCTTCTTTGGCGTCTCCAACCTCAGCGACTCATCCGTCGCGGTGAAGACCTTCTCTACAACAGAGACAGCCTTCCTCAAGCGCCCGTCCACGGCCCCGTGCGTGTACCACAAGAAGACGCGCGCCCCAGCCCTCCGCGCAGGCGCTGCCGCCAGCGAGGAGTACCTCGGGACGATGTGCCCGAGCGCGGTGTCGTACCCCTCAGAGAAGGCCTCGTTCAAGAGCCGCCTGTAGCGGAGCCACCTCCCCACGACCCCCTGCCTCCCGACCTCACGGAAGCTCACGTTCAAAGGCAAGCCATCAGTGCGTCCCACCTCGAGGGCGATCACTCGAACCTCCTCTGCGTGCTTCGCGAGGCCCTCTACCCAGCGTGAGGTGAAGCCGAGGACCGCGTCATCAGCGTCCAAGGTCTGCGTGAGGAAGAGGAGCTTCACGCATCCCCCTGCGCGAGCGCCTTGAGACCGTCCGCGTAGCGCTCAATCTGAGCCACGCGCTCGAAGCGCGCTGCGATCGCAGGTCCAGCCTCTCCCATCGCGACCCGCTTCGCCTCCTGCGGCAAGATCTCACCGAGCTTGCGCGCCAAGGCAGGGACGCTGAAATCAAAGAGCTCCCCCGCTGCACCGTCAGCGAGGACCTCCGGCATGACACCAACGGGTGTCGAGATGACAGGGGTCCCGCAAGCCATGGCCTCTAAGGGAACGCGCGGACCTCCCTCTGACGTAGAGGCGCACACGAGCAAGCGGCTCGCGCGATAGATCTCCGCGAGCTCCAAAGGCCCATCCACCCACTCAAGGCAGCGGGAGTGGCGACTGAGGCCTGTGCGGGTCAGCTCCTTATTGAGCCAAGCGCCGAGGGGGCCCCGTCCGACGAAGAGCGCGCGCTGAGGACGCCCCGCGTCACGCAGCACCCTCAGGGCGTCGAGGATGAGGTCCAAGCCCTTGTTCGAGACGAGCCTCCCCACGAAGAGCAGGTCCTGTTCAAACTCCACTGGCTCCGCTGAGGGTTTAAAGATGTCGAGATCGAGGTACAGGGAAGAGAGCACGGCGACCTTCTGGGACGGAACGCCCCACCCCTCAAGGAGCTCGGGCATCTCTTTGGAGTTGACCACCCGGAAGGCGCGCACGCGGGGAGTCGCCCAGGAGACGAACTTGCGGGCGAGGCGAAACTCCATGCGCTCTCGCCAGCCCGTGGCGACGGGGTGGCCCGGCACGTGATGGAGCTCGCTCACCCAAGGGACACCCGCCAGCTTAGAGATGCGGGCCGCTGCTTTGCCGTTGTGACAGAGGCCGTAGTCGTGGCTGACGACGAGCCCGTGACCGTAGGCCTTGGCGAGCTTCGCGCCCTTCTGGGCGAGCCAGCGGACCCTGCCAAAGCGCCCGCTAGGCCCGACGTGAAAGCGCACGCCGTCGAAGGGCTCGAGGTCCACGCCAGAGGCACCATCGCCTGTCACCAAGACGTCGATGCCGTCGAAGTGCCTGCGGAACTCACCCAAGAGGGAGTGGAACGGGCCGCGCTCCCCTGCAGCGACCTGCTCGTCACCTGAGAGCATCAAAAGGCGCACGCGAGCTCCTCGGCGACGCCGCCATAGATCCCTTCCAGTCGTTCAGCCAAGGCCTCAGCTGAGTGCCAGTCACGCACTCGAGCGCGGGCAGCGAGGCCCATATCGACGCGCAAGCGCTCGTGCCTCGAGAGGTCAACGAGGCAGCGCGCGAGCCCCTCAGCCTCATCGGCCAAGCGCCCGGTCTCTCCGTTCACGACGAGCTCGGGGACACCACCGACTGGCGTCGCGACGACCGGGACAGCAGCCGCAGCGGCCTCAATGAGCGCCACCGGCATGCCCTCAGAGCGAGAGCTCAGGAGGGCGAGGTCACAGGCTGCGAACACGGGCCGCATGGAGACCTGACTACCCACCAGCGAGACCCGCGCGCGCAGGGCGGGGTCCAGCTCGCTCAGGCGCGCCTCAAGGGGTCTGCGTTCAGAACCGTCGCCGACAAAGACGAGCCTCAGCCGGGGCTCCTTCAAGGAAGCCCGTCTGAAAGCCTCAAGCGCCACGCACGGGCGCTTCACCTCTGCGAGACGGCCCACGACCCCGACCAAGAGATCGCCCGGCTCGCACCCGCACATGCCGCGGAAGCTCGCGCCCGAATCATCCATGCTGGGGGCGAGGCTCAAGAACCCGGAGATGTCCACGCCTGGGGGGACCACCTCGATCTTGTCTGCTGAGGCGACGCCGAGCCGCACGAGGTCCATGCGCGTCTTGTCGCTGACCGCGAGCAGGCGCGCGGTGCCGAGGGCCAAGCGGCGCTCAGACCAGATGAGCGCGCTGGAGACGGGCCTAGAGAAGTATCCCTCGAGGACGTGCCCGTGAAAGGTGTGGACCCTCGCCCAAGCCTTGCCGCTAGAGGCGAGGCGCCCCAAGAGCCCAGCCTTGGAGGCGTGGGTGTGCAAGATCTCTGGCTGGAAGCGAGAGAGCTCACGACGCAGCGCGCGGAGCGCCGCGAAGTCAGCGGTGGGCCTAGGGTCCCGCCCAAGCCCGGGGACCCTCACTACGTCTAGGCCTAGCTCGCGCGCCTCATCGAAGAGGTCACCCTCGCCGTCGAGGGGTGAGCCCGCGAAGAGGCGCAGCTCATGGCCCCGCGCCAAGAGCTCTGGGTCAGAGGCGAGCGCTTGCCGCGCGGGACCCCCGAGGTTCAGCCGCGTCATGACGCGCGCGATGCGCACGCTGCCCCTCCTTCCCCTAAGACGGTGGGTGCCACATGCCGATTGAGGGTGTCAGCCACGATCTCGTCAAGCCCCATCGATGGCACGCCGCACCCTAGGGCGGCGAGTCGGTCGAGGGCGGGCGTACGCACCTGCACCTCTTCAAAGCCATCACCGAGCTCTTCGAGCGGATCCACAGAGCTGATCTCCACCTGAAGGGGCGCGGCAGCCTGGATCGCTAGGGCGAGCTCGAGGACGCTCGCGCGGGCCACGCCGCCGACGTTGAGCGCCCCCTCGGGGACCGCTGGGTGCGAGGCCAAGCGAGCGAGCGTCGAGGCGACCTCGTCCACGTGCGCATAGGTACGAACGGAGCTTCCGTCTCCGTAGACCTTGAGCGCTACACCAGAGCGGGCAGCCTCGATGAAGCGCGGCAACACGAAGCCCGCTGACGCGTCCTGTCCCGGACCGACGACGTTGAAGAAGCGCAAGTGAACCGGCCCTTGTCCGCGCGGCCAGAGCTCCCGAGCTTGATCAAGGATGCGCTCACAGCGCACCTTGCTAGCGGCATAAGCCCACCGACCTTCACCGCGCACGGAGCGCAGAGCGCCCCCTTCGTGGAGCGCGCCGCTCCCCTCGCTGTACACCTCAGATGAGGAGGCCGCAAACAGCCTGGGTCGCTCGCTCTGCGGGAGGAGCCTCAGCGCCGCGAGCAACCCCTCGGTGGCGGCCTCGTTCACGTGGCGCGCGGCCTCAGGGTCTTCAAGAACAGCGCGCACTCCCACCTTCGCTGCGAGGTGGTAGACCACGTCAAAAGGACCCGCGTCGAAGAGCACCCGCGCGACGTCCTCCGCTCCTCGCACGTTCATGCGGTGCAGCGTGAGCCGCTCAGCCTCAGGCAGCCGCCAAGCCTGCCCGGCGGAGAGATCATCGAGGGCGTGGACCTCCGAGCCGGCTGACAGGAGCCTGGCGCAGAGGGCTGATCCCAAAAAGCCTGCGCCGCCTGTGACCAGGGCGCGCGAGGGTGGGTTGAACTCAAACAGGGGACGCATACAGGGGAGTGGGGACGATCGCCGCAGGCGCCTCTTCCCGGCAGTCTTGGGAGTCTACGCCCGCGCCGGGGGCCACTCCAGAGAGACGAGCCCCTTCAGACCCCTAAGAGGAGCAGGTGATAGGCGAAGAGCAGGGTGTAAGCGATCCCTGCGACCCAGATACCGAGCCTCGCGGCCGCGAAATTCTTGTGCATCAAGAGCACTAAAAGCGCGACGGAGATGAGGCCGCATTTGATGGAAACGAAGCCCAAGTGCCCCATCCTGAGCAGCTGCTCGGCGATCGGATTGAGCTCCACGCCGCCCGCCTGAAGGTGGTGAAGGGTGAAGAAGCTGTCCGCCATGTTGGCTACAGCGATCCAAGCCAAGACGCACAAGATGGGCCAGTCGTAGAGATCAACAAAGGTCCCCTCTCGCTCAATATCACGGCGAATCTCCCTGCGTCGGCCGCCCAAGAGCGAGTACCTAGAGATCCGCGGGGTGGAGCTGCGCCTGCGGTCCGTACGTCCGCGTCGCTCTGAATCGCCCTGAGTGTTGGATGCTGTGGTCATTTCGGAGTCTTCGCCCCCTGCAGCCTTCAAGAGGCCCTAGTCATCCATCGGCTTCAGAGGCCGCGCGTCTGGAGTCGGACTCAACCAAAGATCTTTCCGAAGCTCCTCCACGAGGCTCGTCGCGTAAGCCCCTGCGGGCAAGAAGAACTGGAGGCGGGCGCCCCCGTCGACGATGTCGAACTCCAGCTCGGTCACGGGGACACGCATCGGCCGTCGCGCACCAGACATGTTCGGGACGGGCAGCTCCCCTTTCAGCTCCTTCAAGACGAGCCCCTCGCGGTCCAGGATCGCCTGCTCCTCTGCGAGCGGCTCTCCAGCACCGAGCAACAGCTTGTGCCCAAAGAGCGGCCCGCTGGAAGAGACCTCCATCGAAGAGACTCGCGCGGCGAGCTCGGGGTCACCCTCCTCAGCGACGAAGCACGCGCCGTTCTCGTGCTTCCAAACCACGTCGCCAGGCCTCACCGCGTCGAAGTGACTGAGGCGCGTACCAAGGATCTCGTTGAAGAGCAGCGCCTGATAAGCGGAGAGGTGAAGAGACCTGAGCGGCAGCGCGATCGCCCTCGCAGCAGACTCCCAATCGAGGGGGCGCCTGGCGATCTGGCGAGCGATGTCCGCGAGGTCTGGGTCAAGGTCACGCACGAGGTTGGCGCAGCTCTTGTGAGAGGCGCGAGTCAGCGTCGTGATGCGCCGACACAGCTCACGCGAAGGCTCCGTGTGCGGAGCGTGGTCCTCAGAGCAGAGCGCTTGAATGTACTCAGGGAACTTCCGCGCGAGCAGGAGCCTGCCGAGCTCGTGCCCCCGCCCGGCGAAACCAAAGCGCTGCGGGCCAAACCAGTTAGGGAGGCCTCGAGAGGCGATGGTGTCCAACACTCGCCTAGCGGTCTCTTCCGACTCGGCAGGGAAGCGCCGCAAGAAGAGGCTGAAGCGGTTCCCTGCGAGGGCGCCGAGCCGCAAGCGCCGCTCAGCTTTTTCGGCTGCGAGGACTCTCACGTGGCCGAGCTCAGCGCCACGAGCAGTGATCGGGTCAACTCCAGGTGCAGAGATCCACTGACGCGCGACAGCGCGCGCGTCCTTGCGCCCTGCGAAGCCGAGGTCCCTGGGGTCTTTGACGAGGCGCCTCGCGAGACGACGGATGGCCTCGGAGGTCGAGACCCCGCGCTTCTCCACCAAGATCCAGCAGTGCTCGCCCTCTCCCTCTGGGTCGCGCCTAGGGACTTCCTCCACGACGAAGTCCTCGAGCTCTTCTCTGAACCCAAAGGGGATCGGGTCCTCCCCCCCCGTCAGGTGGACGAAGCCAGGGGCCCAAGGGGGCGCTGTGCGGACATCAGTCATGCGTTGAGGAGCTCCTCATAGATCGCGAGCGTCTCGTTGACCATGCGATCGAGCGAGAAGCGCTCCCGCACCATACCGGGTCCGGCGGCCTGAAGGCTCTCTCTGAGTGCAGGTTCCATGATCAAGCGCTCCATCCCTTCGGCGAGCGCGGCAGGATCACCGGGGGGAACGAGCAGCCCGGTCTCTCCCTCCAAGACGACCTCAGGGATCGCCGAGACCCTGCTCCCGAGCACCGGCAGGCCTGTAGACATCGCCTCCAAGAACACGAGCCCTAGCCCCTCCCACAGTGAGCTCATCACGAAGACGTCGCTGCCAGCCATGAGCCTGGGGACGTCCCGACGGATGCCACAAAAGACGCAGTCATCGCCGAGCTCTCGCTCTGCGGCCCACGCCTCGGCGCGCTGACGCCCATCACCAAAGGGGTCGTCACCGACGAGCAAGATCCGCGGCCTCGCGGCGTCCCCCACAGCCGCGCGCGCGCGCGCGAAGGCCTCGAGCAAGACGTCATGAGCTTTCTGCGGGGCGAACCTCGCCACGCACAAGAAGACGGGGTCGTCCGAACCGAAGCCGAACTCACGACGAAGGTCTGCGCGGTGCTCTCCCCGCGCGGCGCCTGCAGCCTCGAAGGGCGTCGGGTCGATCCCGTAATAGACGCGCCGCATGCGCTCAGAGTCAACGCGCCCGTGCTCCTCAACGAAGCGCGCGACGTGGTCAGAGAGGGCGATTGTCCGGCGTGGAATATTCCCGAGGACGCCGTGGACCCGCGACACCCAGGGGTTGAGGAGGGCGCGCTCGTCGTTGTGTTTACCTGACACGAGCCGCCCAGCGCGCCCAGTGAGCTTGGCGCAGACCGCAGTCAGCGCGTCCGCCTTGAGCAGGTGGGAGTGGATGAGCTCAGCGCGCCAGAGCTCTCCCATCAGCTTGAGGGGGCCGCAGCGGCCCGCCGGCGTCGCGCCCGCCTGCGCAAAGTCAGGAGCCAAGCGCCCCTCCCCCTTCAACCAAGCGACGCGCACCTCGTGCCCTCGGGCGCACTGCCCGGTGACCTGCTGCAGGAGATGCATCTCTGCGCCGCCTACGTCTAGGGTCGTGATCACGTGAAGGATTCGCATGGCCGGAGGTCGAGCCTAAGAGCGCTCGTCAGAGGAGCTCCTCGTAGACAGCCTCGAGGTCATCCATCATGCGGTCCACGGCGTGGCGTTCCAGGACCCAAGCTTGCGCGCGCCTAGCGCGCTGCTTGCGCACCTGCAGACCGGCCTGAACCGCTGAGGCCAGAGCCTCCCCGATCGCCGCCTCGTCAGCGCCTGTCGCGACCCAACCACGCTCACCTTCAGCGAGGAATTCCCGGGCCCCATCGACTGGGGTGCCGACGACAGGTAGGCCCGCTGAGGCAGCCTCCAAGACGACATAAGGCATCCCCTCCCAGCGTGAGGGGAGGAGCAAGATGTCTGCGGCCTTCATCAAGCGAGGGACGTCTCTCCTGTGCCCTAGGAGCTTGACTCGATCAGCGACGCCGAGGGATGAAGCCAAGCGCTCCAGCGCGCCCCGCTCCTCTCCATCTCCGACGACCCAAAGCTCAACAGCCGCGCAGCCTGGGTGCTTGAGGGCCGAGATCGCGAGGTCTTGCCCTTTAGCGACGTTCAACAGACCGCAAACGAGGACCCGCGTGGCGCCCTCCTTAGAGTCCTCAGGTCGGCTGGGGGTGGCGAGCTCATAGGGTTTGGGGTCGATGCCGTTGGCGACGACCCGCACCTTCTCAGGCGAGACGACGCCGGACGAGCGCATGGTCCCGGCCTCCCCTTCGCTGACCGCGACGACGAGGCGCGCGAGCCTTGAGAGTCGACGCTCTAAAGCCTTGAAGAGCCAGCGCTTGAGCGGGCCAAACATCTCACCAAAGAGGAAGGAGTAGGTGTGCGGCGTGTGAACGACAGCCTCGAGACCAGCCTCGTGCGCAGCTCGGCGACCGAGGGCTCCAGCCTTGGAGCTGTGAGTGTGCACGAGGTCGGGCGCGACCTCCATGATCAAGCGGACGAGGTCGTGGGTGTGCGCGCGGTCCTTCCTCGGGTTCACCTCACGAACCATGGGGACCTCGTGAACCCGCGCGCCGAGGGCGGCGAGCTCCGTCAAGTCCTCACGAAATCCTGGTGTGCGCTCCGCTGACACCGCTAGGTGTACGTCCCAGCCCCTCTCTAAGAGCCCGCGGGTGATGTCGCCGAGGTGCCGCCGGGTCCCCCCGATGGTGCACTCCATGACCTGAAGGACGCGCCTCCCGGTCGAAGCGCGCTCCTCAGTAGGCACCGGTCCCCTTCATGATGGCGAAGCCCGTCAAGGAGATGATCACGAGGTCGAGGAGCAAGGACTTGTTCTCGATATAGAACAGGTCGTATTCGAGGTTCTCGTGGATGGCGCCCCGGCGGAAGTAGGAGATCTGCCACAGCCCGGTGATCCCAGGCTTCACGCTCAGGCGCTCGCGCTCCATCGGCCCGTACGCATCAACGATGAAGGGCATCTCTGGCCTCGGCCCGACGACGCTCATCTCGCCGCGCAGCACGTTCAAGAACTGCGGGAGCTCGTCGAGGCTGTAGCGACGCAGATAACGACCGATGCGCGTGATCCTAGAGTCATAAGGGGAGTCAGGGGTCGGCGCGTCTTGGCTCCCCTCGTGGTGCATCGTGCGGAACTTCAGCATCCGGAAGGGCTTCCCGTTGAACCCGACACGCTCCTGCATGAAGAGCGCCGGCCCCTTAGTCTCCTTCTTGATGAGGAGCGCCGAGAGCAAGAACACAGGGCTAGCGAGCAGCAGCACGACCATCGAAAAGACCACGTCGAAGAGGCGCTTCACGAAGGAGTAGAAGAAGGGGTCGGCATTCTCGTAGCGAGTGAAGAGCGGGATCGAGTCCAGCGACGTGAAGCGGACGCGGTGCCGGACCAAGTGGTAGAAGCGAGGGACGACGTGATGGTGGACGCCGAGCTCACGGAGCTGATCAGTGATCTCCACGATGCGCTCCTCCGCGGCGGAAGGGAGCGCGACGAAGACCTCAGAGATCTTGTGCAGCGCGACGACCTCGCCGATGTCGTCGAGGCCACCGAGCACCTCGTGGTTGCATATGGTCTGCCCCTTCTTCTCTTCGTCGTCGTCGATGAAGCCAGCGAGGTTGAGGCCGAGGGTTGGGACGAGCGACAGCTTGCGCTGGAGGAGCATGCCGCACTCCCCAGCTCCGTAGATGAGCGCGTTGCGGTTGCCGATCCCGAGGCGGTGCAGCCGCTGGATGTACTTGAACGAGGCGAATCGGCTGATCATCGTGAACATGAAGATGAACACGAAGGAAAGGACCATCACGATCCGCGACGGGTTATCTGTCTTGAACGGAAGGTCAACCAGGCTGAAGAGGTCATGCAATCCCTCCATGAGGATGAGGTCCAAACCAATGAACTCATCCGTTTTCGCGTTCGTGTGCTGCAAGAGCAAGACGAGCGTGAAGAACACGAAGAAAGAGCCGATGGTCCCCTTCAGGATCCCCTTGAACTCTTCGAAGTTGAGCAGGCTCTTGCCCGGGCTGTAGAGCTTCAACGAGTTGAAGCAGACGAGACAGACAGCGCAGATGAGCGCGAAGACCTTGGTGTAGAGCTGAACGTCCTCCGCGTAGCCCTCTCCGAGCCTGACGCTCCCGACCTTCCCGCCGACCCAGAACGCCGACCAGCACGCGGCCTGCAGCACAGCCAGGTCAACGAAGACCTGGATCGAGAGCAGCAGAGGTTGGTAGTTGCGGCGAAAGAATGTGCCGAGGGCGGTCATAAAGGGAGGGGCCTGGGTGAGGCAGAGTGGCTATGAAGGGGTGTAGACGGAGCTGGGCGTGAGTTGGAGACTAAAAATGGGCACTCTCAAGCCCGGATCTGAGCTAGGAGTCCCTTAACGGTATCGGCAGCACGCCCCGCCTGGACTGGATAGCGTTTTCGGAAGGCCTGATGGGACCCCCACCCAGCGTGGTCTGTGACAGCCCTCAGAGCCGCCCATGGGACACCAAAGGCCTCTGCGGCTGCTCCTATGGCCGCTGTCTCCATCTCCGCGACGCAGGGACCGGGGACCCGGCGGCGCGCGCGCCAGCGCCTCCAAGGACTCATAACGGCCCTGTCAGCCGTCAAAAAACCGACCCTTGGCCCCTCCACGACCCCCTCCCAGGCCTCCAGGAGGCTGGGGGCAGGCCTGACCGCGTGGCCCCCCTCTAGAGCGAGATCCGCCTGCACAGCCACCCCACAATGCACGAGCGCGCCCGCCTCCACGCCGCGTGTCAACGCCCCGCACGTCCCGACGACCAAGATCCCACGCTGGGCGCCTGCGTGTATCAGCGCCTGTGCAGCCAGCGCTGCGGAAACCTTCCCCACGCCGCACACACAGGTGAAGACCTCATCCCCCTCATGAGCGCTCCGCCTGATCTCGAAGCCACCCGCTTGAGCGACGACCTCACCACGCCCCCCCCAGCTCCCCAGCTCCGCCGGGAGAGCGCTGATGAGACCGAAGCCTCCTGCGCTGTGTCTCTGCTCAGTCATGGTGAGCATTCTCCTGTGTCTAGAGCCCGGAGCCAACTAGCTCCTCGCTAGATGTTCTCCGCCCCTCTAGCCGCTATCCTGACGCCAACATGCGAATCGCCGTCACAGGATCTACGGGCTTCATCGGAGGCTACCTCACGCACGCGCTCGCCAAAGCCGGACATGAGCTGCGCCTGCTCATTCGGCCAGGTCGGGAGGAGGCCGCTCCAACGATCGAGGGCGCTCCTCCGGAGCTCTTCATCGGTGACCTGTCAGATCCTGGGAGCGTCGAGGGCTTCCTCGAGGGCTGCCAGCTCTTGATCCACCTAGCGAGCGCGCACGACCACCTCGACGACGAGATGATGCGATCCGTCAACATCGGCGGCACGGAGGCGCTCCTCGCAGAGGCCACTCGCTGTGGCTACAACGAGTCCAGCGACTTCGAGGTCTGGGTCGTCTCATCTGCAGTGATCGGCGCCCCGGTCTACAGCTACTACCGAGACACGAAGCGGATCCAAGAGAAGCTGATCCGAGGTTGCGGGATCAACTGGACCTCCTTCCGCCCCACCCTCGTCTACGGCGAAGGGGACACGCGGCACACCGCCCCGCTCTTGCGACAGTGCGGGCAACCCAAGGGGACCATCTGGGTCCCCCACGACGGCAAGAGCAAGATCAACCCCGTGCATGTCGAGGACGTCGTCGACGCGGTCCTGCGCTTCTTCGACTTCGACCATGGCGTCGACTGCTGCTATGAGCTCGCCGGGCCGGAGGGGCTCCCTTACAACAAGTTCTTGGACGCGACCATCGAGGCAGCAGGCGGCGGCATCCGGCGGCGAAACATCGCGAAGGCTTGGGCGGACCGCCTCATCTTCCTCAAGGGCCTCTTCAAAGACGTCACAGAAGACCGCCGCGCGTCTGCTTACTTCATGCTGCACCACGAGCACGACATCTCGAACGCTGTAGAAGAGCTCGGCTGGACGCCACGTCCATACGCCGACGGGATCCGTGAGGTCGCTAGCGGAGATTGGTGGCGAGAGTAGCGCAGGCAGGCGCGCCGCCCTGAGCGGCGCTCAAGCCGACAGGATCAACTCCAGGTAGAAGCGCACCAGCTCCCCGAGGTTCTCAACACGGACCCGCTCATTCACCCCGTGAATCCGAGGCAGGTCCTCAGGCGCCAGCCGCATGGGGACGAAGCGGTAGATGTTCTCTGAGAGCCCTGAATAATGCCGCGCGTCAGTGGCCCCGACGACGAGCCCCGGCGCCTGAACAGCGCTCGGCTCAATGGCCGCGAGCGCGCGCCGCAGGGTCTCCCACGCTGGGCCTTCGCTCGGAGAGACCGGCGAGGGCTCGGCGGCCCCATCGAGGAGAGACACCGCTATGCCGGCGTCTGAGACGACGCCGCGCACGTGCTCGAGGACGTCCCTGATCGTGTCTGAAGGGTGGACACGCACGTTGACCCACGCGCGAGCCTGGGTCGGGAGAGCGTTCTCGACCTCACCTGCCCTGACCACCGTCGGCGCGAAGGTCGTCCGAAGCATCGCGTTGGGCCCGGGAGCAGCCTCCATCGTCCTCGCGACGAGGGGCGCAAAGAGCCATCGATTGGATGTCACCACGTGCTGCAAGAGCGGCTGCTCATGCCCGAGCCTGTCTAGCATCGCGCCCACCACCCCGTCTGTGTGGGCGGGCATGGGGTGCTCTTGTAAGCGCGAGAGCGCCCGAGAGAGCGAGAAGACCGCGGTCCTCTCAGGGGGCATAGAGGAGTGCCCACCCTCCGCCTCCGCCAAGAGCTCGATCGTCGCGTAGCCACGCTCGCTGACACCGATCAGCCCGACCTCAGACTCCACCCCTTCGAAGGCGCCATTCAACAGAGCCATCCCCTCATCGAGGATCATGAAGGGGCGAACACCGCGGGCATCGAGCCAAGCTGCCATCTTCGCGGCGCCCCGCTCGCCGAGGACCTCCTCGTCCTCTCCGACAGCGAAGATGAGCGTCCGGGTTGGGCGCGCCCCTGCTGAGAGGGAGAGCTCCATGGCCTCGAAGACAGAGATCGCGCTCGCCTTGTCGTCTAGCGCGCCGCGACCCCAGACGTAACCATCGGCCACAGCGCCGGAGAACGGGGGGTGCGTCCAGTCGTTCGCAGAGGCCGTCTCAGCAGGCACGACGTCTAGGTGCGCGAGCAAGAGCAGCGGCTGCGCCACGGGGTCGCTGCCAGGCATGATGAAGAGCTGCCCTTCACCGACCTCATACCGTTTAACGAGCGCGCCGTCGTGGACCCTCGGGTACGTCTCAGCGAGCCAAGCCCGCATCGAGCTGAAGGGCGCGCGGTCTACGGACGCCTCTACCCGGTGCGAGATCGTCTTGAAGCGCAGCGCTTGCCCGAGACGTGCAGCGACCGCGGCGCCATCGATCGTGATCTCCTGGGACGCTCCGCTAGGCTCAGGGAGCGCGGGCGCCGACAGCAAGAGCGTCTTTCCGACGAGAAAGAGCGCGAACAGCGCGAGGACACGCGCTGCGTTTGCGAGTCGCCGCCTGCGCGCCTTAGCCCTACTCTTCTTCGCCACGTAGCTTCGCCAACACTGTGTAGTCCTCAAGAGTCGTCGTGTCGCCAGCGATCTCTACGCCCTTAGCGATGTCTCTCAAGAGCCTGCGCATGATCTTGCCGCTGCGCGTCTTCGGGAGCGCGTTGGTGAAGCGGATCTGTTGCGGGCGCGCGAGCTTGCCGATCTCGTTGGCGACGTGTTCGACGAGCTCCTTCTCGAGAGCGTCCGAATCCGAGACCTCTGAGCGGGGCGTCACGAAGGCGCAGATCGCCTCGCCGGTCACCTCATCCGGTCTCCCGACCACGGCGGCCTCCGCCACCCCGGGGTGAGACACGAGGGCGCTCTCGACCTCCATGGTGGAGAGCCGGTGCCCGGAGATGTTCAGGACGTCGTCCACCCTCCCGAGGATCCAGAAGCACCCGTCCTCGTCCTTCACGGCGCCGTCGCCGGGGAAATAGATGCCAGGAAACTTAGACCAGTAGGTCTCGACGTAGCGCTCCATGTCGCCCCAGATCCCGCGCAGCATGCCGGGCCAAGGCTTATTGATGACGAGGTATCCGCCCTTGCCGTCCGCCACTGCGTTCCCGTCATCATCGACGATGGCTGCGTCTACTCCGAAGAACGGGCGCGTAGCGGAGCCAGGCTTTGTGACCTGCACACCGGGGATCGGGGTGATCATGATCCCGCCCGTCTCGGTCTGCCACCAGGTGTCGACGACGGCACAGCGGCCCTCCCCCACGACGTCGTGGTACCAGACCCAGACATCGGGGTTGATGGGCTCACCCACCGTCCCGAGCACCCG
>PVBE010687099.1_pt1 | contig 20043 bp, 19 predicted proteins | sample 1631181 | NCBI WGS metagenome assembly PVBE01 (sample SAMN08397723, study PRJNA350692) | Marine metagenome, whole genome shotgun sequencing project. | isolation source: water | place: Pacific Ocean | collected 2012-04 | reverse complement strand
CCTTCTTCCACGATATTCGCTCCAAATCCCTTCTTCACCATAGAATCCGAGTAATGACTTCAATGAATGCCAGCCACAAAGATAAATACCGTTTAGAAGTAAGAAAATGGCTCGCGGATAATATTGATCTTATTGAAGAGAAAGAGCCATTTGCGACTCTTCATTGGATGCCCAGTCGTGAGAGAGAGAATCAGCACCATCTTGATTGCCAACTAAGACAAAAGAAACTTTATGATGCTGGCTATGCAGGGGTTACAGTCCCCGCAGAATATGGGGGATGTGGGGGAGAGCCATGGATGCAAGGTGTCTTTAGGGAAGAAGCAGCCGGATATCAAGTCCACACAGGGTTCTTCAATTCAATCATCGCAATGACACTGCCAGCACTCCTGAAACACGGAACTGAAGAACAAAAGAAAACCCATATCCCTTCATTGATCAGTGGAGGGATAAGTTGGTGTCAGTTGTTTAGTGAGCCAGGAGCTGGAAGTGACCTTGCAGGTTTAGCCACGCGCGCTGAACTAGATGGAGAAGAATTTATCATCCATGGGCAGAAAGTATGGAATTCAGCAGCGATGTATGCAGATATGGGAATTCTTCTTGTCAGGACAAACCCCGATGCCCACAAGCATGAAGGAATAACTTTCCTTTTGTTTGATATGAAACAGAGCGGAGTAGAAGTCCGCCCACTTATTCAGGCGCATGGAGCCGGTCATTTTGCTGAAGTTTTCCTTGACGGAGCAAAATGCCATATTTCAAATGTGCTTGGGGAAATTGATAAAGGTTGGGGCCCAACAAGAGCTGTTATGAGTAATGAGTCAGCAATGATAGGAGGAGCAAGTGGGGACAACCCTCAACAATTGATCGAACTTGCCCATGAGTTAGGAAATGTTGATGAACCCGTAATTAGACAAAAACTTGCTGTTGTATACACGAGAAACAAACTTCTAAAACTCATGAGTGAAAAGATTTCAACAGCTGTGAGAAAGGGTATGGCCCCTCCCATCCATCCATCAATCGTTAAGCTTTACGTTGCGAATAACCGAAGGCTTGAAGGTGACCTTGCCCAATCCTTACTTGGTGCGGCCGGAGTAGCAGTTACAGCTAACGCAAGTAAGTGGGCTATGGAGCTCCTTCATGCCAGATATCCGATTTCAATCGGAGGAGGCACCGATGAAGTGCACCGCAACAACCTTGGCGAACAGGCACTAGGTTTGCCAAGAGACATTCGAGTTGATAGGGGAATCCCATGGAAGGATATCCCTAAAGGATGAGTGGCGAAAAAGTCTTCGCTCACATCCATTTTGAACGGATGCCGAATCCTGTCAAAAGTCGTTCTGACCTGAACATCATTTCTACTGATTCGCTTTCAGATCAAGCCCCGCTTATAGCGTTGCGCGGTGTGCAAGACTTCAAACCACAGTTTCAGGGGATAACGTGGTCAACTTCGCCCGAACCCCTTGGAGATATCGGTCTATCTGTGCGCAAGATTACCGCTTGGGGTCAAGAAAGTGCCAGTAATGTAGGGGTATATTCTGGGCTGAAACAAGTTTCTCTTGTTTGCAAGAAAGAGAATCTTGGTATTAAATCATTCAATATGCACTATCAGAGTCATGTCGACATAGCCCTAGAACATCATGGAATGGAGAAGTACGCTCAAAACATAGATATTGAACACTTGTATGGATCGAAGTCAAGATCGTCGATGATTGATGGGATTAGCGAGCTTTGGTTTGCAGATAACGCTGATTGGTTCGAACGCTTCTACCTTCAGGAGAATAGTCAGAGCATTGTCCGAGAAGATACACAAAAATTTATCGATTTCCAGAATACGTGCTCCATCATGGTCTCTGAACAGCGATTTAGGAGAGTAGACAAATGAAATTACCGAATAAATTCCAGGCAGATTTTAATCCTGGCGTCCTTGACATGATGTTTCAGAGACTGAAAGAAACTAAATGGCCTGACATCATTGGAGAAGATAGTTGGGTTTATGGAGTCCCCAGAACATGGCTGCAAGAAATGGTCGACTTTTGGGTTTCAGAATGGAACTGGGCAAAGATATCAGATGAAATCAACCAATGGGACAATTACTTGGTCGAGATAGATGGGATACCTATCCATTATCTTCATGCACCCGGGCGAGGACCTAATCCAAAACCCATCGTCTTAACTCATGGTTGGCCATGGACGTTTTGGGACTTTAAGGATGTTATAGGACCATTGAGTGACCCAGAAAAATATGGTGGGAACCCAGAAGATAGTTTTGATGTCTATGTCCCATCGCTTCCCGGTTTTACTTTTTCGACTCCACTAACCCATTCTGATGTTGATGTGCGTCGTGTTGCAGAACTTTGGAATACCCTAATGACCGATGTTCTCGGGCATGATCGATTTTGCGCCCATGGAGGAGATTGGGGGGCTCTGGTTACAGCGCATTTATCTCATGAATACGCAAATTCATTGATTGGGGCTCATCTCAGCCTCAGTTTAATCCCGGGTGTTGACCGTCGGGCGCTTCCCGAGGATGCTTGGGAAGAAGATGAAGCTTGGAAACTAAAGCGAAGCGCTGAAGCGGAGAGCACTATCCGTTCACATGTTACAGCACACCTTTTAGACCCTCAGACTCTTGCATACGGCCTGACAGATTCTCCTATAGCTACTGCTGCGTGGATATGGGAACGAAGAAGGAATTGGAGCGATAATTCAGGGAACGTTGAGGATTCTTTCACTAGAGAGCATTTATGCACTACAGCTGCGCTTTATTGGTGCACTGGCGCAATTGGGTCATCGTTGCGGATTTACCATGAGCATTTTAAAAAGCCATGGCCTTTGGCGCATGACCGGATGCCGCTGTTAGAAGCGCCAACAGCTTTTGCTATTTTCCCTAAAGACGTTGTTCACTTGCCCCGAAAAGTCCTAGAAGAGTATTGTGATTTGCAGCGATACACGGTTATGCCAAGGGGCGGGCATTTTGCAGCAGCAGAGGAACCTGACCTTGTAGTTGAAGACTTGCAGGAATTCTTTCGAGGTCTAGATTAGATGCTTTCAAGCGTTGATGCTGAAGCTTGCAAAAGTCCATCAATACGTAATTTGAACCCTCGGAGCTCATCGCCGATATCCTTGTCTCCCATGGCGCCGGCTGTGAATCGTACTCGTACGCCTTCGATGATCGCTGCTAGGCGCCAAAACTGGAAAGCAACATAATAGGAAAGACTGGAAAGGTCTTTCCCGCTTGCCTTGGCGTATCTTTCTGTCACTTCATCGATGGTGAGGTACCCATCCGCTAGCGTTGGTGGTTCATTCATGACGCTAGTATCGTTTCCACTTTTCCCCCACCACATGAGCATTCCACCCAGATCAGCTAGCACATCACCTAAGGTGCAAAGCTCCCAGTCAAGAACAGCGGCGATTTTATTATCGGCCCCGATCATGCAGTTGTCTAAACGATAGTCGCCGTGTGTGATCCCTGAACCAATCTGTTGAGGTTTTCCTGTTTCTAGTTTTGAGTGTAAGTCGTTGAATAAAGGGAGGTCTCTATCCGATCCTTCATCTACTTGTCGTTTCCACCTGCGGAGTTGTCGCCCAACATAATCCTCTTTTTTTCCTAAGTCTCCTAGGCCAACTTTGTCTGGGTCAACAGCATGAAGTTCAGCTAAAACATCTACGAGTGATTCACTTTGGATCCTTCGTTGCGCAGGTGTGAAAGCCTTGCTGTCTTCTATGTCTTTGACAATATGTCCATCAACAAAACTCATGACGAAAAATGGGGCTCCTGTAACCGAATCGTCATTGCACATTCCGATAACACTAGGAACTGGAACATGGCTCTTTTGCAATGCTGAAATAATTCGGTGTTCGCGACTCATGTCATGTGCTGAGGCTAGAACATGTCCAGTTGGTGGGCGCCGTAATACCCATTTGTCTTCTTTCTCATCAGATACTACGTAAGTGAGGTTTGACCTTCCATGAGTTACAAGGTCAAACCGTAGGTGGCCTTCTATGGAAGTACGTTCCTGGAGCCAATTTGTAACATTCTCTCGATTGATTCCAGCTGGTTCTCCATTCGTCATGGCTGAAGCGTAGATCGGAAATACTGTTAAACACAATTCGGATATGTGTATCTTTAGGAACTGTTCTGGCCAGTCCATTATCGCTAACTTCTTGCTTGTGAACTCAAAATCAGCCGTTCCGCCTGTATTCTAGTTCAGTGCCCAGACCTCAATTTCCACCGCCTCCTATTTTGGACTCGGGGTGGTATGCAGACCCAACAGGTCGTTATGAAGCTCGGTATTGGGATGGGCTGAAATGGACGGGGCATGTTTCCCATTATGGTGCAACAGGTACTGATCCGATACTCCGAGCTAGGTTTGATCGGCTTTGGATTCGGATGCTCGGCAAGCTGATCCTATGGGTTCTAGTCCTGGGGCTTCTATTTATGGTAATTAAAATGTATTGGCCTGATGGAGGGGGGAGCGATACAAATGAAAATAAGATGAGTGAATCAATAGGTTTATCATCTGAAGATGGGATCTTGGTTGCGACTGGAATAAGAATGAATAAGGGGGGTGTTAGATGAGGTCAAATAGAGTGAGGGTTCTACTAATTTTCTCTTTCGGAGTACTGGCAGCCATTACGGGTCTTCTTGCTTGGCAAAATTATGAAGAAACTGCAGCTTCTGATGCATCATTCCTCGATAGACAATCTTCTGAAGGTGAAAGTGTTGACCCAATTCCGCTTGTTCCAGTAGAGGAGGAGAATTTTGCTCAGAATGCCCCAGTCGTTGTCAACATTTTTTATACTCCTGAAAGCGTCGTATTAGGTGGGACAGTTAACTCGGAGCCATTAGCAGAAGCTCTTCTTCTCGCTTCGAAACAATTAGTTCCAGAAGCAGATATTGTGGACGACTTTGTATTGCTTCCCGGAGCAGAAATTGCCGTGGTTCAGCTAGTAATTTCTGGAGAGGTTATTGACGAAGAAGAACGGTCAAGGGTACTTACTAAATACCTAAGTTTGGGGGTAAACATTGAAGACCAATTAATCATTCGAGGTTCAGATCGGACCGTTCTAGAAGTAATTAGAGACACTCCAGAATTGAGTCAGGTGTTTGATTTCTTTGAAGCCGCTGGAGCTTTAGAAGATTTCTTACCTCAAGGGCAAAAATTTACAATCTTCGCCCCTTCGAACAGTGCTGTTGAAGCCCTAGATATTGCCGCTTTGCAGGAATTCGCTGAGTTAGTTCAATTGAATGAAATCCTGCAGTTTCATGTTGTAGCGAATGTATTTGATTTTGGAGATTTAGGAGAGGGGATGAGATTAGAAACTCTTCAAGGGGAAGCTCTTTCCGTTGCTAAGTCAGAAGATGGCTTTACTAGTGTTTCCGGCGGAACCGTTATCGATAGTGATATCGAAGGAATTGATGGCGTTATTCATATCATCGACACAGTTTTGATCCCAGGGACAATCCAAACTGAAATTGAATTAAATCAAATTGTTTTTTTCGACCCGATCCTTTTTGCGGTAGGGAGTCCATACCTAGCTGATAGTTCCAAACCTATCCTTGAAGAGATAGCGGCAATTCTTATAAACAACCCCAACGGTAACTTAGAGATACAAGGTCATACGGATACAGATGGGGGAGAGGAAGTGAATCTTGCTTTGAGTCAGGATCGGGCTGATACCGTCAAGGAGTTCCTTGTTGCTCAAGGGGTTGAACCCGAAAGAATGTTGGCTGTTGGGTATGGAGAGGCCAGATTGAAAATTGACCCAGAGGAAACAGCGGAGGACAGGGAGAGGAATCGAAGGATTGAATTTCGAGTTAGTAGATAAGGTCTCTGACTAGCTTTATAGGGGACATTCCAACCCTATTCCACCGAGGCCACAGTACCCATTAGGGTTTTTCCCTAAGTATTGTTGATGGTAGTCCTCGGCATAATAAAAATCTGAAAGCTTGGTTATTTCGGTTGTGATTTCTCCGAGTCCAGCGTTCGTGAGTTCTCTTTGGTACTTTTCCTGCGAGGCAGTTGCTTGATCGAGTTGCTTTTCGTCATACCAGTAGATTCCACTCCGGTATTGTGTTCCTATGTCATTCCCTTGCCGCATTCCTTGGGTCGGGTTATGGCTTTCCCAGAAAAATTTTAAAAGCTCAGGGTATGAGATGGTTAGTGGGTCGAAAACAATAAGGACAACCTCGTTATGTCCGGTTTGTCCGGAACAGACCTCTTGGTAAGTTGGATTTGGTGTATAGCCACCGGCGTAGCCGACTGCCGTCGCAGTCACTCCGTTTAGCTGCCAGAAGACTCGTTCGGCTCCCCAGAAGCAGCCGAGCCCGAAAACAGCCTGCCCTGTTTCTTCTGAGAATGGAGGCGCTATTGAAGTGCCGAGCACGTAGTGACGGTCAGGGTTCATGATTGGTGTTTCGCGCCCAGGTGGAGAAAATCTTTCTTCTGGTAACTGAAGGTCGAAAGGGTTACTTGGAGTCATCGTGAATCATGTGCAAGTCATCAAGCCATTATCCAAAACGACCCTATCTGATGCCAAAGTTCGGAACTTTGCTTGTTTGCCATCAATCCAAATATGTATTTCTAATTCTTCTCCAGGCATAACAGGAGAGCTAAAGCGACCTTCCATTGAATGGAAACTATCAGGGTCACTATCGCATACAGCGTGGAGTAGGGCCCTTCCGGTAAAACCATAGGTGCATAATCCATGAAGAATAGGTTTTGGGAACCCTCCAAGAGCAGCGAATGATGGGTCGGAGTGCAGGGGGTTTCTGTCCCCGTTCAGTCTATATAGAAGAGCTTGGTCGGCGCGGGTACCGTATTTGACAACATGGTCGGCATCTCGGTCGGGAAATTCAAACTTTTCGCTCGGCCCTCGGTCACCGCCCCATCCTCCTTCACCTCGGAAGAAAAGTTTACTTATGTTTGTAAACATTTTTTCGCCGTTGCTGCTATCAACCGCAGTTGTTTCGAGAATAACTAATGCTGCTTTTCCCTTGTCGTAAATATTTGAGATTTTGCTAGTAGAAATAACTGTTGCACTGGTGGGTAAGGGCGTATGGAGAATTACTTCTTGCTCACCATGCACCATTTTTGAATAGTTAACTTCTCCGAGGTTACTTAGAGGTCCGCCTTTCCCAGTTGAGCCAAGTACAACGCACATCGTAGGGAGAACTTTTTGTGATATTTCGTTAGTGTTCTCAGTTGTGAATTCAAGCTCGAACCCGGTAGGGTCGCTAGCGCCTGCCCCGACTCCAAGACTGTAGAGAAGGCAATCTTTCGAATCCCAAGAACTCTCGTAAGGTTCACTTTCTATTCCGACAGCGTCAAGGTTTATAGCCATAATTGCTCCTCAATGTTGCCCCTATCATACTTTGTGTCACTAGTTTTTTTCTTTAGAAAACTATATTTTCAATCAGGTTGGTCTTTCCTGAAGGCTAATTGCCAAATTGAATGAGTTTGGCCTTTAAAGAGGATCCAATCAGCTCGATGCTTTAGGGGGATAATATTGTCCTTTAGGTTGGGGAAGTTAATCAAATCCCAAATCATTTCCGCCTCTTTCGTGAGGTCCTCTTCGCTGTAGTCCGCGTACCTATTAAAGAAAGAATCTGCATTCATTTTTGCTTCAGAACATAGGCCTAAGAAACGTGTTACGTACCACTCTTTCATGTCTTTCGATTCTGCTTCTAGGAACAAGCACAAATCAATGAAATCCCTGATTACTGGCGAGTCGTTATTAGGCGACTCGGGGTCATTTTGGAGTAGGTTAAGTCCTTCGAGTATAAGGACGTTAGGGGCGTCAATGATCTTCTTTGTGTCGGTTACATCGTAGGTTGTATGAGAATATGTTGGCGCTAGCTGCTTACCGGTTGAGTACTTGACGGAGGACAGGAAGGTAACTATTGCTGGATAATCAAAACTTTCAGGGAAGCCCTTCCGATGCATGATTCCCGATTCTAGAAGTCTTTGATTTGGGTAAAGGAAGCCATCGGTTGATATCACCTCAACAGCCAACTCAGCTTTTTGGGTTAAAAGCAACTTTCCAAGAGTGGCGGCAACGGAGGATTTCCCTACCGACACCCCCCCAGTCACTCCTAGAATAAATGGCTTTGTGCCCGTGGAATCACCTATTGATGATGTTGTTTCAAGATGATCAGATATTCGTTTTAAGATTTTTTGCGCCAAGGGTACGTATATCTGCTTTATTTCATCGGCTGGGATTGAAAGGTCGTCTATCACGGCATTCTCTATATCTAGGCCATTAGATGTACCTTCGGCCCAACTCCCTCTCGTTATTAATTCAAAATCTTTATCTAAATCGCTCACATCAATAGTTTGGCGGGTTTTTTCTCTATTTGGAAACTTCGAACAACTTTCCTTCCTTGTCTTACTGCATAAATTCAGCAGGTTCATTTAGCTGGTCGACTTTTCTTCCCGATTGCGACAGACTATGAAGATGAAAGCAGTTCGAGTAAACGATGGTGTTGTAACTATTGAAAATGTTCCAGAGCCAGGTGGGCAAGGGGTAACTGTTGACATCAGTTCTGTAGGGATATGTGGATCCGATTTACATTTGATTGATGCTGGGATGATGTCTGTAACCCCAGGTCATGAGATAGCAGGAATTACAAAGGATGGTAGAGAAGTAGCAATTGAACCAATGTTGTCTTGTGGTGTATGTAGCTATTGTTTAGATGGTGAGGAACCCTACTGTAAGGATTCTCTTCCTAATACATTCGGCATCGGGATTGATGGGGGAATGGCTGAGAGAATTATTGTCCCTGAGCGGTTTCTTATCCCATTGGACCCCCGAATACGCGTAGAAGATGCCTTTCTAGTTGAACCTTTAGCTGTAGCCGTTAGAAGCCTCGGAAGAGTCGGGGTCAACGAAGGAGACCGAGTATGCGTTATTGGAGCGGGAACCATCGGGCTCTGCTGTGTTGCAGTTGCGAGGTATATGGGGGGCATTGTTGAACTCGAATCCCGCCATTCACATCAACTCGAGGCCGGAAGCAGGATTGGAGCCATCGAGTCTACTGACCAGACCGCACAGGTCGTTATTGAAGCTGCAGGAACTAGCAGCGCCCTTTCACAGGCAATAGAAAAATGTGAGAAGGGCGGTATCGTCGGCATTCCTTCAACGTATTGGGACCCAGTTGAAATCCCTGCCTTAACGATGGGGATGAAGGAAGTCTCTCTTGTCCCCTCTATCACTTATGGGCACACAACTGGGCAGAGAGACTTCGATTTAGCCATGTCAGTGCTTGCAGAATTTCCCGAACTTGGACGTGCAATAATTACAAACCGCTTTCCGCTAGATGGTGCAACGGAAGCATTTGAAACAGCTCGGGATAGATCTATGGGTGTGATCAAGGTTGCAATAGATGTAAAATCTTGACGGTAAATATAGCTATCAGTTTTAGCGATATACCTATCGTAAGTATTCATCGTCGAGATAGTGACAAATCTGTTCCTAGCTCATAAATTACGAAGTACGGCAACTCTTTGGAGAAAGTTTAATGACAGCTATTGACATTCAGTCTCCCCCCTCAATTCGTCCGTGGTGGATGGAGAATGCTGGATGTCTTGGCAAATCCCGACTTTTTTTCCCGCCCCCTGGAGAGAGGCCAGCAGCGAGAGAACGTCGGGAAACGCGTGCTCGTAAGATCTGTCTTGAGTGTCATGTCCTACATCAATGTCAAGACTATGCACGAAACCAGAGGGAACTAGGATTCTGGGGTGGAGAGTCCGAAATAGAACGAGCTGAGGCTGGTTATGCTCCCACTACGCCAGTAATTGGATTGCGTCGCCATAGGACTGCAACAACCAGTTAAGACGAACTAGACTTTCCACAATGTGCGCGAAGTGTTTCTTCAGGGCTATTTGGATATGTGAATGAATCCAAAGACATTGACGATCCCGTCCACTGATGATGTCCAAGTAATTGTTCATGATTACGGTGGCGACGGTCCTCCGATCATTTTCTGTCATGCCACAGGCTTTCATGGAAGATACTGGGACTATGTATGTTTTCCGCTACGGGAGGATTTTCGTTGTCTCTCTTTAGATTTCCGAGGCCACGGAGACACGGTAACCCCCAAAGGTACTTCTATGAGGTGGCATGGGATGGCTGAGGATCTCCTTTCCGTATTAGATTATTTCCAATTTGATGAAGTTTTCGGAGTTGGCCACAGCATGGGAGGAACTAGCCTTCTGTTAGCTGAAGCTCGGCGAAAGCAAGTGTTTAAATCCCTGTGGTTGTTCGAGCCGATTGTCATTCCTACCGGACCTCTTACTGAGAAATTATCTAGAGGAAATGACCTTGCAAGATCAGCTAGAAAACGAAGAGAGCGATTTCCATCGCGTGAAGATGCATTCCAAAGGTATGCCTCTCGGCCACCTTTCTCAGGCGCCGATCCAGGTGCATTAAGGTCATATGTCGATTATGGATTTGCTGATCATGAGACAGGTGAAGTAGTTCTTAAGTGCCGTGGAGAAATCGAGGCACAAGTCTTTGAAAATTCTGCAACAGGGCTTTTCGATCTTCTTCCAGAAGTTGAGGTATTCTCGAAAATAGCTGGGAGTACCGACCAGCAAGGGCCAGCACTTCTAGCGCCTGATATCGCAGAAGCATTACCGAATGGAACATTTGAAAGATTTACCGGGATGACACACTTTGCTCCGATGGAAAACCCTGAAAGAATAGCGGAGTCAATAGGTAGATTCTTCAATTAATGCTTCTTTAGCGTTCTATCCGATATTGTCGATGGTGTGGATGCAAGAAATTGGTTAGGACTAGAGCCTTCTCATAACCCTCATAGATGGCATCTCCCCGTGTCTCGAGGAATATCTACAGGTCACAGAGCCATGTTTGGCGGAAGTGGCTTGGGTGCAGCTATTGCTGCTATGGAGGGGACAAGTGGAAGGCCTCTCGTTTGGGCGACAGCACAATACTTGTCTTTTGCTCAAGTCGGTACAATTGTAGATATCGACGTAACTCTTGCTGTTCACGGCAAGAAGACTACTCAAGCAAGAGCCGTTGGGCATGTAGGCGGAACAGAGATCATCACAGTAAACGCTGCGCTTGGTTCCCGCACATTTCCTAACGATATGACATATGGGCATCCACCTGAAGTGGAAAAGCCAGATGATTGTCCTTTGCGAGAGAGATTCTCTGGAGTTGCTGATTCGCTTGATTCAAGAATTGAACAGAGATGGGCTTTGCCAGTAGGTGCTAAGAAACCTTCTGAACTTGAACCCGGACGCATTGCTGTCTGGAGCAGAATGCCTGAATTGCTCGAGCCGTCAGCGGCATCATTTGCAGTTTTGGGTGATTATGTACCAATGGGCATCAGCTTCACTCAGGACGGGCAAGCTGGATCAACTAGTTTGGACAATACTCTACGAGTAATTCAAGCTGTTCCTAGTGAATGGTATCTCTTGGATATTCGTGTTGACGCGATCTCAAATGGGTTTGGTCATGGGGTTATCCATATCTGGTCCACTGCGGGGGAGTTGTGCGCTATTGGAAGCCAATCGTGTATTGTTAGAAGCCGAAAACCTGGAGAGCACTCTCCACCTAAGCGCCTCGTGCAGGCTTCAGGTCAGACATCAGAGGAAGAGTAACCATTCCCATTCGGTACTCTAATGACTTAAATAGTCTCTCGGTACATAGAAGGATTTCTCTTTCCCTTCGGTTGCTTTCCCCGCTCATCAACAAGGTCATAATGTAGAGCTACTTCTGCAGTCGTCAGCACTTGCCCATTTCTTGAATATCGATCTGGGTCACTTGCCAGTGCTGCAATGACTCGTCCGGTGTATAAAGGAGTCTCGGAGTTTTCTTCATCAAGCTCAATATCCCCCTTTTCTATGCTCTCAACGATAAATTCTGTTAATACCTGACTTGGCCAAAGGCCAATGACGCAAAATCCATCTTCTTTCCCCTCAACGGCAAAATCTCTTGTCAATCTATCCGTCCCCATTTTCGCAATCCCGTAGCTTGCGCTTAACGCATAGCGCTCTGATCCACTTGATGAGATGTTTACCATGAAACGAAGTGAGTCAGATTTCTCCACCATTAACCTTGCGGCGTGCACGCTTGCGACATATGCAGACCTTAAACCAATACCTACCTGGTCATCCCAGATTTGAATCGGATGCTCCCAAAATTTTCCGCCCCAGACAGGGGGATTAGGAATCTTGAATGCATTGTTTACATGTATGTCAAGCCGCCCGTGAGATTCGCTGATCTTTTTATATAACGCTTCAATCTGTTCATCGTCCGCTAGGTCAACTTCAACCGGTATTCCCACACCACCTGCGTCATTTACCATTTTAGCTGTTGAGTCAATAGTTAATGGGCCAGAGCCAGATGATCTCCCAGTGATATAAACAGTCGCCCCCAATTCTCCTAACCCGACAGCTATACCTCTCCCAATGCCCCTACTAGATCCTGTTACGACGGCAACCTTGTCCCGAAGTTCTTTATCACTCATAAATCCTCCCTTGCTTAGCCGATGCTTCGAAGGTCGACAACGAAGATAAGCGTTTCATCTGGCCCAATGATTCCCCCAGCTCCTTGCGACCCATAGGCTTTATCCGGCGGGATCACCAATTTTCTCCTTCCGCCGACTTTCATTCCAACGCAACCCTCATCCCATCCTTCGATAACTTGCCCAACGCCTAACTGAAAAGTGAATACTTCATTTCTTGACCAAGATGAATCAAATTCCGCGCTATTTGACCAAGAAACACCGACGTAATCAACACTTATTAGTTGACCTGCTGAGCATTCAAGACCATCTCCTATAAGAACATCTTCGATCAATAGTTCCTTAGGGGGGGCATTTGAAGTGACTTCAACTACGGGTTTTTCAAAGGTATCCATACTTTCTCCTAACGAAGATAGCTAATTCTAACCAGCCTAGGTGCTTCCAGTTAGGGAACGAGCATAATCTATTCGGTGATTTCCCTGATGGACCTTCTGTCCATTTTTTCAAGAAGGGAGCTCCTTCGCTCTCCGAGCTCCTTCCAAGTAAGCGTAGAAACACTCTCACGAATCCCCGCGACTCTTCGAAAAGTGATATCTGTTACGTCTTCAGCACTTAATGAAAAACCTATTTCCGTAGCTACACGTACGCCATTTCTTCCAAAAAAAGATGAAGCTACTTCAAGAAACTCCTGCAATAAGTCCATCTCCGGATCTAATTCCTGCATAACTGAAGAAAGATATGCGAAGTTCTTCACAAAAAGCATTAGCTCCTTCGGAATTCGAGCTCCTTCAGCTAGGAGACCTTTTATTAAACTACGGAATTCGTCGATAAATTCTTCCTCTGAAAGGTCAAGTGGGTCAAAATTATTTCGCTCTAATTGGAATTCTGAAATGATCAGTCCAATATCAGAATCATTTGGAAAAGCTCCAAGGTCTTTAATCCCAACCACTTGCGATTCAACATCTCCAGTCATCAAGCCAACTACATACCGAAGAAACGCCAAACGACGTTCCCCCTCAAGTCTGCCGGTTATTCCAAAATCAACGAGACCTATCTCTCCAGATGGGCTAAGAAAGACATTTCCAGCGTGGAAATCTCCGTGGAAAATTCCGTGGATAACGGCGCCTTCAAGGAGTCCTTCTACCATTTGTTGAAATATCTTTGAAGTTTTTTCTGGGCTAACGCCTGAGATAATGGCTTCACCCAAAGGAACTCCTGAGATTTTACTCATAACGATAACTTTTTCAGTCACTAAGCTGAGTACAGGGTGGGGGATTTCCCATTCTTGTTTTTGGTTTGCTGTTAGCACTCTTTCAATTTCAAATAAATTTGCTACCTCTAGGTTGAAATCGAGTTCTTCGCATATCGTTTCCGCAAATAACTCAACAAGAGCAGGTGGGTTGGCTAACGCCGCTACGGGGATCTTTCCCACTAACTTTGGAGCAACCCAAGCCATAACTTTTAAGTCATTGGTTACTTTTTTTCGGATCTTGGGTCTCTGGACTTTAATAACCACATTTGTCCCATCAACCAACTTTGCTTCGTGAACTTGAGCGATAGAAGCAGAAGCAATTGGTGTATGGCTTATGCTGGCGAATGCTTCTAAATCAGAGCCAAGCTCTTCTTCGAGAACTTTCAAGACGTTCTTCCATAGTTCAGGCGATACTTGGTCTCGGCATTTTTTGCATTCTGCAACTAAAGCATCGGGGAATACTCCTTCGGCTGCAGAAATTAATTGCGCTAGCTTTACGTATGTTGGTCCTTGCAATTCAGCTGCTCTTCGTAGGCGAGCATATAAAAGCTCGCGCTGATCACTTTGCCTGACCTTTTTAGATTTGAGTTTCCAGCCGATGTACGCTTTCCCAAACCGAATTATGGTCACCGCCAACCTGCCGAGCGGCGGAAATTTTGGTTTTTGAATAAGTCTGGGAATGGAATTCCTAAGTACTTTTCTAGATTCTGCTGCTTTTTGTATCCAATGGTCTATCTCTGAGCTATAGGTGTTCTCGGGATGACTGGTCTGCTGTTTAAGAGTTGAACTAAATCGCTCATCAATAGGGGTCTGTTTTTGAAAATTTTTGTCCTCTAAGATTTGTATTTCAAGTTTTGATGGACCCCATATTCCCATTGATAAGGGCTTCCATGAAACTGGAGCAGTGAGTTTATAGGCTGGAACCAACTCAACAAACGCTGTAAGTGCTTCCTGAAGTTCCGCTCGGGCTAACGAAGCTCCTAAGCAGTGGTGAGCTCCAGACCCAAAAGCAAGATGGGGGCACCCGCTTTCTCTTAGAATATTAAATTCATACCCCTGATATTCTGCTTCTGAAAGGCCGCCAGCATGAAGTCCTAGTAAGACTGTTGATCCAGCTGGGAAAAATACACCATCTATAATCTGGTCTTTTGATGCAAGTCGACCAGTTGTTCTCACTGCGCTTATGTATCTCAATGATTCTTCAACAGCAGCTGGAATGAGGGAAGGATTCTCTTTCAAGGCAGCGTATTGGTCAGGGTGATCAGCTAAAACTGCCAATATTGCGCCAAGTTGATTTCGGGTGGTATCAGTTCCCGCGAGGAGTATCGCCTCAACCATGGCACTTAACTCGTCATGGGTTAGTTGATCCTCGTTGTAGTGGCTCTGGACTAGATCGGTAAGTAGGTCATCTTCAGGAGTATCAAGACGCTTTGAGATCAGATCCTGAACGTAAGAATCAAGCTCTCTCTGTGCACGCGTTATTTCTCCTAGGCGTCCAATAACAGATTCGACGTCTGCGTCTAACGCAGAGAATATGGTGTCAGCCCACTCATCGAATAATTCCCAATCAGAGTCATCGACTCCAAGTATCTTACAGATAACGGGAACAGGGTAAGGTCTGCAGAACTCTGAGATCATTTCAGCATTACCATTTTTCTTAATGTTCTCTAAAAGGTTCCTTGCATGCTCTCGCATGAAATCCCTATACCGGTTTGTGTTTCCAGATGTAAATGAAGAGTTCACGAGTCTTCTAAGGCGTTTGTGATCTTCTCCTTCGACTGATAGGACGTTCGGCCTCATTTGAACAGTTGACGGAACTTCTGGGATTATTTTCTGAGCTTGTTCAAGCATTTTGTTAAGATCTGGACCGCCTTCTTCCATTTGGTTGAGCATCGAGAAACTCGATAGAAGGGATATCCATTCAGGGTTCCTTAGTATGGCCTTGATCTGCTTATAACCTACGACTAGTGGCCCAGCTGGGGTCATTACTATCCAGCCTTTTTTAGCTATATTTTGAGTCGCCGATAAGATTTCTCCAAAATTTGAAGCTGAGATATCAACGTAAGGGATAGCTCCGGGCTCATTTAGTTCAATTAGTGTGTTTGAAACAGTTTTATTAGTTCGTTGGGTAGTCATACTCGTGGCCTCTAGCTAAAGGGATTTGACATTTGGTTCTTATTCGGCGGCCGAGTAGGTAATCACCGATAGCGGAGTTCATATACTGCAAAATCCAGCCGGTAGCGATAGCTGCAATTATTGTTCCTACGCCAAATGCTCCTCCAAGTGAGATTCCTACCACAAGAACAGCTAGTTCCCAAATAAGGCGAACTAGCTGTGGATGCCAGCCGCGAATATCTGAGATCCGATGGCATATGGATTCGTATGCTCCCATTCCGATTCCAGCACTAGCCCCTATCCCCACCCCGGTAGCTATAACTACAAGTCCCAGAGCGAAGTAAAGTAATTGGGCGCTTAGATTGTGTGGATCTGGAATAATTAAAAAGGAAAATGTAAATGTTGTGGAAACCGAAAGCGGAATAACGACAGTCCCTAGACCTATTTCTGCTCGCGTTATAGCCATGATGACAAATAAAATAGCAAGAAACCCGAATGATGCGCCAGCAATTGAAACTCCAGTTTGTTCCTTGATCCCAGTGAGGAGGACATCAGTGGTTGTGGCCCCTAATTCGGCCAAGATTACCAAAGTTGCTCCGATAGAAATCATAACTCCCCCTAATACGTTTAGTAGGAGGCGAGCGCTCATAGTCGTTACATTAACTTTTCGTATGGCGTTGAAATTAATTCTTCGCCCCAAACCGAAGTTAAGAATGTTGTGGTAGCTCCTAGTAAAAAAGCGTCGCAACATGGGGATTGTAGAACCCATTAAGAGTTTTATATGAGCGATTCTGTATCTTCTCACCAGAAGTGTTGACAGTTTTTCCATCAAATAATTATGACTTCAAGTATCAAACGAAGCGAATGATTTTCTCGGCAAGTTATCTATTACCCAGCTCGGGTAAGTGCTTCTTCAAGAATGTTTCTGGCAATACTTGGGCACTCTCCTAGAAGGGTATTGAATTCACTTCTGGTCATGGCCAAAATCGTAGAGTCTTTCGCTACTCGCACAGTAGCTCCACGTGGTTCATTAAGAATAACTGCTCTTTCACCGACGACTGCTCCTGGGGCAACGCAGGCGATAAGTTCTCCATCGCGTTCTACGAGGAGCTTCCCTTTAACTAATAGGAGAACTTCGTTTCCAAAGGCGCCTTCTCTCATAAGAACACTTCCTTCTTTAACATCAATTCTTGTGCTCAGTCTACTTAGCACTTCTAGTTCGGAAATACTTGCGCTATCGGCAAATGCGAAATTGCGGTATTGGTGGTAATGCGGTTCTTTTTTAAACATGGTTTCTCTTTTTCTTCCTCAAAGTTCTTAGCATTCGCATGAAGAACAATTTCTAACTCTTTCATTCTGCTCTGTTTCCATAGAAATAGTTATGGAAATAGGGGTGTCTTGTGTCACCTGTGGTGGAAGTCACAGAGCATTAGGTGAAGAGTTCTGGTACTTGTTTGAGCTAGGCCTAACTTCATAAACACACCACTGGAAGCTGTACAATCGCCTATTGTTAAAGCATGGATGAAGGTGTAATGGATTTTGTAGGTGTAGACGGACTTGCTTCACAGAGGGACTGGTTGCAGGCTGTTAAGAGGGTATTGGGGGATAGTGATTTTGATGATGTACTAGTGAGTAACCTTTCCGGTGGTATTCGAATAGATCCTCTATATACGAAGGACTCCTTGCCCTCAGAGCCTAATTCTTCTGAAAGTGGACCTAGTTCAAATCTTGGAGCGGGACGGCGTTCATCAAATATCTCTGGGATTCTGAATGGTTGGGAGATCCGTCAAAGGCATTGGCTGGCTAATCCGAAAAAAACGAATCAATTAATATTGTCAGATCTCGAAAGAGGGGCGAGTAGCGTTGAGTTGATAGTCGGGGAAGTTCAAGAGGAAGACCTTGAAGTTGCATTGTCAGGTGTCTTGATGGAAGTCGCTGCTGTTGCGCCGGTTGGTCCTGGTGACAATGTTGAGACCGCAAGAAGCTTTCTATCATTCGCTACGGCCTCAGGTGTGGGAAGTGGCGAACTCCTCGCTGATCTAAGTTGTGACCCTATAGGTCAGCTAGCTTTCCGAGGAGGAATCAAAGGTGGGATAGAGGAGGCACTTGGGAAAGTTGGTGATTTGGCTACTGATGTCTCGAAGGAATACCAGCACGTCACGACAGCCCGCATAGACGGAACTCCATATGCTGAGGCAGGCGCGGACTCTGTGACAGAGCTAGCTGCAATAGTATCCACGGGGATAGCGTATGTACGCGGATTGAGTGATGCTGGTCTAGATATCGAAGATGCCTTCCGCCAAATACTCACAGTGGTGTCTGTGGGGTCAGATCAGTTTCTTGATATAGCTAAAATTCGAGCTTTACGTGAAATATGGAGATATGTCGGCGAGTCATGTGGGGTAGAAGAAGTCCCTGCAAGAATTCAGGCAACTACTTCATTGTCTATCATCACGGAAGTTGATCCTTGGGTAAATATACTTCGAACTACGGTGGGATGTTTCGCCGCCGCTGTCGGAGGTGCAGATCTAATTACTATTGCGCCTTTTGATAGCGGCATAGGAGTTCCCGATGATTTCGGGTTGCGTTTAGCACGAAACACCCATCTAGTGTTGATGGAGGAAGCGAACATCCATCGTGTTATAGATCCTGTTGGGGGCTCATGGTATATCGAATCCCTAACGGATCAACTTGCGGGATTAGCCTGGGAGAGATTCCAAACTATAGAAAGAAATGGGGGGATTATCGGTGAGCTTAAAGCTGGTACTTTACAGGATGAGATTCAGAGAACGAAGATAGAGACCCAAAGAAAAATTTCTGAGGGTGAGAAGATCATAGTTGGAGTAAATGAATTCAGATTAAGTGACGGAATTGATCTATCTAGAGATGCTTACCCAGGTATATCTGATGATTCGCCCCTTGAAGATGAGGTAAACCCACTTCAGCTATACCGTCAAGATGAAGGGTTTAGATAACTTATGATGGAGATAATTCGTCAGTGGAAGGATCTAATGTGATACCAGATTTTTCTTCAATTCCACTTCGTCTAAATCAGAACGCCCAGAAAAGTTTCTCTCACTGGCGAGAATCCTTCGAAGGAGCAACGGCGTTAAGCGCCGATAGTTTTATATGGGAAACACCTGAAGGAATACCCGTTCGTCCGTTGTACGGCAAGGAAGATATAGAGCCTCTCGATTTTATAGATTCGTACCCCGGGTTTCAGCCCTTTCTCCGAGGCCCATACCCGACTATGTATGTGAATCAGCCTTGGACAATTCGACAATACGCGGGATTCTCGACTGCGGAGGAGTCGAATGCCTTTTATAGAAGGAATCTTGCTGCTGGTCAGAAAGGTTTATCTATTGCCTTTGATCTAGCAACCCACCGTGGCTACGACTCAGATAATCCGAGAGTAAGTGGTGATGTTGGTATGGCCGGAGTCGCTATTGATTCCATCGTCGATATGCGCCAACTCTTTGATGGTATTCCACTGGATAAGATGAGTGTTTCGATGACCATGAATGGTGCAGTGCTTCCCATTTTGGCTCTTTACGTAATCGCTGCAGAGGAGCAGGGGGTTAAGCCCGAACACCTAGCTGGAACTATTCAGAATGACATTCTTAAAGAATTTATGGTACGGAATACGTTTATTTATCCTCCGGCACCATCAATGAAGATCATTTCTGACATTATCTCATTTACATCAAAGGAAATGCCAAAGTTTAACTCAGTATCAATTTCTGGTTATCACATGCAAGAGGCAGGAGCGACTCTTGATTTAGAACTTGCATATACGCTAGCCGACGGTATTGAATATATCCGTGCCGGTCTCAACGCAGGACTTGGTATAGATCAGTTTGCTCCACGGTTAAGCTTCTTTTGGTGCATCGGCATGAACTTCTTTATGGAAGTCGCAAAATTACGAGCTGGAAGATTGTTGTGGGCGAAACTTGTTGAGGCATTTGAGCCAAAAAATCCTAAGTCGCTTTCGCTTCGAACACACAGCCAAACATCTGGATGGAGTCTGGCAGCACAAGATGTCTATACGAACGTCATTAGAACCTGTTTGGAAGCTATGGCTGCAACGCAAGGGCATACGCAGTCACTACACACCAACTCATTTGATGAAGCTTTGGCTCTGCCATCTGATTTCAGTGCAAGGATTGCAAGGAATACTCAACTCTTT
>PVBE011468809.1_pt1 | contig 20048 bp, 15 predicted proteins | sample 1631181 | NCBI WGS metagenome assembly PVBE01 (sample SAMN08397723, study PRJNA350692) | Marine metagenome, whole genome shotgun sequencing project. | isolation source: water | place: Pacific Ocean | collected 2012-04 | reverse complement strand
CCGCCTCGTAGCCTCCTGCGCGCAGGAGGCTACGAGGCAACCCAAACACTTGCATCCAGGGACCTCCTCTCTCTCTGTTGGCCCCTGGAACTCTACTCCCTACCCAAGGAGATGTCTCACATCTATCTGAACCTATACAGACGGGAAGCGAACTCTCAAGATGCGGCCCGAAAGGATGGACGTTCATTGAATTTCAGACTGCCGATCTTTTACAATTGTCAATGAGGGTGCGAAAATTCCGAATTGCTTATTTCCATCCGCCCACCTCTGAGACCCAACCTCTCCCACTGGGGAAGGGCTTCCGTCCGATCCGCCCCCCCCCCGCATGGAAGAATGAAGGAGAACGGGCATGCAAGACCTGAGGACCTACCTGGAGTCCCACACGGCCCTGGCCATCCCGGATGGGCAAGGGGGTTTGACCATCCGGGTGAACACCCAAGGGGTCTTTTATTCCCAGGGGCTGATCTCCAAGGTTCTGAAGCTTCCCTTCAGCAAAGTTCGCGTCATCGGCTCAGCGGTCGGCGGGGGCTTCGGCGGGAAGAAATCCCGGGTGGAGATGTACGCCGCCCTGTTGGCCCTTCAAGCGGGGAAACCGGTGCGCATGCAGTTCACGCGTGATGAAGAGTTCATCGCGAGCCTTCCCCGCCATCCCGCCGTCATTGAAATCCGAAGCGGCGTGAAGCGCGATGGGCGACTCACCGCCCGCGAGGCCAAGCTGTATTACGACACGGGCGCCTACACGGGCCACGGCCCCATGATTGTCGCGTGTGGCGCCATCTATGCCAAGGGTGTCTACCGCATTCCCCACGTGCGGACCGTGGGCTACACCGTCTACACGAACAAGGCCATCAGCGGGGCGTTCCGGGGTTACGGAAACCCCCAGAGTACCTTCGCCGTCGAGTCCCACATGGACGCCGTCGCCAGGGAGCTCGGGATCGATCCCCTGGACCTTCGGCGGATCAATGGCATGGAGCACGGAGACTCGCTGGCCAACGGCCAGAAGATGCCCGGGGTGTGGTTGAAAAAGACCCTGGAGGATGCCGCCCGGTGCGTAAGCTGGGAAGCGGACATTCCCGGCGGAGACGGCGGCCACTCGGTGCGGCGGGGCCGGGGGATCGCATGCGGGATGAACGTCTCGGGAGGACTCAGCTCCTCGGCCATCGTAAAGATGATGGAGGACGGGACCATTCAGGTCGTCTCGGGGGTCATCGAAGTCGGCGCCGGGCAGCTCACCATGGCGGCCCAGGTCGCCGCCGAGGAGCTCGGCATCGGCATCGAGGACGTGCGCGTCGTCTCGGCCGACACCGACGCAACCCCCTTCGAAAATCACACGGCGGCCAGCCGGGTCACCTATAACGTGGGCAACGTCGTCCGACTGGCCGCGGCGGACGCCAAGCGGCAACTCCTGGATCGGGCTTCTGATCTTCTGGAAGTCCCCGTGGGGGACTTGCGCGTGGAGGACAAACAGGTCCTCATGCCGGGAGCCCCGGGAAAAGGGATGACGTTCGGAGAAATCGTCAAGGCCGCCCACGTCAAGCGGGGAGGACCCATCATGGGCCGGGGCGTTTTCGACGCCGTGGCCCCCCCCGTTATCCCGGACTGTCAGGATGGGAGTCCCCGCGGGGGCGCGGCGACGATGACCTATTTCACCCACATCGCCGATGTCGAGGTCGACGTGGACACGGAGGAGATGAAAGTCTTGCGTCTGGTCTGTTCCCACGACGTGGGGCAGGTCATCAACCAAGTTGCGATCGTGGGACAGCTCCAGGGAGGGGCGACGCAGGGAATCGGCTACGCCCTCATCGAAAAAGTGGTTTACTCCGGGGGGGTCGTCACCAACCCGACCCTGATGGATTACAAGGCGCCCAACATCCTGGACATACCCCCCATCGAGTGCAGGTTCATCGAAGAGCCCGAGCCCACCGGCCCCTTCGGCGCCAAAGAGTTCTCCGAAGGGGTCCTGGTCCCGACGGCCACCGCCATTGCCAACGCCGTATACGACGCCGTCGGCGTGCGCGTGACGGACCTCCCCGTGACACCGGAGAAGGTGCTCTCCGGCCTGCACGCCGGGGTCGAGAATGTCTCGTAGTTAAAGCCCCAATTTTTTGCACCCATCCGCACCCAAGCAAAAAAGGGGGTCAACTCCACAACAGGAAATAAGGGAGATTCGCAGTGGAGATACTTCAGCCCCCGGGATGGCCGCGGCCCAAGGGTTACAGCAACGGACTGGTGGCCGGCGGCAGGATGGTGTTCGTCGCCGGTCAAGTCGGCTGGAACGAGCGGGAGCAGTTCGAGACGGATGACTTCGCCGGGCAGGCTCGCCAGGTTTTCCAAAACATCGTCATGGTGCTCAATGAGGCCGGGGCCGGGCCGGAACACATCGTCCGGATGACCTGGTTCATCGCCGACAAGAAGGAATACCTCGGCTCCCTCAAGGAGATCGGCGCCGCCTACAAAGAGATCATCGGAAGGTTTTATCCTCCGATGTCCGTCATCGAGGTCAGCGGCTTCATCGAAGACGGGGCGAAGCTGGAAGTGGAGACCACGGCGATGATTCCGGAAGGCTGACGCGGACGGCGGTCAAAATGACACATTGACCGGGTTATTTAACGAAAGCATGAAAGTCCGCTGCCTTTGGCTTCTATTGCGCGGATTGGGGATCCGGTCCCCGGAAGCATAGGGAGGGCGCAAGGCCCTGCCCCGAAAAAGACATGACCCCGCGGCGCCGGCCTCTTACGGATTCACCGTTCCCAGGATGAGGTCCGCCAGCATGTCGGATATGGCCTCGGCCTGCCGGGTCCCGCCGTTCAGTTTGTAGTTCACCGCGAAACCGTCGAATGCCATGAAGAGCAGGTGCGAGAGCGCGTTGTCCCCGGCCGGGCGGCGGGCTGACTCCGGCAATATCTCACGGAGGATGGCCGAAACCTTCGCCTCCGAGCGAAGCAGCAGGTCCCGGGAATAAACCTCGTCCGCCTTGGGCGTGGACAGGGCCTGCAGGAGGTTGTTGGCAAACCCCCCGATCTCCGCCGGGATGTCCCGCAAAAGCGTCAGGAACACCGTCCGCAGCTTCTCCCGGGGATCGGCCGCGGCCCCTACGTCCGCGGCCAGTCGGTCCAGCCGCTCATCCAGCCAGGGCGTGTAGACGTCGAACAGGATGTCCAGCTTCGAACCGAAATAGTTGTAGATGTTCGATATCGTCACACCTGCTTCGAGCGCGATGTCCGCCAGCGTCGTATTCGAGTAGCCCTTTTCCCTGAACAGCAGAAAGGCGCTGTTGAGGATCGCGTCTCGAACGGCGGTCTTCTTCACCTGCGCCATGTCGAACCCTTCATCCCGCCTGAAGCCGGGTGACGATTGACCCGCGCCTCAAAAAGGAATACCATTCCTTTTATCCGATTTGGAGCGGGAACTCAAGAATCAGAGGGAGATGCATCCTTTGAGCGACCGTTCAAGCCTGCTCGGCGCCAGAGACATCTCGAAGCGGTTCTACGCGACCCAGGCCCTGGATCGGGTCTCGTTCGATCTTCACCGCGGCGAGGTCCACACCCTCGTCGGCGAAAACGGCGCGGGCAAATCGACCCTGATCAAGATCCTCGGCGGCATCTATCAGCGGGACGAAGGCCAGCTCTTCATCGACGGAACGGAGCGGGTCTTCCGCGATCCCCGTGAAGCGCGGGAGGCCGGTGTCGTCGTCATCCCCCAGGAGATGCAGCTCGTCCCCGCCGCCCCCGTCGCCGAAAACGTCACCCTCGGCGATTGGCCCTCCAAACGTTTCTTCGGCATCCTCCCCGCCGTCGACCGCGCCCGGATGCACGAGCGGGCGAACGCAGCCCTGAAGCGCCTCAAATTCAGCGGGGACCTCGATGAGCCGGTCGAACGGCTGAGCTTCGCGGAGCGGCAGCTGGTGGCCATCGCCAAGGCCCTCTGCCGCGAGGCCCAGGTCCTCATCTTGGACGAGCCCACCGCCTCCTTGGAACACCACGAAGCCGAACGGCTGTTCGGGGTCATCGCCGGCCTCAAGGAGGAGGGCGTCGGGATCATCTTCGTCTCGCACCGCCTGGACGAGGTGGTCCGCCTGGCCGACCGGTGCACCGTGCTTCGGGACGGACGCGTCGTGGACGTGTCCACAAAGGGCGAAATCTCCCGGGACCGGCTGATCCGGCAGATGACCGGACGCGATCTCGAGGAGCTGCACCGGCCGCACACGCTGGAATTCGGAGAACCCCTGCTCGAATACGACGGCGAAGAGGCGAAACCCGGCCGGCGCCCCTTGCCCGAAAGCGGGGGCGCGGGGGCCGACCGCCGCCTTGGTGTGAGACAGGGGGCCATCGTCGGCCTGGGCGGCCTCCTCGGGAGCGGGACGACGGAGTACCTTCGAAAACTTTTCGGCGCGGGCGACAAACCGGCGGCCGTCAAGGTGCGCGGCGGGGAGAAGACCATCAACAGGCCGTCCGCGGCGATCCGGGCCGGCGTCGGGATGGTCCCCGGCGAGCGGAGCCAAGGGCTGGTGATGGGCCTCAGCGTCCGCGACAACATCGTCCTGCCCCACCTGGTCGCGCTGACAAAGCGCTGGCGCATGGACGAAAAGGCCATCGACCGGCTGGTCGATGATCTGATCGATTCCCTGGACATCCGCCCGCCCGCCCCCAACCTGCCCGTCCGGTCCCTCTCGGGCGGCAATCAGCAGAAGGTGATTTTCGCCCGCTGGCTCGCGGGGAACATCGACGTCCTCCTGCTCGACGAGCCGACCCACGGAATCGACGTGGGGGCCAAGGCGCGAATCCACCGCCTGATGCGGGAGTTCGCGGACCAGGGAGGCGGGATCCTGTTCACCTCCTCCGAAGTGGTCGAGGTCGTGTCCATGAGCGACGGCGTCCTGGCGATGCGCAACGGGAATATCGTGGCGCGCATGTCGCGGGAGAGCGGGGAATACAGCGAAGCCTTCCTGCGCTCGGCCCTGGGAGGATGAGGGGATCCATGGCCGACCGATCCATCCCCATGGAGTCCCGTTGGCGCCGGATCGGCGGCCTGCCGAGGCCCGGGTTCTTCCTGAACCAGATCCCCCTCCTGGCGCTGATCGTCGTCTGCCTCCTGACCGTCCTGCTCTCCGACCGGTTCCTGACGGGCATGAACCTGATCAACATCCTGCTCCAGGCTTCGGTGATGTCGGTGGTGGCCATGGGGATGACTTACGTTATCATCTCCGGCGGGTTCGACCTGTCGGTGGGGTCCATCGTGGCCATGTCCGGGTGCGTCGCGGCCTGGGTGATGCTCCAGACCAACGTCGTCCTGGGCATCCTGGCCGGCATCGCCGCCGGGGCCGCCATCGGCTTGATCAACGGCCTGGTCGTCACGCTTCTGAACGTGAACCCCTTCATCACCACGCTGGGGACGATGGTCGTCTTCCGCGGCGCGGCCCTGCTGATGACCGACGGGCAGCCCATCGTCGGGGAGGAGGGACTGCCCGAGTCGTTCCTGGAGATCGGCAGGGGCGCCATGTTCGGGATCCATTACCTGATCTGGGCGCCCATCGTCCTGTTCGCGTTGTTCTCCTGGCTTCTCCACGTGACCGCGTACGGCAAGCGCATCTTCGCCACCGGGGGCAACCGCGAGGCGGCCTTCCTGGCCGGGATCCAGGTCAACCGGGTCACGGCCTCGGCGTACATCTGGTGCGGAACGCTGGCCGGGGTGGCGGGGGTCCTGCTGGGCTCGCGCCTGCAATCCGGACAGCCCACCGCCGGGGAGTTTTACGAGTTGCTGTCCATCGCGGCGGTGGTGCTGGGCGGGGCCTCCCTCTTCGGCGGGACGGGCAGCCTCTACCGGAGTATGATCGGCGTCTTCATCATGATCGTCCTGTCCAACAGCCTGAACCTGCTCAACGTCAATTCGTACTGGCAGCGGGTGGCCATCGGCGCCGTCATCATCGCCGCGGCGGCCGCGGATCTGTTCAAGTCGAAACGGTGAAAGTTCCGGATATTGTGAAACCACCAAGAAAGAGAAGGAGAGATGTCATGAAAAAGCTGCTCACGGCCATTTTGGGCGCCGCCATGCTGTTTGCGGCGGCGGGATCGGCTTTCGCGGCCGGGAAGGTCATCGGGCTCGCCCTCGCGTCGGACACCAACCCCTTCTACATCGCCATGCGCAAAGGCGTGACAATCCGGGCCAAGCAACTGGGCTGGAAGGTCCGCATCGTCGTCGCCAACGAGGACGTCAACAAGCAGGTCAACGGTGTTCAGGACCTGGTCGCCCAGAAGGTGGACGGCATCCTGATCTCCCCCATCGACCGGATCGCCACCGGGGCCGCCTATGAGGCGGCGCACAAGGCCAAGATTCCAATCATCTCCATTGCCCGCGGCGCGAAGTCAAAATACCAGACCCTGCACGTCGCCATGGACGAGGTGCGGATCGGAAAAGACATCGCGGCCTGGATCGCGAAGAAAACGGGCGGCCGGGGCAAGGTGGCCATGATCGCCGGGCCCGCAGGCTCCGGCACGTTCCGGAACCTGGCGAACGGCTTTCAGAACGAGATCAAGAAGAATCCCTGCATGAGGGTCGTCTTCAAGCGTACGGTCCCGCTGACCCGCGAGGAAGGCCTGAAGCAGACGGAGGACATCCTCGTCTCCCATCCCGACGTCCGGGCCATTTACGGCGCCAACGACGAGCTCGCCCTGGGCGCGGCCCAGGTGGTCGGCGCCACCGGCAAGAAGGGCGGGATCATCATCACGGGCATGAACGGCGTCCCCCCCGCCCTCGCCGCGGTGGCCAAGGGCCGGATGGACATGACGGTCGTGCTCAATCCCGTTGCTTGGGGGATCCTCGGCGTCAACGTCATGGACCGGTACCTCAAGGGCGAACGGCCGAAGCAGAAGGTGTTCATCAAGCATGTGCTGGCGACGAAATCGAACGCCCTGAAATACATACCGCCGAAGCGGAAGAAAAAGTAGCGCCCGCTTCTCAGGGGGCGGTGCGAAGATACATGATTGCGGGAAGCGTCCGCGCACCGGCGGGAAGAACGTCCGGGGCGGGGCATTCGCCCTGGCCTCGCCGGGCCGGGTGACGCACGACCCGTCCCGGCGGTAAACAGCGTCACGGGCGCGGCGCCTGAATGGGTCAGGCGCTGAAACGGAAAGGGATGCCATCAAAGTGGGCAAAGGAAAATGGATCGTCGGCACGGATATCGGGGGCACCTTCACCGATGTCATCGGCGTGAACATCGAGACGGGTGAACAGCGCCTGGGCAAAGTCCCGTCGACCCCCCCGACCTTCTTCGACGGGGTCATCGACGGGCTGAAAAAGGCCGATCTGCTGGGCGAGGAGACCGACTCGTTCCGGCATGGCGCGACGGTCTCGACCAACGCCATCCTGGAAAGGAAGGGCGTGAAAACCGCCCTCGTCACGACGGACGGTTTTCGGGACGTGCTGGGCGGCGGCCGGGCCGAGCGGATCTCGGCCTTCGAGCTGGACTGGGACCCGCCCGAGCTGATCGTCCCCCGTCGGGACGTCCTCACCGTCCGCGAACGGATCAGCCCGTACGGAGAGGTCCTGGTCCCCCTGAACGAGGAAGACGTCCGGCTGGCCGCCCGGAAGTGCAGGAAGCGCGGGATCGAATCGGTCGCAATCGTTTACATCGACTCGTTCATGAACCCCGCCCACGAACACCGAACGCGGGAAATCCTCCAGGAAGAGCTTCCGGACCTGGACATCACGATTTCCTACGAGGTCCTGCCCCAGATGCTCGAGTTCGAGCGGACCTGCACGACGGTTCTCAATGCGTACGTGTCGCCCATCCTCAAGAACTACCTGCGGGGCCTGGCCTCTCGCCTGAAGCAGGATTGGGGCTACGAGGGACCCATCCTGGTCACGACGAGCGGCGGGGGCGTCACCAGCGTGAACGAGGCCCTCAAGCTCCCGGCCCGGACCTTTCATTCCTCGCCCGTCTCCGGGGCCGTGGGCATGGCCGGGTACATCGGGTCCCTGGCCGGCTTCGAAAACGTGATCGCCTTCGAGACGGGCGGCACGACCAACAACGTTTCGATGATTTATCAAGGAACGCCGGCGATCACCCACGAATGGAAGATCCTGTGGAACGTGCCCTGCTGCCTGCCATCGGTCGATACCGTCTACATCGGGGCAGGGGGCGGCAGCATCGGCTGGGTGGACAAGGGCCAGATCCTCAACGTTGGGCCGCAGAGCATGGGCGCGGTCCCCGGCCCCGCCTGCTACAACATGGGAGGCGAGGAGGCCACCAACACCGACTGCCAGATCGTCCTGGGGCGGATCGATCCGGACTACTTCCTCGGCGGCGAGATGGAAGTGGACGGGAGCCTCTCCTTCAAGGCGTTGGAGGAGAAGGTCGGGAAGCGCTACGGGTGGACCGCCCAGGAGGCGGCCGCCAACATGTACATGGTGGCGATGACCAACCTGATGATGGCCATGCGCATCCAGACCGTTTCCCGGGGCTGGGACCCTCGGGACTTCGCCATCGTGCCCTACGGAGGGGGCGGCGCCATGTACGCCTGCGACCTGGCCAAGGAGGTCGGCTCGGGCACCGTCGTCGTCCCGCCCCTGCCGGGATACGCCTCGGCCTGGGGCGCAATCCGCGTCGACGTGAAGCACGAGTTCACCTCGGCGGTCCACAAGATGGAACTGGAGATCGATTTCGACGGGTTCAACCGGGACTTCGACGATCTGGCGCAAAGAGCCTACGACATGCTGGAGGGCGAGGGCATCCCGAAGGAAGAGGTCGTCATCCAGCGCTTTGTCGACGTGAAGTTCTTCAGCCAAAGCAGCTTCTTCACCGTCGAGGTCCCCTCGGGCCGGATCGAGAACCTCGACCAAATCACCCAGGACTTTCAGGCCAGCATGAAGGAGGCCTACGGCTACACCCTTCCGACCGGCTACGCCCCAACCGAGGTCGTCAACCTGCGCATCGTCGCGGCAGGATTGATTGAGAAGCCCGACCTGCCCCGGATCGACCGGAAGGGCTCCCTCGACGACGCGCGAAAACCGTCCCGGGAGGTGTGGTTCAGGGACGTGGGGTTCGTGGAAAGCGCCATCTTCGAGCGGGAAAAACTCGGGGTCGGCGCGGCGGTGGACGGGCCGGCGATCATCGAGCAGCCGGACACCACGACCGTCCTGCCGCCGGGCGCCCATTGCAAAGTCGACGACTACGGGAATCTCGTCATCACGGTGGATCACTAGGAGGCGGCCATGCACGCCAAGGGCAAAACGGAATTCCGGGTCAATGCGACCCTGACCGGGATCACGGACCTGAAAATGGACCTCATCACATTCGAGGTCATGCGAAACGCCTTCGTCGCGGCCTGCTATGAAGCCTCCACGACGATCGAGCGGATCGCCTACCACCCTGTCGTCGGCATGGGCCGGGACCGGTCCAACGCGATCCTCACGCCGGACGCCCGGCTGGTGGCCCACGGGCACACCGACGCCGCGGCCCACTACGCCTCCTTCGAGCCTTCCGTGGCGGAGCTCATGAAGGTTTTTCCCAAGGAAGGGATGCGGCCCGGCGACACCTTCATCTTCAGCGATCCCTACCGGACGGGCTCCCACGTCAACGACGTCCGGCTGATCCGGCCCATTTTCTTCGAAGACGACATCGTGGCCTTCGCCTGCACCGTAATCCACTGGGCGGACATCGGGGGGCCGATGCCCGGGACCTTCAATCCCGAGGCCACGACATGCTATGCCGAAGGTCTCCGCATCCCGCCCATCCGCCTGTTCAAGAACAACGAGCTGGACGAGGAGCTCTTCAGCCTGATCGAGATCAATATCCGGGGCGCCGTCGAGCGCCGGGCCGATCTGCAGGCCCAGTTCGAGGCCGCCCGGCTGGTTGACCGGCGGGTCAAGGAGCTGGCCGTGAAGTACGGCAAGGAGACCCTCTTCCTGGCCTATGAGGAACAGTTCAATTACACGGAACGTCTGATGCTCGCCGAGCTCGAGGGCCTGCCCGACGGGGAGTGGGAATTCAGCGACTACGGGGATCAGGACGTCATGGCCGAGGGAAAGCCGCCCATCCACGTCCACTGCGCCCTGACCAAAAAGGGGACGCAGCTCACCTTCGACTGGACAAAATCCGACCCCCAGCCGAGGGCCTCGTGGGGCGCCGCCCGTGCCACGCTCATCGGCGCCAACTACCTGGGATTCATGATCTGCTTCCCTTCCCTCTTCCCCCTGAACCACGGGATCATCCGGAACCTCGAAATCATCTCGAAGCCCGGGTCCTGCGTGGACGTTCTGGAGCCGACCCCGACGACGGGCTACTGTTCCGGGGCCTTCGACAAGGTGGAGGCCGTGACCATCGGCTGCCTGGCCTGGCCGATGAGCCAGGTCCAGCCCTGGCGGGCCTATCCGGCCGCCGTCAGCCTGACCAACCTCTGCATGGGCGGCTACAACCCTCGGACCGGGAAACAGTTCGTCCAGTACACCTATGCGGTCGGCGGCGAGAACGCCCGCTCCTTCAAGGACGGGAAATCCCTCATCTTCATGCGGTTCTGCAACGCCCGAACCATCCCCCAGGAGCTGGAGGAGCGGTGGTTCCCGGTCGTCTACACGAAGTACGAGGCGCGGCCCGACAGTTGCGGCCACGGCATGTATCGCGGCGGCTTCGCCCTGGTGCGGGAGATGGAAATCCAGACCGACATCACGTTGACCATTCACGGCGACCGTGAAAAGTTCCCCCCCTGGGGCATCACCGGCGGCCTCAACGCCGGGGGCAGCATGCTGATCGTCAACAAGGGGACGGACCGGGAGTTCAACGCCGGGATGTACGCCACCGGGGTCGAGTTGAAGAAGGGCGACGTGATCTACTATTCCTCCAGCGGCGGCGGCGGCTTCGGCAATCCCCTGGATCGGGACCCTCAACTGGTCCTGAACGATGTGATGGACGAATGGCTCACGATCGAGACGGCGCGGGAATACTACGGCGTGGCCGTCGAAGAGATCGACGCCGAGGCCTGTGAATACCGCATCAACGAAGAAGAGACGAACGCCCTCCGGGCGGCGCTGAGGGAAAAAGGATTCCCTGAGGGTTTGGCGGCCCACCAGGTTCATCCGCAGGGCAAGAACATCAAACCAAAATGGATTCCCACCGAGGAAGAGGTCCGGCCGCACATCACGGTCTCGCGTCCGCCCGGGTGGTGAACCGCCGGGTCATCGAGACCCTGGAGGCAGCGCGGTCCACGCGACCCCGGGGACGCGGCAACTGAGGGAGGGGCGCCGGATGTCGCGAGAGGCGGCGGAAGGACAACTGCCTTACATATTCGACACGGTGGTCCACTTGCTGGCCGATGCGGCCGAGCGGGCCGGCGACGCCGCCGCGCTGGTTTGCGAAGACCGGCGGATCACGTACGAGGAATTTGCCCGCTGTGTCGGCGGATTCGCCGCCGAGCTCGTCGGCCTGGGCGCACGGGACGGCCGGGTGGCCCTGATTTGCGGCAACTCCATCGAGATAGCCGTCGCCCTGTTCGCCGTCCACGCCGCCGGGGCGCAGGCGGTGCCGATCAACCCCATCTATACCGCCCGCGAGCTGACCCACATCCTCGGCGACTCGGCGCCGACGGCGGTCATCTACGATCAGGAAACGGCCCCTACGGTGGAGCCGCTCCTGGCGGAACTGAAGATCCCCCACGGGATCAAGGTCGGTCGGCCGGAGGGGCGGCTGCTCGATACCTGGCGGGACGATGCCTCCGCCGCCCTGCCGAACCCGCTCCCGGCGCCGGACGACCTGGCGAACCTCCAATACACCGGGGGCACCACCGGCCTGCCGAAGGGCGTGAACATCACCCACGGGCAGATGTCCGTCAACATCAGCCAGCGGGAGGCCTTCCTGCCGACCCGGCCGGACGCGGAATCCATCCTGTGCGTGATGCCGTTGTTCCACGTGTTCGCCTCCTCCATGTGCCTGCATCTGTCGGTTTATTGCCGGGGACGGCTGGTCATCCTCCCGCGTTACCGTCCGAACTGGGTCCTGGATGCCATCGAAGGGGAAAAGATCACCCTTTTGCCCGCCGGTCCGACGGTGTTCAACGGACTGATGGGGTATGAGGGTTTCGAGCGGACCGATTTTTCCTCCCTGCGCATGGCCTACTCCGGCTCCGCCCCCCTCCCCGAGGAAACTCTGAACCGTTGGCAGGATCTGACGGGCTGCCCGATCCTCGAGGGTTACGGCCAGTCTGAGGCCGGTCCTGTCCTCACCTACATTTCGGAAGGCAGGGAGCTGAAGCCGGGCTCGGTCGGGAAGCCGCTTCCCCTTACGGAGGTGCAGATCGTCGCCCCGGAAACGGGAACCCGGATCCTGGGGATCGGGGAACAGGGCGAGATCCGGGCCCGGGGGCCGCAGATCATGTCGGGATACCGGAACCGCCCCGAGGAAACGGCGGAGACCCTGCGCGACGGATGGCTCTACACCGGCGATATCGGGGAGTTCGATGCCGATGGGGACCTCTTCATCCGGGATCGCAAGTAGTTCATGGCGATTGTCGGCGGCTATAACGTCTACCCGCGCGAGATCGACGAGGTGCTTTACGCCCATCCCGCCATCCGGGAGGCGGCGGCGATCGGCGTTCCCGATGATTACCGGGGCGAAGTGATCAAGGCGTACGTGGTCCTGAATCCCGGCGCGGAAACCACTCCCGACGAGTTGTTGAATCATTGCCGCGGGAACCTCGCCAAATACAAGGCGCCGGTTTCCATCGAATTTCTGACGGAAATCCCCAAGACAACGGTGGGAAAGATAGACAAGAAAGCCCTACGAGGCGGTTGATCCGTATTTCCAGGGTGGGAGGACGAAACCCACCCATTCCATTCAGACGGAGAGGGCATCCATGCCCCCCACAGCCGAAATCCCTTACGGCGCCTATTGGAGTACTCCGTTCGCCAAGTGGCAGGGAAGTTTCGCCGGCCTGCATAGCATCCAGTTCGCGGCCCACGTGACGAAGCGGGAGCTCGAACGACGCAAGATCGCCCCCGATCAATTCGATCTGGGGATTCTCGGAATCACCGTCCCGCAGAAGCACTCTTTTTATGGCCTGCCCTGGCTGGCCGGCCTGATCGGAGCCTGGAACGTCGGGGGCCCGACGATCTCGCAGGCCTGCGCGACCAGCGCCCGCTGCCTCCTCACCGCCGCAAGAGAGATCGAAGTCGACATGGCGTCCGCGGCCCTCGTCATCGCGTGCGACAGGGTGTCCAACGGCCCCCAGATCTATTACCCGGATCCAGGCGGCCCCGGCGGGACGGGTTCCCACGAGAACTGGACCCTCGGGAACTTCGGGTGCGACCCACTCGGCGGACATTCAATGCTGGAGACGGCCGAAAACGTGGCGGACAAGCACCGGATCCGCACCGACGCCCAACATGCCCTCGTCCTGCGGCGTCTTGACCAATACGGCGATGCGCTGGCCGATGACGCGGACTTCCTCAAGCGGTTCATGACGCTGCCCTTTGAGGTCCCCGGCCCCGATTTCAAGAAAACGGCCGGGGTCCTTCAGGGCGATGAAGGAGTCTACCAATCCACGCCTGAGGGGCTCGCCGCGCTGAAGCCGGTGCTCGAGGGAGGCACCGTGACCTACGGCGGGCAGACCTATCCCGCCGACGGGAATGCAGGCATCATTGTGACTTCACCCGACAAGGCAAGGGAGATCAGCGCCGATCCCAACATCGCGGTCCGCATTCTCGGGTTCGGCCTGGCCCGGGCCGAGCGGGCTTATATGCCGGAGGCTCCCATCGATGCGGCCCGGCGGGCACTCGCGGCCGCGGGCTCGACCATCGAGCAGATGGAGGCGATCAAGACCCATAACCCGTTCGCGGTCAGCGACTTGGTATTCGCGAAGGAAACGGGCGTCGACGCCGAGGGGATGAACAATTTCGGGTGCTCCCTGATATGGGGCCACCCCCAGGGCCCGACGGGATTGCGCTCGATGATCGAACTGATCGAGGAGCTCGCATTGCGGGGGGGGGGATACGGCCTGTTCACCGGCTGCGCGGCGGGCGATTCGGCCATGGCGGCGGTCATACAGGTCGCCGGACCCTGAGCCCGACATCCCCTGAATGCCCGCCGAATCCTTCCGGGTCATCCCGGCAAGACGGACGCCTGAAGAACCGAGGCCGGACGGCACGGCGCGGTTGACATCAATTCGGGGTCCATCTTACGATGCCGGGGAGAGTCATTGCCGGAATTTTTCTAAAATCCAGATATTAGCCGGGCGCCCCAAGAGATGCGGGTTTTGGTCCGTGACCTGAATGCTGACAACGGCGCCGCAGGGCCGGAATTCGACACGAACGAGTCGGGGACTTCCCAACCGAGGCGAGCGAGGAGGTAAACCATGCCATTTGACGATTTCCGATCCTTTCTCTCATTTCTTGAATCCGAAAATGAGCTCAAGCGGGTATCAAAAGAGGTGGATCCCTACCTCGAATCCACGCTGGTGGCGAAGAAGTCCATCGATTTCAAAGGGCCGGCCCTGTGGTTTGAGAAGGTAAAGGGACATACGAACAACATTCCCCTCACCGTGGCCGTCTACGGCACCCAGAAGCGCGTCTGCATGGGTCTCGACACGACGCCCGAGAATTTCACCCATGACTACTTCGAGCGCTCCAAGCGAATCGGCGATTTCCAGCCGGTCATCGTGAAGGACGGTCCCTGCAAGGAAAACATCTACAAGGGAGACGATATCGACCTGAACATGTTTCCGATCACCTGGCACGCCAAGAAGGACCGGGGCTTGTACATCGACGCCACCTGCTGCATCGTCCAGCATCCCGTCACCCGGAGCCACAACGCCTCGGTCCATCGCTTGTACATTCATGAAAAGAACCAGACCGGCCTGTGGATGAGCCCCTTCAACCTCTGGCAGATCGTCATGATGTACTGGGACCGAGGCGAGCCTTGCCCGATGGCCGTTGTCATCGGGGCCGATCCGGCCTCCATGATAGCGGCGTCCACCAGCATGCCCCTGGCCACCGACGAGTTCGCCTTCGCCGGCGCGCAGCGCGGGAAAGCCATTGACATGGTGCGCTGTGAAACCATCGACGTGGAAGTCCCGGCCAACGCGGAAATCATCATCGAAGGACTCATCCCGCCCCGGGAGCGCAAGCCCGAGGCCCCCTTCGTCGAGTTCACGGGCTACTACGGCGACGAGCGCCTGGCGCCCGTCTTCAACGTGACCGCCATCACGCACAGGAACGATCCCATCTATAACGACATCGTCACCGGCCCCCCGCCCGACGAGAACCAGCCGATGCTCATCACGAACCAGGTGGAGGTCTACCAAGCCCTCGCCCGCGTGTTCCCCGAGGAATGCATCCGCGACGTGTATCTCACTCCGGGCGGATGCACGTATTTCGACTGCGTGGTCCGCATCAAGAAGGTCTATCCGGGGCACGGCAAACAGGTCATCTCGACCGTCCTCTCCTATCAGGGCGTAAAAAACGTCTGGGTGGTCGATGAAGACATCGACGCGCGCAACCCCGTGCAGGTGGAATGGGCCTTCGCGACGCGTTGCCGGGGCAGGGAGGACGTCGTGTTCATCCAAGACACCTTGGGCATTCCCCTGGACCCCACCACGCTGGATTCCATTGTGACCAAGATGGGCTTCGACTGCACCCGCCCCATCGGAATCGACAAGAAGGTGTCTCCCATGATGAATCAGCCTTGTTACTTCCCGACCCACACCATCAACCTCGGGGACTACATCGAGGGATTCGTCGATACGCACGACAAGCCCCTCATCGAATTCCCCCCCGACGACAAGATTACCGACGAGGAGATCACCCACCTGCCGTCGGGAAGCAGAGGCTAGACCGAGTGACCGGCCGGTCCGCCCCACCCCTTCCGGTTCGCCGAAAGAGGCCAAGATGAGCAGGGTTGCTGAATTCGAATATCTCGAAGCGCGGACAGTGCAGGAGGCTTGCGCCCTCCTGCGGGAGCACGGGGAGGAGGCCAAGCTGATCGCCGGCGGCATCGCCTTGGCGATACTCCTGAAATACGACCTCCTCCGGCCCCGGTATCTCATCAACATCAAGACCATTCCCGGCCTCGACCGGATTGAGTGCGATCCCGAACGGGGGCTGAGCGTCGGCGCACTGGTCCGCCACCAATGGATTGCCGACTCCCCCGCCATCGCCGAGCATTATCCCGTCTTGTCCGCCGCGGCCGGACATGTCGCGTCCCTGCCGATTCGCCACATGGGGACGGTGGGCGGGAGCATCACCCACGCCGACCCAGCGACGGACATGGCGTCGGCGCTCATCGCCGCCGGCGCCCGGGTCCACATGCAGAACGTCGACGGCGAGCGGGTCCTGCCGGTGGAGGAATTTTTTGTCGATACGTTCGAAACGCAGCTTGCGCCCGGCGAGATCCTGACCCGCATCACCGTGGCCCCGGAGCTTGCCGGGCGAAGCGGTGCGCACGAAAAACTACGCAAGAACGCCACCGATATTCCCATCGTCTCGGCATCGGTCTCCGTGGCGAGCGAGGGTGCGGAAGTGAGCGATCTCCGCATCGGCCTGGCCGCCGCCGCCCCCAGACCGATCCGCTGTCCCCGCGCCGAAGACGCCCTGCGCGGCGGGAACGCGAGCACCGCGGGCCTCGAGGAAGCCGCCGCCATGGCTTCGGAGGAGGCTGAGCCGGTCTCGGACCTGCGGGGCTCGGCGGACTACCGCCGCAAGATGGTCCGCGTCCTGGTCCGGCGCGCGTTAACGGGCGCGCTGGGCGCGAACGGCGTCTCGCTGCGGGAGGGGAATCGGAAAGGAAGATGAAGCTGACGTTGCAGATCAACGGCGAGACCGAACAGGTCGAGGCCCCGGCCCGGGAGCTGCTCATCGAGGTGTTGCGGGACCGGCTGCATCTGACCGGCACCAAGGAGGCCTGCGAGGTCGGGGAATGCGGATCGTGCACCGTGCTGCTGGACGGCACGGCGGTGCGCTCCTGTCTGATGTTCGCCTTCGACGCCGCCGGGAAGGAGATCACCACGATCGAGGGTCTGGCGAAGGACGGGAAACTACACCCGCTCCAGGAGGCGTTCATGCGGACGGGCGCCGTGCAATGCGGGTTCTGCATTCCGGGGATGATCCTCGCCGCCAAGGCGCTCCTCGATGCGAATCCGGCGCCCTCGCGGGAGGCGATCAAGACGCACATCGCCGGGAACCTCTGCCGGTGCACCGGATACGCAAAAATCATCGAGGCGATTGAGCTGGCGGCCGAACCGCCCGCCGGCGGGAACCGGGCCTGAGGCGGCCGAAGCATTCAACGTCAGGAGTCGGGAATGGCGACACCCCTTGAGTTGGTCGGGACCCGGGCCGTGAAGGTGGACGCGGCCGAGAAGGTGACCGGGCGGTCACGCTACTTCGACGACGCCCGCCATGACGACGCCTTGGCGGCGCGCGTCCTGTGGAGCCCGCATCCCCACGCGCGCATCGCGCACATCGACGAAAGCCGGGCGCTACGCGTTCCGGGGGTCAAGGGGGTGTTGACCGGAGAGGACCTGCCCGAGGGCCGGATGGGTCCGTTCATCAAGGACGAGCCGGCCATCGCCAAGGGCGTCACGCTGTACGTCGGCGAACCCGTGGCCCTGGTGGCCGCGAGAAGTGACGAAGCCGCCGCCGAGGCGATCCGGCGGATCAAGGTTGAATATGAAGAACTGCCGGCGGCGTTTACGGTCGATGAGGCCATGGCGGTGGACGCCCCGATCCTGCATCCCGGCCTGAAGGATTACATCACCATCTACGAGGCCGTGCAGGACGGCAACGTCTGCTCGCACACGACGTTCATCGAAGGGGACATCAAGAATGGGTTCGCCGAGGCCGATGAGATTTTCGAGGACACGTTCACGACGCAGCGGGTCCATCAGGCCTACCTGGAGCGCAGCGGGGCCGTCGCGGACGTGGACGCCTCCGGCAGGCTGATCATCTGGAGCAACACCCAGTCCGTCCACCTGACCCAGATCCGAATCTCGGAGTGCCTGGCCATTCCGCAGTCGCGCATCCACGTGATCAACAGCCGGGTCGGGGGCGGTTTCGGCGGGCGGATGGAGCCGACCGTCCAGCCGATGGCGGGCGCGCTGGCCCTGAAGTGCGGGGCCAAGGTGAAGCTGTATCTGGACCGGCAGGAGGAGTTCGTCTTTTCGAAGCCGCGCCATAGCTGCCGCATGGAGGTGAGGACCGGGGTCAAGCGGGACGGACGGATCACCGCAAAGCAGGTGACGCTCTACTACAACACCGGGGCTTACGCCGACGACGGCCCCGGGATCGTGGGCTTCGGGGGCATGATGTCCCGGGGCCCGTACCGGATTCCCAACGTCCTGGTGGATGCCTACTGCGTGTACACCAACCTGCCAAAGTCGGGGGCGTTCCGGGGATTCGGGAACCCCCAGTCCACGTTCGGCTCCGAGTCCCAGTTTGACACGATCGCGCAGCGGCTGGGGATGGATCCGCTCGAGATCCGGGTGAAGAACGCCGTCGACGTGGGCGACACGGCCCTTGGCGGAAAAGAGCTCACAAGCGTGGGCCTGAAGCGATGCTTTGAGGAGGCCGCATCCAAGGCGGGCTGGCGGAAGACCGGACCGGCGAGGCCCGGCAAGATCCGGGGAATGGGGATCGCGGCGCTGCACCACATCAGCGGGCTTCTGTCGGCGGGGGCTTTCGTGAAGGTCAACGAAGACGGCACCGTGGGACTCGTCGCGGGGGCCATCGATATCGGCCAGGGATGCGAGACGGTGCTCTCGCAGATCGCCGCCGAAGAGCTGGGCGTCCCCATGTCGGAGATCCACTACGCCTCGGTGGATTCCGATTCGGCGCCGTTCAACTGGGGGACGGCGGGGAGCCGGACCACGTTCACCGTCGGCAACGCCGTCAAGCTGGCCGCCGAAGACGCCAAGAAGCAGCTCCTCGAGCTGGCCGCCGGGACACTGGAGGCGAATGTCGAGGATCTGGAGGTCCACGGAAAAACGGTCCGGATCAAAGGCAGTCCGCAGCGGGCCCTGCCATATCGCGACCTGGGGGCGATCAGCCACTGGGTGAAGGGCGGGCCAATCCTGGGAAAAGGCTCCTTCCTCGTTGAAGGCCAAAGCGTCGATCCGAAGCGGGCCGTGCTGCACGGGTTCCCCTTCGGGGCCATGACCGCTTTTATTTTCGGGGTCCACATCGTCGAGGTGGAGGTGGACACGGAGACCGGCGAGGTGAGCGTCGTGCGGGCGGTCGCCGCGCATGACGTCGGCCGGGCCATCAATCCGGCGGTCGTGGAAGGCCAGATTGAAGGCGGCTTCGCCCAGGGCCTCGGCTACACCCTGATGGAAGACCTCGTGACCGACGGCGGGCAGACGATCAACCCGTCATTCATCGACTACAAGATTCCCAGCGTGCTGGATGTTCCCGAAGAGATGATCCCGATCATCGTAGAGGAGCCGGATCCCGCCGGCCCGTTCGGCGCCAAGGGAGTCGGCGAACCCGGCTTGGTGGCGACGGCGCCCGCCGTTGCCAACGCGATTTACGACGCTGTCGGCGTGCGCATCCACGACTTGCCCATCACGCCGGAAAAGGTCCTGGCCGCCCTGGAAGAGAAAGAAGCCTCGGGCTCGTAGTTTGTCCCGGTATCCCCTGAGGATTCTTTGGCTATTTCCTGCCGAGGACACCCCTGGCAAACACCTTCGTCCGTAGCCCGGATTAATCACAACCCCTTACTTGCCGCCAACCGGGTCGGCAACTACGACTCCCTCGCCGAATGGGCATGGATCCGCCAGCCGCTTCGGGCTCGGTCCCGACGAGGAACGTCGTGATCGCGGGCCGGTAGAGGCGGAGGATCACCGAAGGGCGCGACCCCGCGTTTTGGCCATTGCGGCCGGAGATCAGCGCCCAGTTGGGGGCTTCGAGAAGTGTATAGGTTCAGATAGATGTGAGACATCTCCTTGGGTAGGGAGTAGAGTTCCAGGGGCCAACAGAGTAGAGAGGAGGTCCCTGGATGCAAGTGTTTGGGTTGCCTCGTAGCCTCCTGCGCGCAGGAGGCTACGAGGCGGTGGAGTTGTCCGCTACGGGCCGGG
>PVBE010838318.1_pt1 | contig 20048 bp, 12 predicted proteins | sample 1631181 | NCBI WGS metagenome assembly PVBE01 (sample SAMN08397723, study PRJNA350692) | Marine metagenome, whole genome shotgun sequencing project. | isolation source: water | place: Pacific Ocean | collected 2012-04 | reverse complement strand
GGTGCATCACTGAGACCTGGCAGTAAAAGGTCCCTGCTTGTAGAACCGATCTGAGACAGGAGATTGGGTGAAGTCGAGTCTATGTTCCCTGTGACTGCGGCAATGAGAGCATAGTTTGGGCTCCACGACCCCAGAACAAAGAAGCAGGCCACCATGTAGAGCAGGACTGAAGCACAGAGTGCGGCCCATAGCTTGACTCGGCGCACAGAAAACCGACCCTCGAACAACTCAATGAGAACGATAAAAATCGGCAGGAACAAGGTCGTCTGACGATAGAAAACGCCCAAGAGGATGCAGAACACAAGCGCTATTGGAAAACGTCGCTCTCCTCCATCCCGCCAGCGGTAGTAGAGCAAGATCCCACCGAAAATGAAGGCCGCGGAAACAGTTGAGCAACGCCCGACCATCCAACTCACGTTGTTGACAGTCCACGGATTGACTGCGAGAAGCAACGCCCCCAGCAGTGCTGACCCACGACCGACAAGTCGGCTGCCAGCCAGAAAGGCCAGCGCGACTGCGATTGCAAAACAAGCGATATTGACAACGAAGTAACCCGTCGGGTCGGCACCGAAGAGCCGCGCCTCCATTGAAACAGACCACGAAAAGAGCGGCATGTAGAGGTTGAATACCCACGTGCCAAAGTAGGCCTGAGTGAAATGAGTCTTGAGGCTCTCCAAGAATCCGCCGTCGTTGTGGACATCGGCGAGGAGCATCCAATCGTCACTTGCAAAACCGCCCAACCCCTGAAACAAATGCGACGCGACCGCTGCCAGCATGACGAGCGGAACGCCAAGGCGCAAAGGTACGGCGTCAAGGCGGTCAAGCAGGCTTCGGGAGGAAGGGCTCAATCTGGCTTTCTCCTGTCGATGGTGGTTTCGATGGGAAAGAAGCCATCCATGATGGCAACGAGTTTACCACCTGACTCTTCATCAAAAGCTGCAAGAAACAGGTACGCCTTCCGTTGGCCGGGCTGATCGAAGAGAGCCGCGTATTCAAGCAACTGTGAAAGGTCTTCGCTGTAGAGCCCTGCCTTGCTCCACGTACCGCCCTGACCCAGTTTTCTGGGTGTCCTCTCCAGAACGACGTGCCCGGACGGGCAGAAAAAGTGGATTTGCAGGCGCTGCGCGTCGCCGACATCGACCTGAAGCGGGAGCAAGGTCGTGCCATCTCCCAGGTCAGCAACAGGCCGCTGCACATTCAATCGTCGCAAAGCAGGTAAACGGCCGGCAGCACCTCGGTAAGCATCAATGTCGTCGCTCACACTCATGGTCACCGACTCCTGAACCAGTGATGTGCAGGGGATTCCAACCGCGTCCATCCACACGCCCAGGGGCGGCAACGTCGCTGCCTCCCCTGGATAGAGCGGGTAGTTGGCCGAGAGAGGATAGACTGTGTGTTTGCCGCTTGCAAAAGGAGGCAGGGCAATCGCCCCCAGGCCAAAACCAAAATAGGGCGCTTCGTGGAAATTGTCGGTCACGCCGTGCAGCACCACCACTACCGGACTTGCCTTTGCAACAGCCTCACGGACGGCACGCGACTGAGTGGCCGATGCGTCGTAGCGATCGAGATTTGCATCGAGACGCACACCCCAGAGAACAGCCATCAGCACCAGCAGGACTACGACAACACGAGGAAACCTCGTGTGCATCGAAACGCTGCATACCCAACAAATGAGCGCCATGACAACGGGATACCACCGCTGGGAACTGGATATATGCAGAGTCGGATCAACAACAAAAAGTGGCACTGCGTGTGCAACCGCCACAAACAGGAACACTCCGGATGCACCTTGAATGAGTGCGCCGACACGCTTCGTCAGAGCGATCACACCAAGCAGAGGCGCAAGAGTCAGCCAACGCAGCAGATCCCAGGCCCCATCAGCTGTCCCTGGTACAAACAACAACGAAAGAGAGCGACCCACCCGAATAAGATGCTCGTCTGTCGGGGTCGCGGGCTCACCGCGCAACAGGTGGTGGCGATCATAGCCCCCCGTCAGCGTGCCCAGAACCAGATAACGCAAGAGGAGGTAGACGAAAAAAGGAGTCGCAAGAAAGACCCATCGCTTCACATCCTCTCGACTCCTGTGCCCTTGCAGAACATCCACGCCGATCAACAAGGCTCCCATGAAAGCGGCAGTCTCTCGATAAAAAACACCGACAGCAATGAGTGAAAAAGCGAGCCATGGCAGCCCCTTGCGCCCTTGATCTCGATGTCGCCAGGCTGCGAGACATGCCAGTAATGCCAAGACAGTCGACGTTGACGAGCAGCGACCAACCATCCATGCCACGTTGTTCACACACCAGGGTGAGAGAGCAAAAAGCGCTCCTGCCAACACGCCCACCCTGCAATTCGTTATACGTCGCATCACAAAGGCTACGAGCATGCTGCAGATCGAGTGGACGAGAATATTCGACAGGTAATAGGGCCACACATTGGCACCGAACAATGTGCCGTCGACAGCGAATGAAAACGAAAAAAGAGGTCGATAGAATTGCACGACCCAACTGTCCCAGCACGGACGCGTGTAAGTCGACCAGAGAGTCGTCGGTAGAGAGTGCTCAAGACCCCGCACAATCAGAACATAATCGTCACTGTGAAACTCTGGGGTCGGGTGTGCCAGAAACGGGATCGCGGCCACAAGAAAGACACCTGCAAGCGCCCACCGAAACCGACACGAATCGTTGTTCTGTGAGGTGATGCTGCTTATCACTCAACCCCGTGGTGGATACTTTTGTAGTTTTCTCTGCAAGCTGCGCCGATGGATCCCCAGGCGGCGCGCTGCTTCTGAGATGTTCCCACCACAGTCAGACAATACTCGATTGATGTGCTCCCATTCAGCCCGTGCGAGGCTGGGTGCCTGATATTCCGTCGAAACGCCTTCCAGTGCAGGGTTCTCGCCACGTTCAAAGGCAGCGATGATGTCATCGGCATCGGCGGGCTTTGGCACGAAATTCGACGCACCCAGACGGACCGCATCGACAGCAGTCGCAATGCTGCCATAACCTGTAAGCACAATGACCGAGGTTGACGGGTCAACCTTTTTCAGGTCGCGCAACAACTCCAGGCCGCCCTTTCCCGGCATTCGCAAATCAACAACTGCGAACTCAGGCGATTCCTCATGGGCCGCTTCGATCGCTTCCTCGTAATCTCCGGCGACTCGCACATCGAATCCTCTGCGCTGCAAGCTCCTGGCAAGACGCTCTCGGAGGATCTTGTCGTCATCAACCAGCAGGAGACTCGGACGGTGGTCCTCGAGGCCTGAGTCAGTGTTGCTTGTTTCTTCAGTCATCGCCAACTCCCTGATCATTCTCCTGTATCGGCAGGAGGAGCCTCGCACGAGTACCGTGTCCACTCTGCGAAATCAAATCCAAACGCCCCCCCAGGCGCTCTGCCACCGTGCGTGTCAAGAATAGCCCTAATCCCATTCCACGTCCTGGCTCTTTTGTTGTAAAAAACGGTTCACCTGATCGGCCCAGCACATCCGAAGCCATCCCTTGTCCATTATCGATCACTGTGACTTCCATGAATTCACCTGTGATGTCTCCCAGGACCCGCACCTTCTCTACCTCTTCAGAAGCATCCAGAGCGTTCTTGATCAATGCGCGAATCGACTGAGACACAGCTCGATAAGGGACACGCAACAGGACTTCTCGCGCCCTCGCACTCACTGAGACTTCGACGTGATCCACTGAGTGGATCGTCTCAAGAGCCGTCTTGATGAGATCCTCCACTGGTGTCAGGACGAGTTCCTCGCCCTTGCTCTGGCCCGCATCTACAGACATCTGATCAAGGATGGCACGGCAGCGACCGACTTCTCGACGAATCAAGCGTGCGTCTTCAACCGTCTCGGTTGCGCTGCCTTCTTCTTTCAGCGCCAACTCCAGATCCCGTGCGACAATCGCGATAGTCGAAAGCGGGCTGGAGAGTTCGTGCGCCGCGCCGCCGGCCAGCGTCGCCAGGGCACCCAGGCGGTCGCTCGCTGCCTTCCGCTCCCTGACACGCACCAACTGATCCTCTCGATGAGCCAACTCTCGATTCACATGATTTACGAAGTAGACAATGATGCCGGCCGCGGCCACCAATGCCACTGTCGTTCCCTTCATCTGAACATCGTCTTGCAGCTCAAGTGAACGGTGCGAGAAGTTGAGGAACGTATAGCACACAATCGCCTGGAGGTTTAGAAACACAGCCCAGCGCACATTCAGGACGACAGCCGCAAGAACGACATTGACGAGATAGAAGATGGCGAATGGATTGGCTGCACCACCTGTCAAGAACAACAAGGCCGTCAGGAAGACCACGTCAATCGCCATGATCGACCCGATAAGCCACTCCGGGTGCCCTTCATCGAGGCGGCCGCCGCCTGATACGATTCGCCCCTTGATCCAGTACCCGAATACGACGTTGGTCATGCAGGCCACTGTCATGATGGCGAAGAGTGATTCGAGAGGGAGCAAAACCTCAAGGGCGCGATCGGCAGCCACAACAGTGAAGCACTGGCCGATGACGGCAGCCCATCGCAATCGCACGAGCCACGTGGCATTGACGGCAACACGTTCAGCCGATTCCGTCCGAAGCCTCAGGGCAGTAGGTGTTGCGGACTCACTCATGGAAGTCGATAGGCGTCAGGGTGTGGTTTGACGGCTCGAGCAAACCAAAGAGGTCGACGTATACCATTTGGGAAGGTGCACTCGGGCGTTGAGTCGCGCCACTTCTGATAAGCCCTGTGCGCTGCTTCAGTATCGACTTCCACGTCACCGTAGGTATCTCCCTCTCGAGCCTTCTCCACAAGCACGCTTTGGTGCCAGCAGTGCATTCCAGAGATAGGATCAGGCTGCACAGCGAAGGTGAGGTTCTGATGAACGCCGCCTGCGTTCCACCAGACGGCCTCAGAGTCAGCATCACTCGACTTGAAAGGACCGATGTCTTCGTGGCGGCGCAGATTCCATTGGCCGTCACCGGTGCTCTTGAAGTCAACGGTTGCAGCACCCCATTGATCGGTGCCGCCACCATCCTTCGTGCGCCATCGACCAAGGTGATGTGAGCAGGCGACGACACCCCCGCGGATACCCTCTGTCACCCACGCACGGTTCACAAACCGTCCGATCTGTGTCTTCACCGCAATCAGATCTCCGTCAGCTATCCCGAGGCGAGCCGCATCATCGACGTTCATCCAGACGGGGTTCGTATTGGAGAGCTCGCAAAGCCACTTCGAATTGGCCGACCGAGAGTGGATCAGTGTGGGCAGGCGGAATATCGGCACGAGGGCGAACGCGTTGGGTGAGTCCTCCAGTTCATCGACATGTACGTGACTGCGGATATAGCCCGGCAACGCCTGATCCCCCATACCCCACTCCTCCATGGTAGGCGAGTAGAATTCGAGCTTGCGTGAGGGAGTTCCAAACCCGGCCACGGGTACACCGCCTTGATCAACACCGATCACCGCACCGTCACGCCGCCAGAGACCATCGTCACCACGATCGGCACCATCGGCCGACACTGGGTTGTTGTGAGGCTCAAGCAGCTCAGCATCCACTTCGAAGGCACCGTAGCGACGCATGTATTCGAGCGGGGTCAGCCCCTCCGCCGACGCAGCCTCGGGGAGTCCCGGCACACTATTCTCGAAGAGCCACTGATAGTACTCATCGATAGTGATCCGTTCGCCCGGGCGATAGGGTGATTCGAAGTTCTCGCGAATGCCCAGACTGCCATCAGTGTCAATGGCCCAGCTAAGCGCAATCCAGAACTCGTCCTCCTCCCAGACCTCGCCTGGGTTGGCCTCGTAGGTCCACTCGACCTTCTGACCGTTTCGCTCCGTAGCCACCCGCGAAACAGGCTGCCGAAAGCCGATCCATCGACCAGCGTGAGTCTCCTGACTCATGAGGTCGTGTCGTTCGGTGGCGAGCCCCATCGGGAGAACATAGTCGGCGAAAAGTGTTGTTTCACTGAATGTCGGAGTCAGCGCAACATGCAGACCAACGCGCTCTTCATCTTTCAGCATCTCGATCCAACTGAACCCATCAGGATTGGTCCAGACCGGATTGTAGACACGAGTGAAGTAGGTGTCGATTTTCCCCCGCCCCTCGCGCACAAGGTGAGGCAGGAGGAAGCTCAATTCGTGGTGGGAGAGCGGCCACTCCACAGGGTAGAGAAGCTCATTCCACATTTTCTGAGGTGCCGGCTTTTTGAAGGGGGCCCCTACAAACTTGTTAGTGGAGGCGAGTGCCGTTCCGCCCTTCGTACCGATGCTCCCCGTCAATGCGCTGATGAACTGCAAGCAGCGAGCGACCTGCCAGCCACCTCGATTGCCTGATGCCGCATTGCGCCACACATGAGAGGAGAAAGCCGTCCCCGCCCTGCCAATCTCACGGGCGACATCTACAACCATCTGCGCGTCGATATCACATTCTGACGCAACCCATTCTGGAGTGAAGCTGTCATAAATCTCAGCGAGTCGCCTCAGAAACTGATCGATGCTGCGATCGTCTTCGGGATAGCGCGCGGCGAGGAAGGCCTCCCAGTTGAACCACGCCTCGACGTAATCTCGATTGACGAATCCTTCGTTGAGCAGCACCCTTACAAACCCGAGCAGCATCGCCGCCTCAGTTCCTGGGCGCGGCGAGATCCAGTAGTCGCTCATGGATGCCGTATTGGAGAGGCGCACGTCAACAGTGGCGATTTTCGATCCCGCCATTTTCGCTTCAATAATGCGTTGGGCATGAGGGTTGAAGTAGTGGCCCGTCTCAAGGTGAGAGCTGAGCAGGAGAATGAACTTCGCATTGGCGTGATCCGGCGATGGCCGATCGCCGCCTGCCCAGAGGACATAGCCCAACCGCGCCGCTCCGGAGCAGACATTGGTGTGACTGTTGTGTCCGTCAACACCCCAAGACTGAAGAACGCGGTCCATGTAGCCGTCAGCGCCCGGACGTCCAACGTGGTACATAACCTCGGTGCGACGGTCTTCCTGCAGCACCTTGCGGATGCGCGCAGCGAGAGAATCAATGACCTCATCCCAGGTCGTTCGCTCGAATCGCCCTTCACCCCGACGCCCGACTCGCTTCAGTGGATAGAGGATTCGTTGGGGATCATGAATCTGGTTGATGGTCGCCGGGCCTTTGGCGCAGTTTCGCCCTCGCGAACCAGGGTGATGAGGATTCCCCTCCACACGTTGCACGCGACCGTCCGCCTGATCGATATAGGCGATCAGGCCACACGCCGCTTCACAGTTGAAACAGATGGTCGGCACGATCTGATAGTGGCGCTCGACCTTCCTCGGCCATGCCTTCGCGTCCAACTCAACCCAATCGTCCCATTGATCAATGGGCGGGGCCGAGGCCAGAGATGTGAACTGCCATTCCTCGCCGCAGGGCGCTGTGTTTTGTGTGTCGGTTGTCATGAGTTCGGGAACTCCTGTCCATTACGAATCCAGGCACGTTCACAGAGGAACTGCCCAGTGAGCAATGAGGCAACGCCGAGGATTCGAGTAGCAAGGTCGATACTGCCTGAGGCGAAACCAGCCATGAGGCCAAGAGCCAGAGCCATCACACCCAGGATGCGGCCCAGTTGACGGGACCCGTCAGCAGCATGGTGCCGGGCGACCCGCGCGGCGGCTTTCTCCTTCGGCCACCCCCTGCGACTCGATACCAACAAACTGATCAGTGTCGCTGAAACGAACAGGGAACTCGGCCCAAACCCTGCCGCCGGCAGGAGCAGAACGAACCCGCCGCCGAGAGCCGCTGCACGTGTAACGAGGTGCGCAAACGTCCCTTTCTCACACCACAACTCCCGACCCTTGCACTGTGCGAAGAGCCACGCGCTGTAACCGGATGTCAAAAGAGCGAGTGGCAGCCCAATGAACCGAGCCACTTTAGCTGCGCCATCCATTTCGAAGAGTCGAAGAGCGAGAGTTGCGGCTGTCGTCAGACCGAAAGCCATCAGGATAAACGCCCCCTTGACCAGCCAGCTACTCATATTCGGGTGCGTCAGAATCTTGATAAACCGTGATGGCTTCCCCAGGTCGATGATGAGATAGACCATCGTAATCGCCATGAACAGCAGGATGAGCACCTCTGGCAAAACGTCCCTCGCCCAGCTGTCAGACACTCCGAGGAGTCCAAGAAACGGCGCCACCATGCCGATGCCTGCCGCAATGTTCTTTGTCAGCAGATAGGTATAGATGTGATGCCCCCAGGTTGGGGGATGCGCCACGTCGAGGACATTGAGCAAGTCTGCTGTGGGCTCGAAACCTGGCACCACCGGCGGCGGAGGCGCCTGTCGGTCCGACCAGATGAAATGCTCCGGCTCGCTGGCACAACCAGGAGTCAGAGACTCCTCCAATGCATCAACGTACCAGACGCGTGGCCTGGTGGCCTTGTCCAGGCGCCGCCGCGACGTCGCCTCCGACTCCAACAGCGTTGCTATCTCTGACGAGGGGTTGCTCACATCCCCGGCAACGATCGCCTGCTCAGGGCAGACCACAACGCAAGCCGGCGCCATGCCACGCTCAGTCCTGTGGGCGCAGAAATGGCATTTCTCTGCGGTGCCTGTGCCCTCATTCATGTAGATCGAATCATAGGGGCAGGCATGAGTACACGACGCACAGCCGATGCACAGATCTCGATCCAGATCCACGATCGCGTCAGGGCGCTTGTGCAAGGCCTCTACCGGGCAGACCTCAACGCAAGGCGCATCATCACAGTGATTACAACGCAGCACCGTGAAATGCCTTCGCACATCAGGAAACGCACCTTTCTCCGTGTATTTCACCCACGTTCGGAAGTTGCCCAAGGGGACATCATTCTCCGACTTGCAGGCCACGGTGCAGGCATGACACCCGATGCATTTTCGATGATCAATCAGAAATCCATATTGCGGCACGGTCAGCTCCTCAGTTCCATGCTCCACAGTGACCACGAACCTGCGTCCCGTCAATGACTCAAACCAGATTCCTCACCATCTTTTGCTGATACAGCGGATTCTCTGGCCTGATCGGACATGAACAATTGGGCGAACCACCGACGGGTCGCCCGCACCCCTCTGGGGAGGAAGGTGGGAAGACGCGCGTTGACGGGTATGATCAGGAACAGATGCCCCGATCAATTCCACAACATGTTTCCGAGTTGAAGGTCCCCAATCTCAACTACGACTACTTCCTCGACCATCGCTCGAGACCATTCAGTCCGATTGATGGAAGATTTTGCCCGCTCACCGCCTGGTGGCTGATGGAGTGCGCTCTGCTTTCCTACATCGGTGACCAGCGGTCAGTCGGCAGGCACTTGACGAATGCTGGCTTTGAGTCAGTGACATTCTGCGAAGCGAATAAACTCCGAGCTATCATCGCCGACAAGGGCGCAGACACATTCGTCATTTTTCGAGGCACTCTCTTCAACGAACTCGCCAACGTCCTCACAGATCTCGCGATGAAGCGCCACCGATGGTCTGGTGGCGGTCGTGTCCACACAGGCTTTCACGAGGGTTTTCTCGCACTGCTTCCTCATGTCAAGACCTCCATCGACAACCGCCGAGGCCAACGCATCTGGTTCTCCGGGCACTCTCTTGGCGGAGCCCTCGCAACACTCTTCGCGGCTCACTTCCCAGGCCCAACGCCTCTCTACACGTTTGGCTCGCCTCGCGTCGGCGACGCCGACTTCCGCACTGCCTTCGTGGGCCAGACCCACCGCGTCGTTCTGGGTCGCGACATAATCGCCACTCTCCCACCGAAACCTCTCTACCGACACCTCACACCTTCTCACCGCCTCAATGCAGAGGGTCGGATCACCGCTTCAAATCACGACAAACACCGCACCGCGAAAGACCTGATCTCGGGAGTTCGTGAAGTAGCCAGGCACCCACGCGATGTTGCACGCTATCTTCTCACCAACAACGTCATCGCCGATCACGCACCGATCCTCTATAGCGTCGGCCTGTGGCACGCGGTGGAACAGATGCAGAGCTAAATCGGCACAAGACGCACGGGGCACACCTTCAACTCGGCGGTTTGTGTGATGGGGTCGTAACCCGATCCTGTGAGGACGTTGATGGGGACGTCGTTGAAGCTGAAGCTGGAGAATACCGTTCCGCGGGGAGAACGCGTAGTGGCTTTTACGCGAATGCGGACAGAGCCGCGGGGACTGAGCATGTGGCAGAAGCCACCATCCGTGAGATCGTAGAGGGCGAGGTCGTCCGGGTGGATTTCAAGCAGCTCCTCGGAGAGGAGATAGTCAATACCCTGAGAACGTCCTGTCTGGGTGTGTGTGTGGTAGGTCTCGAGACGGCGACCTGTGGTGAGCCACACAGGGTAGTCGTCACTGACGACCTCGGCTGGTTCGCGGTAACCGCAGACCTTGAAGAGACCGCGGCCGATGGGGAAGGACTCCTCATGGAGTCGCGGCGTCCCCGGGTGTTCCTTCTGAGGAACGGGCCACTGGTAGGCACCCTCTTCAATGCGATCCCAGTCAAGGCCGTTGTAGATAGGTGAAAGACTGCAGAGCTCGTTGAAGACCTCTTTCGGAGTCTCGTAGTCGAAGCCTGCAAAGCCAAGCCTGCGAGCTATCTGACTGATGATCCACCAGTCAGGTCTCGCCTCACCAGCGGGCGGGACAGCTGCACGAAGCCGCTGAACCCGTCGCTCGGTATTGGTACAGACACCATCCGTTTCAGCCCAGGAAGTCGCGGGCAGCACGACATCGGCAAACTCAGCTGTCTCTGTGCGAAAAATATCAATGACCACCAGATGATCGAGACGCCCCATGGCAGCCTCACCGTGGGAGCGGTCTGCATCGGTGACGACTGAGTTTTCCCCGTCGATCAACATAGCTCGGATGCTGTCGCCACAACGGTCGAAAGCGGTGACCTTGGTGATGCCCTTCTCAGGGTCGATGGAGCGACCGTAGGCTGCTTCAAACTTCGCTCGATTCGCGGGATCTTCAACGGGCTGAAACCCGGGGTAGGCGGCGGGAATAGCCCCGCAGTCGCCGGCACCCTGAACGTTATTTTGACCTCGCATGGGATTGATGCCGGTGCCTTCACGGCCGATATTCCCCGTCATGAGAACCAGGTTGCACAGGCTCTGCACGTTGTCGACACCGCAGATATGCTCGGTAATGCCGAGTGTGTAGTAGACACCTCCTCGTTCAGCTCCCCCGTAAAGGACAGCCGCGCGCTCGATGTCGGCAGCGGGGACTTCACACACAGACTCAGCCCACTCAGGTGTGAACTGACGAACATGTTCCTGCAGTTCATCGAAACCGGATGTGCGAGCAGCGATGAACTCACGATCCACGAGACCTTCACGAACGATGACGTGAGCCATGGCAAGAAGCAGGGCGACATCGGATCCGACACGAAGCGGCAGATAGATGTCGGCTCGGTTCGCCAACTCGATGCGCCGAGGGTCCGCAACGATGAGTTTCGCGCCGCTGGCGATAGCCTTTTTGAGTCGAGTTGCCGCCACGGGGTGACACTCGGTCATGTTGGTGCCGATGCAGAAAATCACATCGGGCTTCTCCATGTCCCGCAAGGGATTGGACATTGCGCCCCGCCCGATAGTAGCCGCCAGACCGGCGACGGTTGGAGCGTGTCAGGCACGGCTGCAATTGTCTATCTGATTCGTACCGAATCCCGCGCGCATGAACTTCTGCATGGAGTAGGCGGCCTCGTGTGGCGCCCTCCCGGAAGCGATGCCATAGACAGAGAGAGCGCCGTGTGTCTCAGCTGCATGGCGGAATCCATCTGCGGCAGCATCCAGAGCGGCGTCCCAGGACGTCGGTTGCAGGATACCGTTTGCATCGCGAACGAGAGGCGTCTTGAGTCGGTCTTTGTGCTGCACAAAGTCGTAGGCGAATTGTCCCTTCACACAAAGAGCGCCTTCGTTGGCCGGGCCATCCATCGCGGGCTGAACGCCCACGAGTTTGTCGCCACGAGTCAAGAGGTCTACCGAACAGCCGACGCCGCAGTAAGTGCAGATCGATCTTGTCTTTTTCGTTGTGCCTGCGAATTTGCTTGACCGCACGGCCTTCCTGTCAGTGAGGGCGCCCGTGGGACATGTCTGGACACACTGACCACAAAACGTGCAGGACGACTCTCGTAGATCCGTGTCGAATGCCGTGGAAATCTGAGTGGAAAAGCCGCGGCCAACGACCGTCAATGCAAAATCACCCTCCTGCTCGTTGCACACGCGCACACAGCGGTAGCACGAGATGCAGCTATCGTAGTTGCGAGCGATAAACGGGTTGAGATCATCGGCGCGGCTCGTTCCAGATCGAGCCCCGATAAAACGGCTCGTCGATGCCTCATACCCGTCTATGAGGTCAGCCATCTCCTGACCTGCATATCCTGTGAGATCGTCACGATTGAGCGCGGGATTCTCCGAAGCCAACATCTCAAGCAGGGTACGACGATACCCCTCGACTTCATCGGTATGAGTTTCAACGACCATTCCAGGCTGTGCCTCAGTGGTGCACGAAGCAACAGGGTTACGCACACCCTCCACTGCCACAACACACAGACGACAACCGCCAAACGCCTTCAATCGATCATCGTGGCAAAGCGTCGGGATCGACACGCCGTGTCGCGCCGCCAGGGCACGAAGCGTTTCGCCATCCTTGATCGAAACATCGTTTCCATTGAGTTTCAGTGTTGCTTGAGATCCCATTCATCCACCTCTATCAATCACCTGTCAGGAAACGGGAAACAGCCTGAGGAAAATAGCGGACAAGGCTCTCAGGGATCAAGGGTGCGGCCATTCCAAGGCCGCACGCGCTTGTCGACTTCATGACCGTCCCGATCTGCGCCACCTCAGTGTGCCAGTCTGACGCCTCCAGACCATCGGGGCTCAGAAGCCTCTCAAACAGGCGCGTGGTTCCAATGCGGCAGGGGAAGCACTTGCCGCATGACTCACTGCGGAAAAAGTCCATTGCGTCACGCGCTGCTTCAACCATGTCTCGTGTTTCATCAAAGACCATGATGCCTCCGGCACCAAGAAAAGAACCTGCTGCTCGGATAGACGTCTCATCCAGAGTGACCCCAAGATCATCACCGGCGAGGAAGCCTCCGGAAAGGCCGGCCATCGTGACGGCCTGTATTGCTCTGCCATCGGCAACGCCGCCTGCCCAATCTTCGATCAGCTCCATGAGTGGCATGCCGAGGGGGACCTCGTAGTTGCCGGGGCGCTCAACATCGCCAGAGAGGCTGATGACCTTGGTGCCGGCGTTCTCTCCATGGCCCAGACCCTGATACCAGTCAGCGCCATTCACAACGATGGGAGCCACGGCGGCCAGGGTCTCAACGTTATTGACCACTGTCGGACGACCAAGGTAACCATGCGTCACTGGAAACGGAGGGCGAATGCGAGGAAACGGATGCTGTCCTTCAAGACTATTGAGGAGTGCCGTTTCTTCCCCGCAGATATACGCGCCTGCACCTCGGCGGACATGAATGTCAAAGGTCTGTCCGCTGCCGAGAATATCTGCACCGCAGTAACCCGATTCGGTTGCTGCCCGAATAGCGTTTATGAGTTCACTCTCAAGTTCCGGGTATTCGTAGCGCAGGTAAATAAAGCCCGACTCCGCGCCAGTCGCCAGGGCCGCAATCACCATGCCCTCGATGACAGCAAAGGGATCGTGCTCCAACAGGGCGCGATCCTTGAAGCAACCTGGCTCGCCTTCATCGGCATTGCAGACAATGACCTTGGAGCTGCCGTCTGCCTGGCGAACAGCCTGCCATTTTCGCCCCGTTGGAAAACCAGCGCCGCCCCGGCCCGCCAGGCCGCTGGAGGTAATCAACTCCAGGAGCGCATCAGATGTCAGTTCTGCGTTGGCAACGGCTTGCAACGCGACGAATCCGCCCGTGGCGCAGTACCCTGGCAGGGTGGCGCGGCCCGGCTTTCGAATGCTCCCGAATACACACTCATCAATGCCTGCGGGGTTGGCCGTCGGCAAGGGCGAGCGTCGATGCGCAAGCTCACCGTTCGTGCCCGCGATCAAGACGTGCCCCCGCTCAATGACAGGAATCGGACCATCACAGCGACCGGCGCAGGCCATCGCTTCAGCCCCCTCAGCCTTCATCCCCTCCAGCAACGCATCAGCCCCACGCAACCGACAGATCGAACCGGTGCAAACGCGCTTCTTTTCATAGCCGCCAGGCTCGCGGCTGAGATGATGATAGAAAGTGACTGTTCCAAACAGGTCGGCGACAGGAATGCAACACGCTTCCGCAATAGCTGCAATCGCTTCATCGCTGACGTAGCCGTCACGCTCGTGAAAGGCATGAAGGAGCGGCAGGACCGGGGCCGGCTGCTCGCGCCAGGCATCAATCAAGGATCGGTTGTCATCGGACATCAAGAGGCTGTCTCCATGGGCGGTCACTCGTGGCCGCACTATGGTGACTCAAGAGTCACTCGAAGAGAAGACCCCGGGAAGGTAGGGCCACCAGAATCGTGCCATCCGAACCAGAAACCACCCGACGACGATGCCGAAGAATGCCAACGCGTAGGGGAAGATGCGCATGAATTCGGGCACTTCCCAGCCATACATCCTCGTCACCCCAACCGTCGTCCCGCCAATCAGGAGCGTTGCGATAAGCCCGATCAGGCCTCGATTGAGGCCACGACTGATGGATTTCACGAAGTCGCTGTCGAGGGACTCGATGACATCATACTTCCGAGGGAAGAAACCCACGATCAAGTGTGCAAAGCAAGCGAAAAGGACCATTGTGTCGATGCCGATCTCGCTACCCATCGCATGGGCCATGACAACGTGAGTGCCGTGAATCGGTGTATTGAGGTTGGGGATTGATATCAGAAGCGACAGCGTCAGCATGCTGAAGCTCCACCCCTTGGCAAGCCGCAGAAATGTCTTGGTCGTACCGAAAGAATCGGTTGGCTTCCGCGCCGCTATCATCGCACGAACATCATTGATGACGCTGAAGAGCAAGATGATCTCAAGCATGCTCACAACAAAAGCAAACCACTTGATGATATGGGACTGCGGCAAGTGATAAGTGTGGTGCGCGTAGTTGGTGAAGCTGTTGAGAAGGCCGATCCCAAAGAAGACAAAGGCCTTCGGTGAATGGGCATAACTGTCATCGTCGGACACTCGTCCCGTAAGATAGATCAACGAGCCATACACCAGCATATTGAAGCTCGCGACGACGGTCCCGCAGGACTTCCATTGAATCTGAAGATCGGCAACTGGTCGCTGACGAATCCACGGCAACAGCCACGCGTGACCCTCTGCAAATGTGTAGAGGAAATAGCAGATGCCGATCCCCCACATATAGACGTAAACAGGGCGCGACCAGAACCCACGGGCGCATTTCTTGAAGAATGTCCATGCGAAGAGAAGCCAGCCTGCCGTAATCAGCAGCGACAATACCGGGTGAAACCCGATGTACTCTCGCCCTGTCGTGATACCCATCGGGATAGTCACGAGGATACCCGCACCCGCAAGCCCCCAGAGGATCATCTGAATGCGAAAGCGCGTTCGCTCAGCTCGAGTGGGTTCACCAAACTCGCTCATCAGGAAATGGTAGACGCAAGTCATGCCCGCGAGGAATATCCAAGCCGACGCAAAAGCTGTGTGAAGCGGGCGCATGTCGCGGAAGGACACACCAACTGCTCGCAACGGCTCTGCCAGTTTTGTGATGTAGAAGAGTACCGCCAATGCACCACACACCACGGCGATGACAAGGCAGGCAAGGCTCGAGCGAATGAGGCACGACAGGATGCGCCTTGAATGCGTGTTGGCTTCCATCAGCGCTGCCTCTCATACTCGAACCACGGGATGCCTGTGGAGGGTCGGGTCGCGGCTCGGTTTCGCACCGCCTCCTCGATGATGGGTGCATTCGCTGAAAGAAACTCACAGATAGCGCAGAGCGCGTCAGCGTCGGCACCGGTGAATCCAAACCGAGGCATTCCACGGGCAGTCCGCCCTTCATCGATCAGCAGACGAACGGTTTCTTCTCCCACACCAGACCAGAGTCTGGTCAGTGAAGTCGCGGTATCACGACTTCCTGGCGACGGGCCATGACAATCACCGCATCGCTTCTCCAGCAGGAGTGCGCGCCCGCGCGCCTGTAGCAATGTCAGGGGCTCGGACACCGTTTGCTTCTCAATAACCACGTCGAGTAGATCCGCTCCAGACTCAAGAGAGAGCATGGGTTGCGAAACTCCCATCTCATCCATTTCCGAAAGAAAAATGGAGAGCGACTCGATCTCATCGGCAGACAGGTGGAAAGGCGGCATGGGCGTCGCACCCTCCGTAAGGATCGACTGCATCCGCTCAGGAGTCAATCGATCGGAGGCATTCGTCAAGTCCGGCCCGAGAAAACCACCATAGCCAAAAAACTGATGACAGCTCTGACAGTTGTGCTTGTGCCACAACCACCAACCTTCCTGAGCTTGCTCGGAAAGTGCAGGGAGATCTTCAGCCGTATCGTCTGTATAGACGAGGCCGGTTTGAGCGACGAAGGCCATTACCAAGAGCAGGACCATCGCTCGGCGGGTACGGGGGCTTTTCATGTTAAATCCAGATGGGCCGATTGATGCCTCAATCTGTTGGGAAGCACGGCATCTCTCAAGACCCTACCCTCGGAGATTCTGTAGACTAATCCCATGAGATTCCAAAAAACAACACATTTGCCTGCCCTGTTCGCTCTTCTGCTGCTCCTCGGCAGTTGCTCGACCTTTACATCTTCACCGCGCGGCACCGTTCGCCCGGCCACCATTCGTGGCGTCTGGGTAGACAGCTGGGGACAGGGGTTCTACACGAAGACCCAATGCGATGAGTTGCTGACCTGGTGCAGGGACGCAGGGATCAACACGATCCTTGTTGAAGTCCGCAAGGTGGGCGACGCCTACTACACCAGCAACCTCGAACCCCGAGGCAAGAATGAAGAGACGGGCAAAACAATTGAATCGAGTTTTGATCCGCTCGAGTATCTCTGCGAAAAGGTCCACGACGAGGAGGGCCTCCGCCTCGAAGCGTGGATTGTCGCAAACCGCATCTGGAAAGGATCAGGCACGCCACCGCCCAGCTGGCCCGTACACACGGTGGCTGCACACCCGGAGATGGTCCTGATGGATCGCACTGGTGGAAAAACGCTCGGAGAAGGCGAATCGACATCCGTGTTTGTGGACCCGTCAGATCCGGCAGTGGCGGGGCATTTGGCGCGAGTTGCCGCGGACATTGTGCGGCGGTATCCAGTTGACGCCATTCACCTCGACTACATCCGCTATCCAGGCAAGAACTGGGGATATGGCCCACGGAGCCTCGCTCGGTTTGCAGCCGCCACAGGGAACACTCAGGAACCGGCACCAGACGATGAAGCATTCACTATATGGCGGGCAGCCCAGGTGACTGCGATGCTCCGCCGAGTCAAGGCTGCCATTCGTGCTGAGCGTCTCGGCGTCGATCTCACCGTTGCGACCATCGCCTGGGGCGACCCCTCAAGCGAGAGCTACAAGAAGACGGCACTCTATACTCGCACAATGCAGGATTGGCCGGCATGGTGTGACGAGAAGCTGATAGACATTGCCTACGTCATGCACTATCGCGACGAAGCAAAGCCTGATCAGGCCGCGAAGTATCGGGAGTGGTTTCGGACCTTCATGAGTCACCGAGGTCGCGGAAAAGCCCGCATCGTCATCGGACAAGGTGCCTACAAGAACTCCGTCTCTGACACCGTGCGACAAATCGAAGACGCCCTCGACGCCGGCTTCGACGGTTTTTGCCTTTTTAGCTACCGAAGCCCGAATTCTGGCGCTGCCGACCGCGAAAAAGCAGCCCAGGCATTCAGGGAGTTTTCCCGCTGAAAATCCCTCAAACACCGCTCATCGACTGATACTCCCATCGTCAGGCAAGACTCTTGCAATGATCGGGAAAATCTGTACACCAAGAACACAAACAGAGCGACTCGCGTCGTTTTGCTCACACTTGTTCAAGCACAGTCCCCTACCCTGTCGGGCGGGGGATTTTTTTGTCCATTCGCACCGCGGGTCGCCCACCCTCTGGTGCAATTAGAACATGACCTGCGTTGCGGCAGACAGGATAAGAGGCGGGGTGGAGGACTGGAAGACAGCGGCCTGCAAAGTGCCAATGAGGCCCGTTGTCTGACCGGACTGCGGGAACGAAAGGTGCTGCTGTCCAGACGGGCCGGTGACGGCGAGCATGTCGAGGAACGACATGGGGCTTTGACCATTCAGCAGGATGTTCACATCTGTGAAGGAGCCGGTGCTGCCCAACAAGCCGATGTCCAGGGAACCAACCCCGGCAAAAACCTTGTTGTTGCGATTGAGTGGTCCGACCAACAGAAAGAACGGTTGGTTGGGCGGGCCGGAGAAGTTGAGCGTGAAGGCTCCACCCACGGGGATGTTGGCGAAATAAGGTCCGTTCTGAGGGCCGGGGGCTGAGCCGTTGGCATCGACGGACCCGTCGACTACCAAGGAGGCTGCCATTGAGTTGGGCTGACCGACATCGGTGACAAGGGGTGTGAGGGCAACGTCGAGGACCGTTTCGCCAGCAGCAGTCACCGACACAGATTGCATTGATGGTACATAGCCCGGCGCCGAAAATGTGACCTGGTAGGTGCCTGAAGGCAGGAAGAGGTGATAGCGACCGAATTGCGACTCAGAATATCGCGACTCACCTTGCTGGAACAACACGCCGCCAATACTAAGCGAGGCGACGATCGGGTTGCCATTGGACGCGTCGGTCACATGGCCACGCAGGGGAATATCCCGTTGCAGAAAGCTCTGCATCAACGGCCACAGGGTAACGGCTTCGGCGACGGCGCTCGCATAGGAAGGCTGGAAAGTGGTGCCTGTTTCCGCGAGATAGGCATAGGTCGTCATTTCCTTGATCTGCCATTCCTGATGCTCGCCCTCTGCGCTTGGGCTACGCGTCCCCCAGGCAATGATATTAGCCAGTGCGATTCCTTCGCTGTCGTTGAATCCCTCAATGAGAGGATCGAGCGGTGAACAAACGTAGGACAGCAGCACTTCGCGACCCGATGAATGGAAGTCCATCACCTTCGCAAATCGACGACTTCTGGAGAAAGCGACCATGGTCTGGGTCTCGACCTCCGACTCAGGCGCTGTACCCTTGTAGGTTGAGTTGCTGGGACTGCTGCTCCCGGAACACGAGCTGTTAAACCCAAGGTCATAATTGCGGTTCAGGTCAACGCCGATCGCGCCGCTCTGAGGGCTGCGGTTCTTCCGCCACATATTGTTGGTGTTCCAGACATACTCGAGCCCGTCTGGATTCCAGACAGGCGCAATCCAGATCTCGTTGTTATTCACCAAAGCTGTGATGCTCGGATCCGACCCGTAACCGGTCGTCAGTCGTTCAATGATGTCGAGGGCGACTTCAGGAGTGATGATCTCTCGGCAGTGATGCAACCCAACGATCAACACATTGGGTTCGTCCTCATCAATGCCTGCATTGTCCGAGATTTTGAGGGCGTAGATGGGCCGGCCTTCAAAGGTCGAGCCCGGCCCGTACAGAGACGCCACATCCACAAGGTGAGCGAGGTTGGGGAAGTTGGTGGCCGTCGCCATGAGACTCGCTTCGATGGCTGCCAGATCATGATAGCCAATGGGAATCTCCGAGCCCTGTCCGATGGCGTCTGCAAGGGGTGCAGCCCACTTTCGGAACTCAACTGAGAAACCAGCCGACTGCAGACTGATCGTCTCTGCGGCGCTGACGGCTACCTCGACCTGAGACGTCGCTGTATCCACGGACCAGACATCAAAATGTGCCGCCTCAAGTTGCGCGGCAAGAACAGCAACACCCCCACCTGAGACCGCCACCAATCGATCCGGCTCACCGCCGGGCGAGACGGGCAGCTGCGCTGAGGCATCCTGAACACTCCACAGGACGAATGCAGTCAGAACTAGCAAGGCAGGCGAGGGGCGGATCATGGGCAACTCCGTAACAGGGGTCTTCGGTGCGGCAGCCATGGTAATTAACCCAGTCTCCCGAACAACTGAAATTCTGTTTTCACGTCGACCTCTTCGGTCAAGTTGCCGCACCCCGTGTTTTAGGGTGGTTCCT
>PVBE011897909.1_pt1 | contig 20049 bp, 21 predicted proteins | sample 1631181 | NCBI WGS metagenome assembly PVBE01 (sample SAMN08397723, study PRJNA350692) | Marine metagenome, whole genome shotgun sequencing project. | isolation source: water | place: Pacific Ocean | collected 2012-04 | reverse complement strand
CCCCCCAGCGGGCCTTCAAAAATCCGGCAATACCTCCCCAAACCGCTCCGCCGAGAAACCCCCCGACAATCACCAGGAGGATCGAGAAAGGGCCCAGGGCGTCTCCAATCCACAGAGCGGTCACTGTGGCCATTAATGCCCCGATGTAGAGCTGACCCTCCGCACCGATGTTGTAGACCTTGGCCCGAAAACAGATTGCGGTCCCCAGCGCGGCAAAGAGGAGGGGACAGGTCCGGGCCACCGTCTCGCTTAGGCCGTATACGCTGCCAAACGCCCCGATGACGAGAGCCCGGTAGGCGTGGAAGGGGTTCGCACCTATCGCTGCGATCAGAAACCCACCCACGATCAGTGCGGCCAGAACGGCCCAGAGTGGGATCAGCGCCTGGATGGCGGTTACGATCCCGTATCGCCATCGCATCTGAGAGAACCGGGCCATCAGGATCCCTCGGACCCCGTCCAATGGGCTGCATGCGACGAGGCCGTCCGCGTTCCCGCCATCATCAACCCAATCTCTTCGAGATGTTCCTCCGGACGGGAGACCACATCCATCAGCTCCCCTTGGTACAGGACGCCCACCCGGTCGCTCAGGGCGAGGACCTCGGAGAGGTCCGTCGAGATCAGGAGAATTCCGGTGCCCCGTTCCCGCTCCTCGAGCAGGCGGCGATGGACGAACTCTGTGGCCGCGATATCGAGCCCTCGCGTCGGTTGGCCGGCGACGATGAAACCCGGCCTGGCGTGCAACTCACGTGCGAGAATCATCTTTTGTTGATTTCCGCCTGAGAGAAAGCGAATCGGGACTTCCGTGTTCACGGTTGTCACATCGAACTCCTCGACGAGACGTTCGGCGTGGGGTTGGACCTCGCGGCTGAGAAATCCCCATCGATTGAAGGGAGGGGACCGATGAAACCCGAGAATGGAGTTCTCAGCGACGGAAAGCCCTTTGGCGAGTCCCTGCTCCAACCGGTCCTCGGGAATGTGCGCCAAGCCGTGATTGGATAAGTCCCGGCTTTTTCGCTCCATGATGTTTTCTCCGGCCAGAGTGATTCGTCCTCCTGCCGCGGGTCGCAATCCTGTAATGACCTCCGCCAGCTCGGTTTGTCCGTTCCCCGCAACGCCCGCAATGCCGAAGATTTCTCCGGACCGGACTGAAAACGAGACCCGGGCCAGGGCCGAGGTCCCTCGGTCGCTCAGGACTTCAAGATCGTCGATCCGCAAGAGCAGATCGCCGGGGTCACGCGAAGATTTCTTGACCGTCAGCGAGACTTCCCGGCCAACCATCATTTGCGCCAGCGCCTCTCTTGTGGTCTCGTTTGTTTGGACAGCCCGGATCACCTTCCCGTCCCGAAGGACGGTGATTCGATCGCTGATGTCCATGACCTCGTTCAGCTTATGGCTGATGAAGATGACCGAAAGCCCCTTGTCCTTGAGCGCGCGCAGAACGCCGAACAGATCGGTGACCTCCTGAGGGGTGAGCACCGATGTGGGTTCGTCCAGGATCAGGATGCGGGGCTCTCGGTTCAGGGCTTTGATGATCTCCACCCGCTGCTGTGCCCCAATGGATAACTCTTCCACCGTCGCTTGCGGGTCAACCTGAAGGCCGTATTCGCGGGAGAGGGTGGCAAGTCGTGACTTGACGGCCTTGGCGTCCAGCAGGGGTCCCCGTGACGACCGTACGCCCAGCATGATGTTCTCGGCGACGGTGAAGGGCTGGATGAGCATGAAGTGCTGGTGGACCATAGCGATCCCGCGGGCCACGGCATCGTGGGGAGATCGGAACGAGACCGGCTCTTCCTGAAGGTAAATGGTCCCCTCGTCCGGCGGAAGGAGTCCATAGAGAACGCCCATCAGCGTCGTCTTGCCGGCGCCGTTTTCTCCCAGGAGGGCGTGGACTTCTCCGGGGTTCAGGTCAAAGTCAACATGGTCGTTGGCCACCAATCGGCCAAATCGCTTGGTGATTCCTTCAAGACGTAGCAGTGGCGTCACGCCTGTCCGTCTCCACGACTGAGTTTCCCCCAGGGCAGGGGGCTTCTATTGTCTGCCGATTCGAGAGGATTTAGTTCGGCGGCTTCTGGTCGAACTTCACCTTGATCTTTCCGCTCAAAATATCCTGCTTCGCCTTGGCGAGCTTGTCCTTGATGTCAGCGGAAATTTTGTTTTCATACGCATGGAACGGCGCCAACTCGGCCCCGCCTTCTTTCAGGCCGACCCTGAAAAGGAGTTTTCCGTAAGTACCTTTCCGTGCATCTTTGATGAACCGCTCGATGATGGGCTCCATCCGCCAGACCACACTCGTGATGACCACACCCGGGGCGATTTTGTTTTTGTCCCGGTGAATGCCGACGACGGGAATGTTCCTTTCCTTGCAGGCCTGAATCGTCCCAAGGCCCGTTCCATTTCCGAGGGAAAAGACGACGTCCACGCCGTTGTCGATCATGGCGAGGGTGGCCTCTTTGGCCTTAACCGGGGCTTCGAAGGATCCAACCCAAGTGACGATGAACTGGGCGGAGGGATTGGCGACCTTGACGCCTTGTTTGAATGCGTTGATGTTCTCGTTGAAATCAGGAATCTTCACGGCGGCCGTTACACCCACCTTATTGTTCTTGGTGTAAAGTCCCGCGAGCATCCCCGCCAGGAAGGAAGCCTCATGTGAGTCAACGTCGTACACGTTGACGTTTTCGGCAATGTCCTTGGGTCCGCCGTAACAGCAGCGAGCGAACTTCACCTGCGGAAAGTCCTTGGCCACTCCCATCGTGACCTTGCCGTAGGCGAAGGCGTGCGCAATAATCAGATTGAATCCTCGGGAAGCGTAACCCCGGATGACCCGCTCGGCATCCGCTGGTGAGACGTTCTCGGAGTACTCGATCTGGAGATTGTGCTTGTCCTTCAGATTGACCACGCTTTCGTACATCATTGAATTCCAGCCCTGATCGGTGATCTTCCCGAACAGGACCATGGCCACCTTGAACCTTTTTTCGGCCCCCCAGCCCTCTTTCAAGCCGGTTCCAAACAAGACCACCATTGCGGCCACAACCATGAGACAAACGATTTGGCGAACAGCTTTCATCTTGGTACCTCCCTCTTGCGTGTAGGGCTAACGGATTGCCCCGAAGACGCCCTGATTTTCACACTAAAGTCCCGAAACTCATGGGGCTTCGGGGGCAAGGTTCCCCGACCCCGATGGGCCGACTTTTCTCCAGCGGTTTCATCAGCTCAGGAGAGAGATGTCGCTGGCTTGACTCTTCTCGAATCACGATCCGAATAGCATTTCTCGACTCCGCTTGTCAACAACAAATTGGTCGGGTCTCGTTGGACATCGAATGTAGATAGAGACACGCTGCGGTGTGGACGGATTCTACGGTTTAGAAAATGTGAAACATTCCCGGCCTTGGAACTTTTGGCCGGAATTCGGCCGTTTCATGAAACCTCGATGTTGCAGATGACATCGTCCGGAGTCCCGAAGGGGTCCCGGTTCCACATGGATTGGGAAAGGTCGGTGAATTCCGTGACGTAGTACTTGTTGAGGAATTCGAGCGCCTCTTTCCAGGCCTGGTCCAGATTGGGGCGGAGACTACACGTCAACTGATAGCCCCCCAAGATGTCCTCGGGGCGCCGCCCTTACGGTTCGGCCGCGTCCCGGTCTTTCAAGGCTTTCAGGACTTTTTCGGCGGTGACGGGCAAGGTTCTGAAATGGCAGCCCGTCGCGTGGGCGATGGCATTGGCCACGGCCGCGGCCGTGGGAACCAAACCCGGCTCGCCGATGCCCGAGGCCCCGAACGGGCCGTCCGGGTCGGGGTTTTCGACCGCCCGACACCGATAACACCGATATCACCGCTTTCATAGGGGCAGGGGTCTACTTTTTTCGGGACATGATAGGCGGTACCTGGCCCCGGAGGCCGACTGGGCCGAAACATGGGGCCTCTTTTCCTGAATTTCGACCGTGCGAGAAAAGGCCGTCGCCTTACCGGGGCGGGCCTCTACGCCCTTGTACGGAAGCTCGGAAAGCCTGTCGGCGTGGAGACTTGGCCTCACGGCCTTCGGCATACCGCGATCACCGAAGCCCTGAACCTGACGCAAGGGGACGTTCGGGCAGTGCAACGCTTCTCCCGCCACCGGGACGTGCGGGTGCTCACGATTTACGATGACAACCGGACGGACCTGGCCGGGAAGGTGGCCCGAATGGTGGCCTCAAACGGGGGGGACGGGGAGGTAACGGCCCAGGATGAGGGTTGAATCGCCCTCGCGCACGCGTTTAGGGTATAAAGAGAGCATAAAAACCCATTTTCTTTGACTGTGCCTAAGAACCCTTCTTTGCGACAATCCCAACCCTTCAATCCTCTTTTTGTCTCAAACGGGTGCATGGACGGGTGCATAAAGAAAAAGGGCTAGCCATTCATCTTGGCTAACCCCTTGATATATATGGTAGCGGGGCCAGGATTCGAACCTGGGACCTTTGGGTTATGAGCCCAACGAGCTACCGGACTGCTCCACCCCGCACCAAGCGTATTTCTTATGGATAAGCCATTCGAGAGGAATTGTCAAGGAAGGCGAAACCTCAATCGCGTCCGATGAATTCGTAAACCCGCTCACCGGGACGAACGAGACCGAGCATGTCGCGCGCGACCCGCTCGATTTCCTCCGGGTCATCACGCAGGCGCCGATTCTCTTCACCAAGCCTGACATTCTCCTTCGCCAACACCTCCAACTCCGCGCGCATCGCCTCGACCCGCTTGGCCAGATGAAGGACATCAAAGATGCCGCCGGACCTGAACAGGGCCGCGCCGAACAGGAGCAACGACACGGCCATCGCAACGGCGAATCCCGCCCGCGCCGGGCTCAGACCATCGGAAGGAAGCCAGTCCTTCCACCGGAAGAACCGGGGTGCTTTCTTGCCTCCCTCGCGCCCGAACACGGACCGAAATCCCGCGAACACCCTCTGATCCCCCTTCCGTTTCGAAGTCTTCGCCCGCTTTCGCAGGGCCCGCTTTCCGGTTCGTCCCGACACGCTCACAATTCGCTCCGTCAGACGGCCCGACAGGCGCGCCGCGCGGCGGCGCCCGTGACGGCCACGTCTTCGCCCGTATGGGCCAGTGAGACAAACCCCGCCTCGAACGGAGACGGCGCGAGGTTGACCCCCTCATCCAACATGGCGTGAAAATGCCGCGCATAGCGCCCGGCGTCCGTCTGCCGAGCGGAGGCGAAATCCTCCACGGGACCTTCCGTAAAAAAAAGACAGAACAACGATCCGACCCGATTCATCGTCACGGGAACCCCCGCCTCCGCAGCCGCCTCCCGAAGCTCCCCCTCCAGCCGGGCGGACATCTCCTCCAACGCCTCGTAGACGCCGGGGACTCGCAGGGCCTCGAGGGTCGCGACGCCGGCGGCCATGGCGATGGGGTTCCCGGCCAGCGTCCCGGCCTGGTAGACAGGCCCGAGGGGGGCGACGCATTCCATGACGTCCCGCCTCCCCCCATACGCCCCGACGGGGAGCCCCCCGCCCAGGATCTTCCCCAGACACGTCAGGTCCGGCCGGATCCCGTACAGGGCCTGCGCGCCGCCCCAGGCGACGCGGAAGCCGGTGATGACCTCATCGAATATCAGCAACGCGCCCGCCGCTTCCGTCTCCCTGCGCAGACACTCGAGGAACCCGGGCGCGGGCGGGATCACACCGCAGTTGGCCGCAATCGGCTCCACAATGACGGCGGCGATCTCCCCTCCCCGCTCGGCGAACGACGCCTCGACCGCCGAGGCGTCGTTGAACGGGAGCGTGAGGGTCAGGCCCGCGTAGGCCGCCGGAACGCCGGCGCTGTCCGGAACGCCAAACGTGAGGGCGCCGGAGCCCGCCTTCACCAGCAAACCGTCCGAGTGGCCGTGGTAACAACCTTCGAACTTGACGATCACGTCTCTGCCGGTGAACCCCCGGGCGGCGCGCAACACGCTCATTCCGGCTTCGGTTCCCGAGTTCACCATCCGCAGAAGCTCGATCGAGGGAAACGCCTCCACGACCCACCGGGCCAGCCGGGATTCTCTCTCCGTCGGCGCGCCGAAGCTGGTCCCGTCGGCGGCGGCGTCACACACGGCCTTCACCACGTCGGGATGGGCGTGACCAAGGATCAACGGCCCCCAGGAAGCCAAGTAATCGACGTACTCCCGGCCGTCCTCATCCCAAATCCGGGACCCCTTTCCCCGGTTGACGAACCGGGGGGTTCCCCCGACCGCACGGAAGGCCCGAACCGGGCTGTTTACGCCCCCGGGAAACCAGCCCAGCGATTCCTCGAACAGGTCAACCGACCGGCCGGACATTCTTTCGGTGCTTGGACTGATCTCGGTTCATCCCTGTGGAGCGAACACCCGAATAAAGACTTCCATTTCAATCCATTCGCCTGACCGCGCCCCCTCCCGGTTTCACTCCGCCAATATAGGGGAAACCCCACTGGATTTTCCACCAAAATCGGCCGCGCCGGTTTCGCGGGGCGTCTCATGCCCCCCCCCCGATCCAGCCGTTCGGGCCGACCAGGCTGTATGCGCCCCTCCTCCACCATCAGGATCTCCGCCCCGCAAGACCCCGCCAACTCGTGACGGTGGGTGGTGAAGATCACCGATCGAACCTCCGAGGAGAGCCGCCCGAGCACCCGCTCGACGCAGGCGTAGCTTTCCTGGTCCAGGTTGGAGGTCGGCTCGTCCATCAACAGGACCTCGGGCTCCAGCGCCAGCGCCCGGGCCAACGCCACCCGTTGGACCTCCCCCCCCGAGAGGCCGTGGACCCGCCTCTCCTCGAAACCCGAGAGCCCGACCTCCCCGAGCGCCGCGCGAGCCCGCCGGCGGCATTCCTGCCGGCCGACGCCGCGCCGCGCGCGAAGGCCGTACGCCACGTTGAACAGGACCGTCCCCCTGAAAAGCCAGGGCGATTGCATCACCAGCGTCATCCTTCGCCGGATCTCCAGGACCCGCCCGTTGTAGGTCACGGGTCGTCCCAGGAAGCGGACCTCCCCCTCGGTGGGCCGTAGCAAAGCCCCCAGGATGTAAAGAAGGGTCGTCTTGCCCGCCCCGTTCGGTCCCACGAGGGCGTAGGACCTGTGCGGCTCAAAAGCCAGTCGGGGAACATCGAGGACGGTCCGCCGGTCTTTCGGCCGTACGCTATAAACCATCCGAACGTCCCGCAGCTCGAACAAATGGCTCATCCTTTGGACACCTTCGTCTGGAGCAGGCGCAGCACCGCGTTCAATCCGGTCACCAGGGCCATCAGGATCACCCCCAGGGCGATCCCGAAACCGAACTCCCCCTTGGCCGTCTCGAGGGCGATGGCCGTGCTGAGGGTGCGGGTGTACCCCCGGATGTTTCCTCCCAGCATCATGGCGATTCCCACCTCCGCCACCACCCGCCCGAACGCCGCCACGATGGCCGCGATCACCCCATACCGGGCCTCCGCCAGCAGGGTCCAGGCCGTCCGGACCGGCCCCGCGCCCAACGTGAAGGCCGTCAGCCGGACGCGGGGGTCCATCCCCTTCAACGCGGCCAGGACGAAAGCGGCCACGATGGGCGTCGCCAAAACGACCAGGCCGAGGATGACCCCCGCGGGGGTGAACAACAGGCCGAGCCCGCCCAGCAACCCCCGTCGGGAAAGGAAGGCGTAGGCCACGAGTCCCACGACGACCGTGGGAAGCCCCAACAGGGCGTTGACCACCGTGACCGCCGTTTCCCTTCCCCGGAACTCCCGGACGGCCAGCAAATACCCCACCGGCAGGCCGAACAGCGCGGCCCCGACCGTGCTCCAGGCCGCGACGTAGAGCGACGTTGCCGCCGTCGACACCACCTCGGGGTCCGCCCGAAGGATGAGCCGACCGGCGACCCAAAGACCTTCCCACAAAAACTCCATGGAAAAACTCAGGAAATCCTTATGGAAACCCAGGAAAGCCGGTCACCCACCCCGAATTCCTGAACGACCCATTGCCCTTTGGATTCAGGCGTCGTCGGAAAGGGCGCCGCTCCCACCGCGTCGGGCTTCAAGCGAACCCGCCCCCGTGGCAAACCGGGCCGCCCGAACGGCTTTCCTTCGCACCCCCGGGCGCCGGTAGTGAATCTGCTGCGGATGGCTGTAAACGTTGAAGGTCTGATTTCGCACGCACCCGATCAAGCTGATGCCCGGCCGCTCCGCCGACTCGACGGCGAGGAAGGTCGGCGAAGTCCGGGAGACAATAAAGGGCGTGGCCAACAGAGTCGCCGGCTCCTGTCCGTTCGCCATCACGGAGAGGGGCCTCTCTTCGACGACGGGGGTCTCCTCCTGAGCGAACCGCCCTCTTTGCACCGATAAATGTGAGGCATAAATCTTCACCGGACGTACTTCCCGATGATGGGCTTCAGGCGCTCCAGGGCCTCGGGCGGAATGCGGTCGGGGGCGGTGAGAATCCCTCCCTCCAAGGCGCTGCCGCAGTCGCATCGCCTTTCCCCGGGGAGGGCCACCGCGGCCTCCCGGATGATCCCCCGGCCCCTCTCGACGTTCTGCTTCAGGACGGCGATGACGGCTTCGGTCGAGACGTGATGCTCTTCGTCTTCGTGCCAGCAATCGTAGTCCGTCACCATCGCGATCGTCCCGTAGCAGATCTCGGCCTCCCGGGCGAGCTTGGCCTCCGTCGCGTTGGTCATGCCGATGACGCTCGCCCCCCAGGACCGGTAGAGGAAGGATTCGCCCCGCGTCGAGAACTGCGGACCCTCCATGCAGACGTACGTGCCGCCGGCGTGATGGCGGACGCCCCCCTTCTCGGCGGCCTGAACGTAGGTCCGGTGAATCTCCCCGCAGACGGGGTGGGCCATCCCGACGTGCCCCACGACGCCGCCGCCGAAGAAGGTCGAAGCCCGCTTGGAGGTCCGGTCGATGAACTGGTCCGGAAAGACCATCTCGGAGGGGTGAATTTCGTCCTTCAGGCTTCCCACGGCGCTGACGGAGAGGATGCGCCCGACCCCCAGCAGCTTCATGCCGAAGATGTTGGCGCGATAATTGACTTCGGTGGGAGAGAAAACGTGGCCCCGACCGTGACGGGACAGGAACGCCATCGGACGGCCGCCGAGGCGGCCCAGAATGAACGAATCCGAGGGGGCCCCGAAGGGGGTCTCCAGAGCGACCTCTTCGACGTCGGTCAGGTCGGGCATCTCGTAAAGCCCGCTCCCGCCGATGACGCCGATGCGCCCCCCCCCCCCCTCCCCGCCGCTTTTCATCATCCGACCTCCCCCCCCTCCCCCTCCCCGACAAAATCCGCCGCCGCATTCGACGTGCCTTCAGGACCGCGGGGGAGGATATCACCGCCAAAACGGGAGGGTCAAACCGGCCCGGCCGAACCAACCTCCGGGGGCTCGCGAAACTGTCTCCAGAGGCGATTGAAACGTCCTTCGTAAACCATCTCGTAGAGGTCCTGCCGGTGAGGGAAGAGCCGCTCGCACGCCTCGCGGACCTCCCGCCTTTCGATCTCGATGTCTATCCGGGTATAGTCATCGGTGAGGATCAATATGCACACCCGGTCCGCCATCCGGCCCAGCCGTCTCGCGGCCTCTCTTTCATAAGCCAACTCGTCGGAAACCACAATCGGCATGACCGTTACGAGAGAGGGGGGGGGGGCTGAAAATCCGCCCCATGGACCCTTCTTGTTGCGGGCAATTCCGCTCAACCGTCAGGCCCGCAAACCCGCGACGATCTCCCGGGGGTCTTTCCGTTTCGCGCCGCCGATCCTGATTCGATCGCCGAACACCATCGAAGGCGTCCTCCAGGCCCCGAGGGTCTTCGCCAGGGCCTTGTTGCGCTCGATGACGGCGTCGGACGCCGCGCTCTCCAGGTCCGCTTTGAAACGTTCCATATCCAGGCCGAGCCCCGCCGCCAGGTCCATGACTTTGCGCTCCCGGTTCCCGCCCTTGACGCGGAAGAGCTCCAGGTTGATCCGGTCATACGCGCCTTGGGCCTTCGCGGCCAGCGCCGCCCGGCAGGCGGACAGGGACCAAGGCCCCAAGACGGGCAACTCCTTGAGGACGAACCGAACGCCCGGGTCTTCCTTCACGAATTCCGCGATCCTCGGACCGAGGGTCTTACAGTGGGGTCAGCGATAATCCAGGAAATGGGTGATCGTTACGTCCCCTTCCGGGTTGCCCGCAATGGGGGCGTCCGGATTCGGAGAAGATTTCACGGGAATGCTCCGCGATGAGCTGCGCGACCTTCTCCGCGTGCACCCGCTTGGCCTCCCGGTATCGCACCAGGATTCTCTTCAGCACATCGAACATCCGCTTTCCCCCCTTTTCTCCCCTTTCCTCCCGGCGGGATGGGCCCCTCAAAAGCCCGCGAATCGGCTGACGGCCCCCCCCGCCTCACGGCTCACCGCTTCACGTGAGGCAGGACCTTCTCGGCGAAGGTTTTCAGATACTCGTGCGAATCGCCCGTGATGGGGAGGATGAAGACGGCGTCCGCGCCCAGGGCCGCCAGGGAAGAGAACCGCTCGGCGCACTCTTCCGGCGTTCCGGCGATGCCGAACCGGTCGATCCACTCGTCGGGGATGGAATCCACCACCCCTTCATGCGAAGCGGTCACCCGGTAATGCTGCGTGTACTGGTAGTCCTTCAGCGCGCGCATGCGGTCGGCCTTGGGGATCCCGGACACCTCATCGGGCAACGGCATGGACAGGCGGCGGGCGACCCACGCCCGGATGTCGCGCCGGGTCCCGGGGCGGTCGTCCGAGACCGCGCAGCCGACAAAGGCCAGGAGCGTGAAGCCGTTCCAGCTTCGCCCGCTCCTCTTCAGGCCCACCTCGATTTGAGCGCGGACCCAGGCGAAGATCTCCGGCGAGATCCCCGAGCTGACGATGGCCCCGTCGGCGACCTCTCCGGCCAGGGCGAGCATCTTCGGGCCGTTTCCCGCCATCCAGACCGGGATGTCGAAGGGCTGGTAATCGTTGAACGCCGGGACCGCCGCGCCGCCGAACGTCCCGGCTTCGCCCCGGATCAAGGCGCGCGCGCACCGGACGACCTCTCCGCAAAGCTCCAATCCCCCCGGAGGGAGGCCCAGGTGGAGCAAGGCGGTGTTGCCCGCGCCGATCCCGAGGACAAACCGCTCTCCGGCCAAGTCGGCGACCGTCACGGCCGAGCGCGCGAGAACCGCCGGGTGGCGCGTCCGCGTGTTGCTGACGCCGACGCCCAGCCCGATGCCGGAGGTCGTTCCGGCGAGGCGGCCCAACAGGGTGTAAGGGTCGGGCCAGATCCCCTGGGAATCGGCCATCCAAAGCCGGTCGAAGCCGCACCCCTCGACTTTCTCGCAGACTTCAAGCAGCGCCCGCGTCGAGCTGAACGCCTCCTGGGGAAACCCGCCGATGCCGATCTCCATAATCACCTCCCGCCGCTACGATCAGGGTCGCCCACGGCCTGCGCCCCCCGCTGGAAATCCGGATGGGGGGGCTACTCCTCCCCCCTGATCTTGTCCACGAAGTTCGAGGCGGGAAGCAGAAACACCGAGAAGACCCGTCCCGAGGTCCCGCCGCGGATCTCGAACCGCAGGCGAGGGTCTACGGTGATGAGGTATCCGATGGGCGCCCCGAACCGCATGATGGTCCTCAGCCGCCACTTGGAGAAACGCTCCAGGTATCGAAGCGTCCGGCCCCCGAACCGCCGGCCCTCGATCCCATCGAGCCGGGCGATCAGGTCCTTCCGGCCGAGCTCGCCCAGATCTTCGGTGAAGAACTCCATCGCCGACAATTCCAGGACGGACAGCTTCTCTCCGCCCCGGGGGTCGAGGACGACGGCCAGGGGATGCGACGCGCCGCTTGCGCGCGCGTAAACCAACGAGGCGCGATACCCGGTGTCCGGCAGACGCGAGAGCAGGTTGGCAATGTCGGAGGGCGGCTTCGAATCAGGAGGAGGCGCGCACACGCATGACCAGACCCCCGCCAGGATTCCCAGCACGCCGGCCCAGTGCCCAAGATATCGTCTAACTTTCATCGCTCAACCTCCCTGCGCTGATTCACCCCGCCGCGTCTTCCCCCGCCCCGGTAAAGGCCGGAAGAAGCATGTAGCCCTCCCTCGGGATCTCGACCACGGCTTCCAGACCCTGCGCCCGTTTCAACCGCTGAATGGTGTACAGGTGAATCAGGCACTCGAGATACATCTGCCTCATCATTCCGACAAGATTGATCAGGAATCGGTTCTCGTTTTTCGGGTCCACCCGGATATCGGGGTTGATCCGCTCGGCGACCCGCCAGAAATCAAGGACCGAATCGCCCGAGGGATACCGCGCCCCCGGCTCCACCACCCGGTCCAATTCCTTGCGACGCATCTCCCTGATGGTTTCCCGGCCCAGGATGAGCCTCACCAGGCTCACCCCCTCTTCCATCCGAAACAGGAGGCGGTCCGGGGTCCGGTGGGTTTCTTCGTCGAACCGGCGGTCCCGGCTTGCGCAGGCCTCGGCGTCGAAGTCCGGCATCTCATCGTCCGGGCCGAACACCTGCGGAGCCCACTGGTTGACCAGCCAGTGGAAATGGACGAACGCCGCGTGGCTCAACTGCCGGCGAACGCCCCACTTCATCCACTCGACCCGTTCATCGGTGAAATCGAGTTGGGCGTCGGTGAGGCCCTCGACCTCCCGGGCGTACCAGCCGGGAATCTTCGGATAGTCCGGAAAGAGCGTCGCGCCCAGGGCGTCCTCGGTCATCAGGTTGTTCTCCGAACGGTCAATGGGGGGGGGGTGCGATCACTTCCCGGTGCCGTCGGGATGTTCCATCCGCCGGAAGGACTCGGCGATGGCCATGCCCTCGGGCTCTCCTATCCTGCGGCCCCAATCCCGCATTCGCTCTTCCAGGTCGTCCGCCCCCGAAACCTGACTTTTGTGACAGCGAAGCACCTTCATTTTGAGATCGAAGGTTTCGCCGATGTCCACATAATAATCGGACTTGGAAGAGCCTGAGAAAAGGACTTCTTTGATTTTGTGCGGATCAAGGCCCGACTCCAGCAAGTCGGGGAAGTAGAAACGGTTCCCGACCGCCGGATAGACGGCGTCGTACGCCGCCTCGGAAAGGGCCCTGTGATCGGGATGGGACCCGTGGAAGTTTTCGAATTTCGTCGAGGCCGGGTCGCCGGTGACAACGACCGCGTCGGGTTTGAACCGCCGGATGACGGCCACGATCGCCCGCCGAAGCCCCGGCGTGTTCCGCAACTCGCCGTCGGGCTCCCGGAGGAAGTGCACTTCCTCGACGCCGACCACCGCGGCCGCGGCCCGCTGCTCCTCCTCCCGGATCCTCATCCGCTCTTCCTCCGGGAGGTCTTCGTCGAAACCCTTTTCCCCGCTTGTCGCGATGCAATAACCGACGGTTTTGCCGGCCCTCGCACACAAGGCGACCGACCCGGCGATGGTGAAGTCGATGTCGTCCGGATGGGCCGCAATCACGAGGATGCGATCGTGCTCGATGCCGTTGTTCACCCATTCAACCCCTTGCGCGCACTCATCCGTTGAATCATTCCGGCCTGGGCGGCTTCGGCCGCTCCGGACCCGTCCGGTCCAATCCCCAGGGCCGGTCCTCGGGGCGCTCCAGATGAACGCCCAGGTCCTGGTCCTTCTCGTCCTCGGGCCGTCCGTACTCCTCTTCGAGCTTCGATATCCCGCGCTCCAGGCGTCTCGAAACCCAACCCGACAACCAAACCCGGTCCAGCCACTCCCCGATCCCTCCGCCCCCCAGAGCGAAATCCACCGTCAGGGAGAGCGCCGTCCCCGCCGCGAGCCGCTCCAGCCTCATTTCCTCCGCAATCCGCACGCCCAAAGGTCCGTCGAGGAGGCAAAAGCTCCGTTCCCAAGGAACCCGCTCGGCCCAGGTCCCCGCGACCTTGAAGGAAAACGGGCCGAGGCGCAACGATTCGCGCCATGCGGCCTCTTCCGCCCCCAGGCCCGAACCTGCGCCTTCATCGCCCCCCGCCGGCGCAATCCAACAGCCGGTGAACGAGCCCCCCGCCACCCGCTTCCAGATCGTCTCGGGGTCCGTCGAGATGACCCTTCGGACGGTCAGCCGCGACACCTCTTCGTTCCTCATATCGATTGGTTCACAATCCGACCCGTAGCAGAATAAGGAGAGGGGAATCGGAATGCAATTTGGACCCGGTGACTCCTCTGATCCTGTCATTGATACACAGATTACACCGATTTCACAGATATTGTAGAGACACAGGAGCCGGTCATGAGATGATTCAGCGACCCGTAACGTTCCGGATTCCAGCCTTTCTTTTTTTACATCTGTGTAATCTGTGGATTCAGTTTCACTCCGGTCAAGGCGCGATGCGATTCGTGCGACCCCCGGACAGAGGGAGGGCACAAGATGGACAGCGATTTGAGGACGTTTCTCGATGAGATTGACGGCGAGGTGTTGCGGATCCAAAAGGAGGTCGATCCCTTGACCGAGCTCGGCGCCCTCTGCTCCCAGAGCGAGGGACCCATCCTCTTCGAGAAGATCAAGGGCCATCCCGATTGGCGGGTTTGCGACCGGCTCCTCGGCACGCGGAAGCTCCAGGCCGCCGCCTTGCGCACGACGTCCGACAGGCTGCTCCGGGGCACAGGGACCCGGATCGCCCGGGGGCGCGGGGAAAGCCGCATCGTCGAAGACGGGCCGGTGAAGGAGGTCCGCATCCGGGGCGAAGACGTCGATCTCCAGGGTCTGCCGGTGGGCATCCACAGCCAGGGCGACGGCGGACGATACATCGGTGCGGGCATGTGCGTGACCAAGGACCCCTCCACCGGAGTTCAGAACCAGGCCTTTTACCGCATCCAGATCACCGGCGGGAACCGGGCCCGATTCGCCGTCGGCAGACGGACGGGGTGGGCGCATTACACCCAATACGAGAAGGCGGGCGAGCCCATGCCGATGGCCGTGGTCATCGGCCACCATCCCGCTTACGAGATCGCAAGCACGTTCACCGCCGCACATCCCGGATTCGAGGAGTTTGAGCTGGCCTCTTCCCTGCTGGAGGAGACGGTGGATTTCGTCCGGTGCGAGACCGTCGATCTGCGGGTCCCCGCGCGGGCCGAGATCGTCATCGAGGGGACCGTCCCCCCGAAGGTCCGGGAAACGGAGGGACCCTTCGGCGAATACACCGGGTACATGGGACCGAGCGGGCAGTCCCCGATCTTCGAGGCCAAGACCATCACCATGCGGAAGGACGCCATTTACCGCCACCTCAACGCATCGCGTTTCACGGACCTTCAGGTCCTTTCCACCTTTCTCAATGAGGTCCGGACCTACCGGAACCTCCAGGAGGTACACGGCGGGACCCGCATCCTCGATGTACACATCCCGGACTGGGCGGGGCTGACGGCCGTCGTTCAGATGGTCCCGGAGTTCGAAGGGCATTCCAGGGCCGTGCTGCTGGCGGCCATGGGTTTGCATCGGCAGCACAAGGTGGTCATGGTGGTGGACGACGACGTGGACATCCATGACCCCAAGGACGTGTTATGGGCCATGAGCTTCCGGGTCAATCCGGCAAGGGATATCATCACCGTGGAAGGAACCCGGGGGTACAAGCTCGACCCTTCAACCCCCGAGGCGGGCCGCGAAGACCGCGCGGGCGCGACCGACGCTTACAGCCCCGGGGTTCTGGGGATCGACGCCACCAAGCCGTCCCTGAAAAGACCCGCCGACCGGGAGCTTTTCGAGCGGGTGCGGCCGGTGGGCGAGGGAGAGGTATTTCTGGAGAATTTCGTTTAGACTGTTTGCAGTGGGAGGATGAACAATCCCATCAGACGGGAGAAAGAGAAAAATGAAGCGTGGTTACCGGGGTCTTTGTCCCTTCATCCGATTCGGGTTGATCTTTTTGTCCGTCCTGAGCGTCTCCGGCGTCGGGGTCGCCGCCGCCCAGACCGAAGGGACGGTCGTTATCGCCACCGCGAGCGACCTGTTCCGGATCGCCAATCCGGCCATCTTCCGCCTTTCCAGCGTGACGCACTGGCAGGACATGGTCTTCAACGGCCTGACCAAGCCCGCCGGAATGATGGCGCCGGAGGGGGACCTGGCCGAATCCTGGACGGCCGGCAAGGACCGGCTCACCTACACGTTCAACCTCCGCAAGGGGGTGAAATGGCACGACGGGAAACCCTTCACGGCCGAGGACGTCAAATTCACCTACGAAGTTCTGATGCACAAGGACAACCCCGCGGGCTTCGGCCATTCCCGCTACTACGAAAGCATTCTGGGCGCCGCTGAATACCGGGCGGGGAAAGCCGATTCGATAAAGGGCATCGAGGTCCTGGGACCGCACCGGATCAGGGTCCGGCTCAAAGAGCCTTATTCGCCCTTCCTCATGATCTCGGCGATCCATCCCATCGTCCCCAAACACATCCTCGGCAACGTTGCCGTGAAGGCCATGAGAAAGCACGCCTTCACGCACAAGCCCATCGGGACCGGCCCGTACACTTTCGTATCCTGGAAGTCCCGCGACCGGGCGGTCCTTCGGCGGAATCCGAACTACTTCGGAAAGAAGCCCAAGATCGAGACCGTCATCTGGCGGACCATGCCCGATTCGTTCAGCCGGCTGGCCGCCTTGCGGACGGGGGCGCTGAACGTCAACGGACTCTATGCCGCGGTGCCCGTGGATGAATTCAAAAACGTGAGCCGGGACGCATGTTGCCGGGGCGTCCGCATGTCCGGGCACTCCAACTGGTACATGGACCTGAATCTGAAAAACCCCATCTTCCAAGACGTGAGGGTGCGGCATGCACTCAGTTACGCCATCGACCGAAAGGCCATCCTGAAGCACGTGTTCAAAGGCTGGGGGACCATCTCCAACAGCCCCTTCCACCCCCTCTCTTGGGCCTACAAAAAAGACGTGTCCATCTTCGACGGGGACCCCGGGAAGGCCAAGGCGCTCCTGGAGGAGGCCGGCTGGAAGGCGGGCCCGGACGGCATCCGCGTCAAGGACGGAAAAAGACTCGGCTTCACCTGGCTGGTGGCAAGCGGCCGGGCGGCGGCCATCATCGCCCAAGCCGCCATCCCCATGCTCAAGGCGGTGGGGATGGACGTGAAACTCAAGCGCCTGACGTTCGTCACCGCATACTTCAAGTTCTATCTCAGAAGGAAATACGACGCCTTCTCCCACCTTCACCCGAACAGCCTCATGATCTCGCCTGAGGTGGCCTTGGAGGGGTATGACCCCCGGCGGTCCAAGACCGGGTATCGAAACCCCAGGGTGAACGCCCTGATCAAGAAAGGGACGCGGACGTTCGACCGCAGGAAGCGAAAGCAGATCTACGACAAGCTCCAGGAGATCCTGGCGAAGGACGCGGTTCGGCTCTGGCTCCTCCACACCGACGAGCTTTGGGGGGTGAGCAGGAACCTGGTCTTGCCCAATCGCCCGACGGGGTATCTAAAAATCCTGGCCATCGACGACTGGTCCTGGAAGAAGTGAGCGGCCGGCGAGGGTGACGAAGGCGGGGCCGATCGTCCCTCGCGTAAAGGAGGGCGGGCGCCCGCGAGCGCGCAAGGAGACCGGCATGGAAGGACTCGGGGTCAAGCGGGAGATCGGACTCGATCCGCGCCCGAGGCTTCCTTACCGGGACATGCGGGGGCTTCTGGACCACCTGGAAAGCCACGGAGAGCTCCTGCGGATCCAAAAGCCCGTCCCGCCGCGCTACCTGAACACCCTTCTCGCCCAGTCCGACAAAGCCGTCCTGTTCGAAAACGTCGAGGATTACGACGTTGCCGTCGCGGGGGGATTGGTCGGCACGCGCAACCGCCTGGCCCTGGGGCTGGCGACGGATGAAAAGGAGCTGGGGAAGACCTTCCTGAAGGCCCTGGCGCAGCCGATACCGCCGGAGATCGTCCCCGACGGCTGCGTCCAAGAGGTCGTTAAGGTCGGGGATGAAGTGGACCTGACGGAGCTCCCTCTCCCCTTCCAGCACCGCAAAGACGGAGGCCCCTACATCTCCGCCGGAGCCGTGGTGTCGAAAGACGAGGAGGGACGGCGAAACGTCGGCTGTTACCGGCTCATGTACCGGACCCCCAACGAGACCGGAATCGACCTGGTTTCCCCCACGGACATGCGGATGGCCTACGAGCGGTTCCAGGGGCGTGGCGAGGCCCTTCCCGTCGCCGTCGCCCTGGGGGCGACGACGCCCGAATTCCTGGCCGCCGCATACAAGGCGCCCGCCGGGATGGACGAGTTCGCCGTGGCGGGCGCCCTGTCGGGGGCGCCGGTCCGGCTCGTGCGCTGCCGCACCGTGGACCTGGAGGTCCCCGCCTCGGCCGAGATCGTCCTGGAAGGGGAGATCACGCCTGTCGGCTGGAAGGAGGACGAGGGCCCTTACGGCGACTTCACCGGGTTCCAGGGCTCCATTCGCTGGAATCCGGTGTTCAAGGTCAAGGCGGTCACCCACCGCAAGCGGCCCATCTTCCAGACCGTCTTCATGCCGGCCGAGACGTATTGGCTGGCGGCGCCTTATATCGAGGCGGTCGGCTGGCGGGCGCTTCGGGAGGCCAGCGTCCAGACCACGGCGGTCTATGCGACGCCGGCGGGCTCTTGCTGCTGGCACCTGTACGCGTCGATCCGCAAGCGTCCCGGAGAGGGGAAAAACGCCGTGCTGGCCCTGATGTCCCTGGGCATCGTCAAGCTGGCCATCGTGACGGACGACGACGTGGACATCACCGATCCCCAGGCCGTCGAGCGGGCCCTGGCCTTCCGCGTACAGCCGGATCAAGACGTGATCATCGTCTCCGGCGCGCGGGGAAAGCACCTGGATCCGAGCGTAATGGCCTCCCATCTTCCCAGGGGCGCGCCCCCCACCACGTCCAAGATGGGCATTGACGCCACGATTCCGGAGGGCGTCGATCGCTCCGAATACGAGCTCCTGGAATATCCGTTTCTGGACGATGTGAAGCTGGAGGACTTTTTGTAGTCGATGGCCTTGCGGGGGTGCAAATCGAGAGGATGGAAAACCCTTCCCGAAAACCAGTTCACCCCACCTCCGCGCAAAATGTCGGCGGGCGCCCCGGAGGGGCGAAGCGCTTCTCGTTGCGCAACCCGGCCGTCCGGTTCTCGCTTTACGCGGTTGTTCTCCTTTTGATTCTGGGCAGTTGTCGCGACCGGATCGAGCGGTTCTTCATCTACCACCCCGCGCGCGAGATTTTCCTCACGCCCGGCGACCGGGGGGTGGCGTTCGAGGACGTTCGCTTCAAGGCCTCGGACGGCGTCAAGCTCCACGGCTGGTTCGTCCCCGCCCGCGCGGGCGGGACGGCGGCGGGCAAAGCGCCCACCCTCACCTGGTTCCACGGAAACGGCGGAAACATCAGCCACAGGGTGGAGAACATCGCCCTTCTTCACCAGAAGGTCGCGGCGAACGTCTTCATCTTCGACTATCGGGGATACGGCCGGAGCGAAGGGACGCCTTCGGAGGAAGGGACCTACCGCGACGCCGAGGGGGCGCTCCGGTATCTGCTGTCCCGCAAGGACGTGGACGGGGATCGGCTGGTTCACTTCGGCAGGTCCCTCGGGGCCTCGGTCGCCCTGGAGGAGTCCCTGCGCCGACCTCCGGCGGGCCTGATCCTGGAGTCCCCTTTCACCTCCATCGGGGCGATGGCGAAAGCGCTCTACGTGGTTCCGATCGGAAGATACATGAAAACGAAATACGACAACCTGTCGAAGATCAAAAAGATCCGCCTGCCGCTTTTGGTCCTCCACGGAGATCGCGACGGAATCGTGCCGTTCCCCATGGGGAAGGCCCTGTTCGACGCCGCCAACGACCCGAAGGGGTTTTACGTCATCCAGGGGGCGGGACACAACGACACCTACGCCGCCGGAGGGGAAGCGTATTTCCAGCGGCTGGACGCGTTCATCCGGAAGCTGTTCACGGCGGACGGGGGCGCCGGGGGATGAAGGGCGCCCCCGACGCTAGCAGGTTGCGGAAAAACTCATTTCAAGGCCTGCAAAGTCGCCGTTGGTGTCATTCCGAGCGTAGCGAGGAATCTCGCCTTGTTTGAATCTTTTCCTGAAAGTTATGTAAAAACAATGAGTTTCGACCTTGGGCAGATTCCTCACTTCGTTCGGAATGACAGTTGG